>Ga0209121_10002161_pt1 | contig 20148 bp, 16 predicted proteins | sample Cruoilmetagenom3_FD_187292 | JGI IMG/M metagenome (GOLD analysis project Ga0209121, IMG submission 187292) | Oil polluted marine microbial communities from Coal Oil Point, Santa Barbara, California, USA - Sample 3 (SPAdes) (version 2) | ecosystem: Environmental > Aquatic > Marine > Oil seeps ...
GCTTCGAGATCTTCTATTGATTCAAAATAACGATTGTGAGTTATCTAATCGCCTGAGTAATTCTCCACACTCTTTCAATTGGATTAAGTTCAGGAGAGTACGGTGGTAGAAAAACACGCACAAGGCGATGGCGATTTTCCTAGATAATCGAGAAAGAACCGCTCTATATCAGAGAAAATTGAACCATGCCCCTTTTTTAGATCTAATAAAGTTAAAGAGTTTAGACGACTCCTCCTTGCCAAAGCGAGAAGTTTTACTTGACCTATCTTGATGGTACTTTAGCCACAATCTTAACTAAAGCAGGATTCTTCTCGCATTCCTTGGCAAATCTCTCATCCCGCATTTTATTTCTGTAATTAGGATCCTGAAAGGAATACCTAAATTTAGTATGAACATCGTATCTGCCTTCAAGGATTGCAACTGCATCTTCCACAAGAACCGTCTCCTCATCAGTGGGGATAATGAATATTTTCACTTTAGAATCTGCTGCTGAAATATCCGATTCAACATTTCTTGTCTTGGCCAATACATTTTTTTCTGGATCATATTTAATCCCCAGATGTTGAAGTCCCTTCAAAACTTTTGCTCGAATCGAGTTACATAACTCTCCTACTCCGGCGGTAAAAATAAGAGCATCAACACGTCCTAAAATAGCTGCATAAGCACCAATATATTTCTTGAGCCTATAAGTTTCAATTTCTATGGCTAATTGAGCTCTTCTGTCATTATTTTCTGCTGCCTTAAGCACATCCCTATGATCTGTGTATTTACCAGTTATTCCTAAAATACCGCTTTTTTTATTAAGAATATTATTTATTTCCTTTGGAGTATATCCTTCTTTTTTCATCATGAATAAGTCAATAGCTGCATCGTGGTCACCAGCCCGTGTGCCCATAACTGCTCCTTCTAAAGGCGTAAAACCCATACTGGTATCCAGAGAAACTCCAAGCTTTATTGCATTTATGCTAACGCCATTCCCAATATGACAAAGGATCAGATTACACTCAAAGGGATTCTTCCCGAGTAGCACAGCTGCTCTTTTCGCTACATATAGTAAAGAAGTTCCATGGAAACCATATCGCCTTATGCCGTATTTTTTATACCATTCATAAGGTAAAGCATAGATATATACGTAGGAAGGGATAGTTTGATGCCAAACTGTATCAAAAACAGCTACCTGAGAAGTATCAGGCAATAATAACTTTGTTGCTTCTATACCCGCAATATTGGACGGATTATGTAGGGGAGCAAGAAAGGCAACCTCCTTAATCATATTCAAAACATCTTCATCAATAAGAACAGATTTAGTAAATTTTTCTCCTCCATGCGCTACGCGATGTGTTACCACCTTAATTTTACTTAAATTATCAATTACCTTCCTTTCTGAATTTATTAAAATATCGATAATGAGCTCAATAGCTTTCTTGTAACTCAAGCATTCATGATTAAGGCGAAGGGGGGCTCTTCCGGGTAGCTCATGAATAATAAAGGATCCTCCTATCGTGACTCTCTCTACTATTCCTAGAGCCTTAATTTCCCTATTATCCCAATTGTAAAGCAAATATTTAACCGATGAACTCCCACAGTTCAAACACAAAATAAGCAATTAATTTCACTCTTATGATTCGTTTTTTTGAAAACCCCAAAATATGAGTAGAGGATCTTGTAATTTCAGAGGTTCGGAAGATTAGATTTTAACTCCTGAAACCCGCATAAGTTCGAGCATAATTTATTGTGATTAGTTTTCCTCTTATTTTTCTAAAAGCAAGTCCCTGATATAGTCAGAAAATAGGGCTTCACAAAAGTCATTTTTGATAGCGTTGGATATTTTTACCTGACTCTGACGGTTGTAAAATAAAAATTCTTTATTCATCGCAATTTCAGCGATTAAAAATGAGGTGTACCATTAGTTTGACCCTTCGATCTGGCTTAAATAAAGGAATCTGTTTCATAGGTACTCTCGTTTTGTGAAGGTCAGCGAAATTATACCTTCTGGAGAGTACCAAAAATGGTGAGCTTAGGAAACTATCTTTCTCTTATAACAAATAATAGCAAAATTCTCATAAGAGGGTTTCACAAAAGTAAAAACCTCCTAAGTACCCCAAAAATGGGGGTAAAAATAGCCCTTTTTTGAGGTATTTTTGAAAGAACAACCTTGCAAATCCGCATATAGCAAAGGTTTCAAAACCTTAGGAAATCGCATTTTCGCGCTCTCTGGAATCCTTTATTCATGCAGGTTTAGAATTTCGTGAAGCCCTATAGTCAGAAAAGGATACTTAGGAGACAAGGGAATTGCTCTTTATATCCAAATGACTTCCAAAAATATCGAATATTCCGAACCTCTGAATTTTATTATATAAAATGACAGGCTACAAACCATCCTTTTTCTATTTCTCTTAATTCCGGCTCAAAATTGCGACACCTTTCCTTAATATAAGGACAGCGAGTATGGAATCTACATCCTGAAGGGATATTAACTGGACTGGGGATTTCCTCAGTTAGGGGGGTATATTTATGTTCAAAATCAGGGTCAGGAATCGGCACAGAGGAAATAAGAGCTTTTGTATAAGGATGTTTTGGCGAAGAACAAACTTTTTCTGAGTCTGCTATTTCTATTATTTTGCCCAGATACATTACAGCGATTCGCTCGCTTATGTGTTTTACTACGCTTAAGTCGTGGGATATAAAAAGGTATGTTAGAGATAGCTGATCTTTTAAGTCTTCTAATAAGTTGATAATTTGAGCCTGAATTGAAACGTCTAAAGCTGAGGCGGGTTCATCACATATTATGAACCTTGGGGATACTGCCAGAGCCCGAGCAATAGCAATTCTCTGTCTTTGCCCTCCACTAAGCTCATGAGGATATTTACCTATATATGTACTATCCAAACCCACTTCTTCTAATAACCTTATAATTTTAGCTTCCTTCTCTGTCTTATTTTTAACCAATTTATGAATTAGTAGGGGCTCCCCGACTATTTCTCCAATCTTCATGCGAGGATTTAACGAACCATACGGGTCCTGGAATATAATCTGCATATCCTTGTATATTTCAATTATTTCTCTTTGCTTTAGTTTTGTTATATTCCTGTTCCGAAACATCACTTCTCCGCTCGTAGGCTCTATTAACCTTAAAATACACATCCCCAGAGTAGTCTTGCCACATCCACTTTCACCAACTAATCCTAAGACCTCACCTTGTTTCAGCATAAATCTTACCCTGTCAACTGCTCTAACATAACTTTTTTCTCCTTTGAAAATATTACCTTTTATTTTGAAATATTTAGTTAAATTTTTAACATTGAGCAAATAGTTATCAGTGGCTCTTTTTTGACTTTTTAAGAAAACAACTGAGGTTGTTTTCCTAGTTTTCAGCTTTTTTATTTCCTCATATTTCCAACACCTTGTTAAATGTTTATTACTCACCTTGATAAGAGGAGGTTCTTTCTCCCTACATATTTCCTCAGTAAAGGGACATCGCGGATGGAATACACATCCCCGAGGTAGAGCTGCAGGGTCTGGTACCCTCCCTGGAATTACTTCTAACTTAATTCCTCTTGAAACATCTAACCTGGGAATTGATTTTAATAAGCATAAAGTGTATGGGTGCCCTGGTTGGTGAAAAATTTCATTCACTGGAGCGTATTCTAAAACTTTCCCAGCATACATTACCACTACTTTATCTGCAACTTCAGCAATTACTCCTAAGTTATGTGTTATGAATAGTACCGATGTTCCTAATTTTTTTTGCAGGTCTTTAATCAAATATAAAATTTGCTTTTGTATGGTAACATCAAGTGCTGTAGTTGGTTCATCAGCGATTAAAAGAGAAGGATTAGAAGATAAAGCCATAGCAATCATTGCCCTTTGTTTCATGCCTCCACTCATCTCATGAGGATATTCTTTTACCCTCCTAAAAGGCTCTGGAATCTTTACCAGCTTTAACATCTCTACTGCTTTTTCCCAGGCTTTTCTTTTATTAAGTTTCTGGTGCAGACTTATCGATTCAGCAATTTGATCTCCTATGGTAAGAACTGGATTAAGTGAGGTCATAGGTTCCTGGAAAATCATAGATATCTCTTCCCCTCTTATTTTTTGCATTTGTCTTTCATTTAATTTTAAAAGGTCCTCACCTTTAAAATACACCTCTCCTGAAACTTTACAGGGCGGAATAGGTAACAGACGCAATACGGAGAGTGCACATACGCTTTTACCAGAGCCACTTTCTCCTACCATCCCTAAAATTTCATCTTTTCGAATGCTAAAATCTATCCCGTCTACTGCCTTAATTACTTTATCTTCTATGTAAAAATGAGCTTTTAAATTATTTACAGAAAGTAGCACCTCATCTTCCCAATTTTCTTTAGTTCTCAAACTCATTTTCATTTTAAATTCTCTTCTCACTATATAAAGTTTTTCATTAAAGAGGCACAGTAAAGAAAAAATACTTACTGTGCCTCTTTGTCTATCTATTTAGTGTTCAGCAACATAAATATGGGTAAAGATATACAACAAGTACATTGGATTCCAAGTTGCAATTCCATCTTTATTGGGCTCTACTCCCTCACCTTTTACAAAAGGTTTCCACACCATAGAGTATGTCTGAGTCATAAGAAATACCGCTGGGGATTCCTGAATGAGAAGTCTCTGCGCCTTCCTATACAACTTTGCCTTTGTTTCCCAATCCCAGGTAGCATCAGCTTCTCTGACGAGTTTATCGTACTCTGAGTTGGACCAAGCATGACGACCACCGCTAAGAAAGAGATCCATAAAGTTACTGGGATCCACATAATCAAAGTTGTAAGGAGCCAGGAAAAAGTTGTGGGTATGTTTATTTAAAGCATCCATGTAGGTTTTCATATCCATAATTCGAGGTACAATGTCCACTCCCAATATCTTCTTTAAATGAGCCTGGATATATTCACCTGCCGGTTTTTGGATTGGCATCATTGGCCCTTCTCGTCTTATCCATAACTCTAACTTAGGAAATCCCTTCCCATTAGGATACCCTGCCCCAGATAGAAGTCTTCTGGCCAATTCTGGATCATATTTTGAGAGCTCTTTCGCTTCAGGATCATGACCGGGATATCCCTTCATAAGCAACTGCCACTCCGGAGATGCAAGTCCCTTAAGAACCGTTGAACACATCTCTTCTCTGTTAAGGGCGTAATTGAAAGCTTGGCGCACTCTTACATCGTTAAAAGCTTGTTTTGTAGTGTCAAACGTAAGATAGAAAAGTTGAAATGAGGGGGCGAAATGTAGCTCTTCCGGAATGTTCTTTTGAGCATAAGCCAACTGACCTGGATTAAGATCACATTTGTAGATTTCATCATTTAAATAGGCAGGAAATCCTGTTTCGGGATCCTCTGTGCCATATTTAGACACAACCTTTTTAAGATAAGGTTTCCAGATACCATGATAATTGGGATTTACAACATAGGTAATGTGATCCTGTTTAACCCATTCACCTACCTTAAAAGGACTATTGGAGACCATAGTCTCTGCCCTGGTAGCGTATTCATCTCCGTATTCTTCTACTGCGTGCCGAGGAACAGGGTAAAGCCAAACCAAAACTCCGGGGAGATAAGGCTTGGGTGTCTCGGTAGTTATAGAGAGGGTATAATCGTCCAAAGCCTTTATCCCTAACTCCTCCAATGGTAACTCACCTTTTTCTACTTTACTCCAGTTTTTAATTCCTGCTGCCCAGCTCCAATACCAGCCAAAGTCATAACCCTGTTTAATACATCTTTGAAGAGCAAATACATAATCATGAGCTGTGAGCGGCTTGCCGTCGGACCATGTTAATTCTTTTCTGAGATGAAAGGTCCAGGTTAAGCCATCTTTTGCTACTTCCCATTTTTTGGCTTCCAAGGGGACGACTTCCAGATCTTTATTAAATCCCACCAGTGGTTCCCAGACGATCTCGCACAACCCCACACGGTTATATATCGTCTTCATAAAATCCATATAGGTGCCAGCTTCCATGCGTGTGTGATAATAAAGGATTTGCTCAGAGGTAGCATCTGAAGGAAGAGATTTTTGAGCAGCAAAACCAAAAACAGTAACTCCTACCACTAAAATCCCACTAAGTAAGCTAATTGCTATGCTCTTTTTAATTTTAGACATTTTTTTCTCCTTTTTAATTTTTCATGCAGTGGGACTTCTTGTATTAAATATCTTCTTCATCACCTCCTTCCTCTTAGTTTTGGATCCACCGCATCTCTAAGCCCATCTCCTATAAAAGATAGGGAAAGCACGGTGAGAGCTAAAAATATAGCCGGAAATAAAGTTAAGTGCCAATAAAACTGTATATAATATAAGCCATCGCTTATCATCTGTCCCCAACTTGGAGTGGGAGGATTTACTCCCACTCCAAGGAAACTTAACATTGCTTCCAGCATAATTGCATTGGGCACACATAATACTAAACCTACAATGATAGGAGCAACAGCATTGGGCAAAAGATGGCGAAAAAGAATGCGATAAGACTTTGCCCCTATAGCCTTAGCAGCGATAGAATATTCTCTTTCCTTCAAAGTGAGAACTTCCCCTCTAACCAAACGGCAGATATCCATCCAGCTTACCAGAGCAAGAATAAAGATGACATTTTGCAAACCACTTCCTGCTACAGTTACAAATAAAATTGCTACAAGAAGAGGAGGAATAACGGAAAAAGTTTCCACTAAACGCATAACTATCCAGTCCACTGTTCCTCCGAGGTATCCTGCTAAAGCTCCCAGGGGTACCCCAATAAATAAGGCTATGAATGCAGTGGTGGAACCTACAAGTAGTGAAACTCGTATGCCATAAATAACTCGACTAAAATAATCCCTTCCCACAGCATCTACTCCGAACCAGTGACTTATTGAAGGAAAATTATTAATTTCGTGTAAATATTTTTGTTCCGCATAACCAGCCGGAGTAATTAAAGGGGCAAAGATAGTGGCCAATATAAACACGAAGATCACCCCTAATCCTATTGATGTTAACTTATTTTTATGGAAGTAGCGCCATGTTTCTAATATATCAACTCTTCCTACTGACAGCGTCTTAACATTCATTCTTTACCTTCCTTTTTTCCCGAGGCGAACACGTGGATCAATAACTGTGTAGAGAATATCAATGACAAGGTAAGTCAATGCTAACGAAACTGTAATAAAAAGTATGAGTGTCATCTCAAGGGGATAATCACGTTTGTAGATACTGGTAACAAAATACCCACCCAATCCTGGAATACGAAAGATTTTTTCCACAAAAATACTACCTGTCATTATCCCTGTAAACATTGGCAACATAATAGTTAAAATGGGTATTAAAGCGTTTTTAAAGGCGTGGTGAATTATAACCCGCCACCTGGAAAGACCCTTAGATTTGGCAGTTAAAATATACGGTTCATTTAGAACTTCAAGCATGCTGGAGCGAGTATAACGAGCAATTATTCCCAAAGGAAAAAGAGAGTAGGCAATAATGGGCATGATCCAAGTTTTTGGTCCTCCAAATCCCCCGGTGGGAAACCAATGAAGCCCCAGAGAAAAAATAAACACCATAAAAATCGAGCTCACATAAACAGGCACAGAAATAGTATAGCTGGCTAACGCTGTACACAGATAATCAACAAGACTATTTGGTTTTATAGCGGAGATGATCCCTAGGAGAAGTCCTATCGGAAAGGCTAAAGCTAACCCTAATCCTCCCAAAAAAGCACTAACAAGCAAGGTTCTCTTAATTAAATCAGTCATCTCTTCACCGGGACTTTGGTAGGATTTACCAAAGCGGAAATGGAGAGCATTCCACATATATTTAACATATTGAACATAAAGAGGTTTATCAAGCCCATACATTTTCAAGATTTTCTCCTTTGCTGCTGGAGAAAGAGGCATTTTTGTTTCATCAAAGGGCCCGCCGGGAATACTATGCATCATAGAAAAAATGATGATAGTTACTATAATAAGGGAGACAAGCGAGGAAAATATCCGTTTTATAATATATGTTGTCATTTTATTCCGTATCCTTTTTAATTTGAGAGCTTAGAACTTAACATCTTTAAAAGTGTTTTTTACTTCTATAAAGATAGAACATAAAGCAAGAGAATAAAGCTTTGTCTCGGAGGGATCGGCACGTGACGGAATAATATAAGGTACTGTAGCTCCGATTACAATGTTAGCCATCTTTGTCTTACCTTTTTTGGCTAATTCCATCCAATTTTTGTAAATTATATTAGCTGCATCCATATTTGGAGCCAACAAAATATCAGCTTTTCCAGCCACTTTTCTTGCAAGTGTGTTTTTTTCTACCTTTTTTGTTTTAACTGAATCTGGGTCGATAGCAAGATCATAGGAAAGTGGACCGTATAAAATTACATCTTTCCATCTTTTTTTTGTCAAAGCATCAGCTATTAGGGTAGAGTTTAAGGATTCCATTATCTTCTCATTAGCTGAGAGTGCAGCAACTCTTGGTTCTTTAACGGATAAGACTAAATGAGCTACCTCAGCAGCATTTTCTATCATTTGGACCATCTTCTCATAATTGTAAACGTTATTTACTCCCGGATCAGTTAACAAGATTATTCTATTTATGCCCTGCTCAGGTATTTCGGCTAAAGTTACCTGGCTGATGATTCGTTCCATTCTCAGTCCTAAGTTTTTATCTAGTACTCTCTTCGTGAGAACGGGACTGGATATATGTCCTTTGAGAAGTATCTCCCCCCTGCCTTCTTTAATAGCTATGACTGACTGTTTTGCGGTTTCTTCTTCCCCGTGGATAGCAATAATCTCATATTCTCTGGAAGAAATCTCAATATTTAGTTGCTTGGAAAAATACAATATTTTTTTTGGATTTCCTACCAAGATAGCCGTTTTTATAATTTTTTTCTTAACGGCAAAGGCTGCACTCTGTAGTTCTGTTGGATAATCGGCTCCGGCAATGACAACTTTTTTAGCTGGCAGTTTTTGAGCCACTTTGATTAAATCATCTATTTTTTTGATGGGAGGTAATTTTCGCGTATTCATCATTTTTACTCCGCTCATCTTTTAAGGAAAATGATTTTATATTAATTGTTTCCCCCTTTCCAAAGAGATCTTTCCTGTCCGGATGGACTCAATAATGTTGTAAGCTTCAAGTAGTCTAAATGCAGTATCGATATCTTTCTCATTACCAGTTGCTTCAACCACTAATGTTTCATCGCTTGCATCTAGAATTTTCCCTTTAAATATTTCCACTAAGTTTAGTATCTCTGCTCTTTTTTCAATTTGATCTTTAATCTTTACTAATGCATATTCTCGTTGTATGGATTCAGAATTCTCTATATGCTTGACCTTAATCACGTTTACCAATCTTTGCAGCTGCTTAGTTACCTGATTTAATATCCTCTCATCTCCCTCCACTACAATAGTAAATCTACTTCTTCCAATCTTGTCTGTTTTTCCTACGGTTAAGCTTTCAATATTAAAACCCCTTCTTGAAAAAAGGCCAGCCATCCTAGTCATTACTCCAGGTTTATCCTCAACTAAAGTCGCTATCGTGTACCTCATTCTATCATCTCCTCTAAGGACTTACCCACAACCATAGGGTAGACTTTCTCATCTTTTTTCACAACAAAATCTATTATTACAGGGCCGCTTGAATTAAATGCTCTGTCCAATGCTTCACTTATCTTTTCCTTTTGCTCTATTCTGATACCCTTTGTCCCTAAGGCGATAGCGAACTTTGCAAAATCTATCTCTTTTTTAAAATCCACAGCGGAGTATTGCTTATTATAAAAAACATCTTGAAGCTGCCATACCATTCCCAATCGAGAATCATTCATTATCAGAACAACTATAGGTATGTTATATGCTGCAGCAGTAGCTATTTCTTGGCACGTCATCATAAAGCCACCATCCCCTACAATACAAATAACTTTTTTCTCTGGATTACCTATCTGTGCCCCTATAGCCGCTGGAATACCAAACCCCATCGTTCCGAGCCCCCCTGAAGTTATGAACTTTCTCGGCTCCAAAACTTTATAAAAATGGGCGCTCCATATTTGGTGTCTTCCCACATCGGTAACAATTATACACTTTGGGTAATTTTTATATAGTTCACTCACAATATACGGAACTCTCATCCCTGGCTCAGGTGTATGCGAAATTCTCCTTTTTATTTTGGCAATCGTTTCGTTCCATCTTCCCCATTTACCAGGACGATTAAATCCTGATTGTTTGAAAAAACTTATCATTTTGGATAAAACATCGTTCGCATCTCCCACTATACCGACTTCTACATTTACATTTTTGCCGATTTCTGCAGCATCAATATCTATATGGATCACTTTGGCTTGTCTTGCAAAAGTATCCAATGGACCTGTGCTCCGATTAGAAAATCTTGTCCCTATAGCCAGGATGCAATCTGCATGTTGAACGGCAAAGTTGGCATATTTTGTTCCATGCATTCCCATTAAACCTATATAAAGAGAATGCGTTTCGGGAAAGCTTCCCTTTCCCATAAGAGTTGTAACTATGGGTATCTGAAGCATCTCAACTAATTCAAAAACTTGTGCGGAAGCATCAGCTGTAATAACCCCACCGCCGGCTATAATTAAAGGCCTTTTTGCATTCTTTATTAATTTTATAGATTCTTCTATGAGATGGTGATCAAGATGTGGTATTGGCTCATAACCTTCGATTTTAACAGAGGAGGGATAATCAAACTCAATCTTGGTTTTTAAAATATCGATCGGAAAATCTAAAAGTACAGGGCTTTTTCTTCCCGTCCTGCACAGATAGAAGGCTTTTTTGAGAAGCTTAGGTATTTCAAAGGGATTTATAGCCAGTTCATTGTGTTTTGTAATGGGAATGGTTATTCCGGTAGCATCTGTCTCCTGGAAAGCATCGTTACCAATTAGGGGAGTGGCTACCTGTCCAGTAATTGCTATAACAGGAGAAGAGTCCATATATGCAGTGGCTATGCCCGTAGTGAGATTAGCAGCTCCTGGACCACTGGTAGTTATACAAACTCCCACTTTTCCAGTACTTCGGGCATACCCATCTGCCATATGAGCTGCCCCTTGTTCATGCCTCACCAAAACATGCCTTATTTGAGAATTACGCAGTTCATCATAGAGAGGGAGAATTGCCCCTCCCGGAATTCCAAACACTATCTTTACGCCTTCGGTCTCTAAAGCTTTCACGATTGCTTTTGCTACAGTAATTTTTCCCATATCTTATTCCTTGTTAAGAATTAACCCGTGATAGAGCTTGTTCCAAATCAGAGATTAAATTCTCTACATCTTCTAATCCCACTGATAAACGAATTAGATATGGAGATAGCCCCAATGCTTTTTGTGTTTTATTCGGTTCCCCATTTTCCATCAGAGCCGCTATTGGGACAGCAAGACTTTCATATCCACCCCAGCTGACTCCTAAACGAAAAATTCTCAGTAAATTTACAAATTTCTTTATCTCTTTTATATTATCTGTTTTAAGTTCAAAGCTAAACAGACCACTTCCTCCTTTTAATTGCTTTTTGGCCAATTGGTACTGCGGATGAGAAGGTAGAAGAGGATAGTTAACTTTCAAAACTTTGGGGTGATTTTCTAAAAAGTTGGCAATCTTCAAAGCATTATCAAAATGTCTTTCCATTCGAAGGGGTAAAGTCCGTAGTCCTCTAATTAAAAGCCAAGCTTCAAATGGATGAAGGATTCCTCCTAACAGAGAGAATTCCGATTGAAAAATTTGTTCGATATAGTCTTTTTTCCCTATAGCAGCCCCAGCCACTACGTCACTATGACCAGCTAAATACTTACTACAACTATGCACTACAAGATCTATTCCTATCTCAAGGGGATTTTGAAAATAAGGAGTAGCCCATGAATTATCAATAATAGTAACTATTTTTTTCTGTTTCGCCAACTCCACAATTTCACTTAAATTTTGAAGCTGAAAGGTAAAAGTGGTAGGACTCTCCAAATAAATAATTTTGGTATTTTGTTTAATTGCTCTTCTTAATTCCTCAATAGAAAGGCCGGAAATAAAACTAGTTTCTACATTAAAACGAGGGAGAAAAGAAGACAAAAATTTATAAGTCGGTCCATAAATATTTTTTACGCTAACAATATGGTCCCCTGCCTTGAGAAAAGTGAGAATTACAGAAGTGATAGCAGCCATTCCAGAACCAAAGCATTTAGCAATCTCTCCTTTCTCCAATCTGGCAATCTTTTGCTCGGCGATCTCTACTGTAGGATTATTCCCTCTCGTATAAATATAATTCTGCATCTGCTTTTTTAAAGCGTGAGAGAATTTCTCAAAAGTAGGATAAACAAAGAGACTATTTTGAAAAATAGGGGGAGTCACAGCGCCTAAAAAACGCTCAGGCGCATCAGCGTAATGGATACAATCTGTTTGAGTATGAGATTTATTATTTTGCATTTTTATCCTCTAAATTAACGCAACTGCGTCAATTTCTATTTCTACATCTCTTAAAAGATTTGATATACCTATACAGGTACGTGCTGGGAAAGAATTTTTATCAAAATATTCTTTATAAATCTCATTAAATGTCACGAAATTATTTAGATCTTTCATAAATACATTAATTTTTACTACGCAGTCAATAGAGCTTCTTTCAGCTTTTAATAATAACTTTAAATTTTCTAAAACTTGTTGGGCTTGCTTTGTAAAGTCCCCTTTAATTAATTTTCCCGTCTCAGGATCTATAGGTATTTGTCCAGAAATGAAAATGAATTTGTTGGCTCTTCGCATCTGTGCATAGGGTCCAACAGGAGCTAATCCTTTAGGAAGGTTACAACCAGTTTCTGCGTTGCTTTCTTTATTTTCCTTTTGTCTTTTGTTCATTATAAAATTCCTTCCGAATTTTTAACTCTAGATTCCCTTAAATAATTGTATATTGTGTAGCGTGATATACCCAATTCTTTTGCTACTTCATCGATAGCCCCTTTTATCAAGAAAATACCTCTTTTATCTAATAACTGTATTAGTTTGATTCTATCATCTTTGTTCATGCTGGAAAGAGGTTTTTCTATCTCCTTTATTCCTTTTTTAATAGCTTCTTCTAATATTTCCTTAGGGTTACGAGCAAAGGTCTCATCTATTTCCTTACTCTTATCCCCTGACTCTATCTGCTCAGATAATGGAGCCGTTTGGCAAAAATCTTCCCACATTCTTTTCATTTTCTCATAATCGGTTAAATCAAAATTAATACATATTGCGCCTATAAGTTTTTTACTTTTAGGATCTCTGATAAAAACAGTGGTCGAGCGTAATTTTCGCCCACTTTTGGTAGTAGATTCATAATTTACAAGGGTATCATCTTTGCATCCTCCGGAACGGAGTATACGCAGTCCGAGATCAGTTAAGGGATCCCCTACCTGACGTCCAGTCACATAGTTGTTAACTATCATTATTATTGAATGTTCGGTATCGCTAAAATCATGCAAGACTACTTCGCAACTTTCTCCTAACGTCTTACCTAAGGCTTTAACCAATGGCCTAAGAGATTGTAAAATTGGATGCATTTCTTTTGTTCTTTCAAGTATTATTTATTAAAATATTTTAATATATTTAATTTTTTTGTCAACTATGTGTCTCGGGGTCAGAAAAATTGAAAGTAAACTTAGGCCCTGAGGGATTTTCAGGAGAAATAAAAGAGATATTGTCAGTTCTAGCATGAACGCACTCTTAAATACTCGTAATTATTTTACACTATGAGGAATTTGTTTAGTCTGAAAATTCCTTTGGGAGGGTATCTAAAGCTTTCTTAGCCCAGGCATAGACAGAAGGTCTACTTACCCCGTGCTTTCTGGCTATAGGCTGAATCTTTTCCCCAGCTATTACTTGGCAGACTATGAGAGTCTTTTCCTTGATAAATATAGACTTAAAATCTTTCATCCTTTTCTACTCAATATACCATAATAATCTATAGGAAAGAGCCTGCCAAGGGGAAAAGTGTAAAGTAATTATGAAGAAAGAGCCTGAAACCCTAAGATGAACCAAGTGGTATTTCAAAAAAAGATCAAGGGCTTTTTAATTGGAAAGTGGCAAGAGGAGAGAGAGGATTTATCCGGTATTGGAGTTTTATTACGATTTTTGTAAGCTTTTTGTTAATGGGTAGAGTAAGAAGGAGCAAATTAAGTTGGCCCTCCCAGGCTTGATTCTGATAGTCGGATTATAGTTCAGAAGACAGCCCCGGAGGGCCATTGGCTTTAAATCATTTATCTACTCAGCGCTCCCGTAAGCTCCTCTTTTTTCTTGAGGACAATATTTCCTTCTTCTATCTCCACGGTGACAGTATCTCCTTGCTTGAATTTTCCCTCCAGAATCTTCTCGGACAGAGGATTCTCAATTAACCTCTGGATGGCTCTCCTTAAGGGTCGAGCTCCAAAATCGGGATCATACCCCTCCTTGGCAATCAGATCCTTTGTCTCCTCGGTGACCTCCAGCTTGATCTCCTTTTCCTTAAGAAGCTCCTTAACTTCATTGAGCATCAAGTCTACGATTTTCTTGATCTCCTTTTTTGTCAAGGAGTGAAAGACAATCACCTCGTCCACCCGGTTCAGAAACTCAGGACGGAAGTTTCTCTTTAGTTCAGACATGACTTTACTTTTGATTTCCTCATGGGATAAAGCTCCCTTATTTTGGGCCTGAAATCCGAGATTCCCTTCCGTAGCAATCTGTTCGGTTCCCAAATTAGAGGTCATGATCAAGACGGTATTCCTGAAGTCTACTGCGTGTCCTAAATTGTCTGAGAGTCTGCCATCTTCCATGACTTGAAGGAGAATATTGAATACATCTGGGTGAGCTTTTTCAATTTCGTCCAGCAAAATTACCGAATAGGGACGACGTCTGACCTTCTCGGTGAGCTCTCCCCCTTCCTGGTATCCTACATAACCCGGAGGAGCACCAATAAGCCGAGAGACGTTGAACTTTTCCATATATTCAGACATATCCAACCTGATCAAGGCATCCTCATCTCCAAAGAGGAACTGGGCTAAATTACGAGCCAGGTAGGTTTTGCCTACTCCAGTAGGACCTATGAAGATAAAGACCCCCAGAGGTCTTTTGATATTCTTCACCCCTGCTCGCGCTCGACGGATGGACTGAGAAAGCGATCTAATCGCTTCATCCTGGCCAACCATTCGTTTATGGAGAGTCTCTTCCATGCGAAGAAGTTTTGTTGATTCAGCCTCAGTGAGATCCTCGATGGGAATATTGGTCCAACTGGCAATGATGTGAGCCACGTCCTTTGGGGTAACCTTAAAGCTTTCTTCCTTCTCATCTTTTCCTTTTTGAAACTGAGCTTTTTTCTGAGAGACCACCTCCCGTAAGTTCTTCTCCTCGTCCCGAAGCCGTGCTGCTCTTTCAAATTCCTGTTTCTTCACCGCCAATTGTTTTTCGTCCTCGATCTCTTGCAGTCTCTTTTCTATTTTCTTAAGCTGGCCTGAGGAACCACTCCGCATTCTTACCCTTGCCGCAGCTTCATCCATTACGTCAATAGCCTTATCGGGAAGGAATCTTCCCTGAATGTAGCGATGAGAGCGATTAGCCGCTGCCACCAGAGCCTCATCGCTTATCTTTACCCGGTGAAATTCCTCATATTTAGGCCTCAGGCCTTTAAGAATCTCAATGGTCTGTTTAACTGTAGGCTCACCCACCACCACCGTCTGAAATCTCCTCTCCAGTGCCTCATCTTTTTCCACGTATTTGCGGTACTCATTGAGCGTGGTTGCCCCAATACACTGAAATTCTCCTCTGGCCAGAGAAGGTTTGAGCATATTTGAGGCATCTATGGCTCCCTCTGCTGCTCCTGCTCCTACCAGAGTATGTACCTCATCCACAAAGAGGATAATGTTCTTGGCCTTCCTTATTTCGTTTAACACCACCTCCAGCCGTTTCTCGAACTCTCCTCGATATTTTGTCCCGGCTATCATTCCTCCCAGTTCGATATTCACTACCCGTTTGTCTAAAAGAACCTCAGGAACGGAACCTTCCGCTATTTTTTGCGCTAGGCCCTCAACCACGGCAGTCTTACCTACCCCCGCTTCGCCAATGAGGACCGGATTGTTTTTGGTGCGCCGGCAGAGGATCTGGGTTATCCGCTCAATCTCTTTTTCCCTTCCAATGACTGGATCCAACTTTCCTTCCTTAGCTAGTCGGGTAAGATCACGACCGAATCGATCCAGAGCTGGAGTTTTGCCAGATCCTGCTACCTTGGCTGCCGAAGAAGGGAACTCTCCTATGAGATTAATTACCTCCTGTCTTAGCTGGTCCAGATCCACCCCTAAACTGATAAGAATTTGGACAGCAAGACTCTCCTTGTCTTTGGTCAATCCTAAGAGAAGATGTTCAGTCCCTAGATAGTCGTGTCCCAATTGTCTTGCCTCTTCCGCGGCTAACTGTAAGGCTCTATTGGCCCGGAAAGTAAGAGGAACCTGTCCCAGGAATGAAGCTCCCTGACCTCTACCCACTACTTTTTCCACTTCCTGGCGAATCCGGGCTAAATCTATTCCTGAATTCTTTAAGGCATTAGCAGCTATTCCTTCATTTCCCCGAATCAACCCTAGAAGGATGTGTTCGGTTCCGAGATAACCATGATTTAATCTATTGGCTTCTTCTTGAGCCAATAAGATGGCTCGTTTTGCTTGTTCACTAAATCTATTAAACATATAATTAACCTCCTTTACGTTTTTCTTTCTCGCTTGTCCATCTATAATCTGGTAGTCGCAAGGCTCAGAGCCTGCGCAAACAAGCGCAACCTAAAGGTTGCGGCTACCTTGCTCCATTTTCTCGCTCTATTTATTAACTCATATCCTCAGAGAACATGTTCCCCAGAGGAAAACTCCCTTTCGTCTTTTTTCCAAGTTTTTCCCAATTTGCTACCAGCTCTAGTTAGATTTAATCTATTGATTAGAAAATCATCAAAATGCTCGGTTCCACAATGTAAACATACCTTGTCAATGATTGCTTCGTCTGATAAGGCAGCCTCAAGGAACCTTTTTAATCCCTGAGTTAGAAATCTTTGCTCCTCTTCCTCTAGTCTCAAGAAGATCTGAGCTATCTCTCTTTGTCTTTTCTCTTCTATAGTTTCCAGCACCCTTCCTCCTTCAATGGTAACTCTTAGTCGAGTGTTTCTTCGGTCAGTTTTATCGTCCCTTCGCTGAGTCAGTCCTCTATTAATAAGCCTGTCCATCAGTTTACTGGCCGCCGGGTAACTTACCGCCAGGCCATTGGCCAAATCTCCTACCAGACAATCCTCATGTTGTTTAAGAAATCTCAAACCCCTCAACTGAGATACAGTGAGATGATATTCCCTTAAATATCTCAATGTCTCCAGAGTAGTCATATTAATTAATTGGCTAAAAAGATCCATAAGTCTTTCTAACTCTAGCAAATAACGTTCCATCTTTTCTTCCAGAATTATTTAACCTGGTTAAATAATAGCACAAAAAAATAAATTGTCAAGGGGTGAAAGCAAATCTGCTTCTAATTGTAGTTGACCTGGGGAAGGAAGAGATTCTCGAACAGCTGGAAGGTGTACCCGAAAAACTGGAATTGAGGTCTTTATCCTCTACTTTATTGCTCCGAAGGTTAGACCCTTTATCAGATGCTTGGAAACTAAAAAGGTAAAAAATATTGCCGGAATAAACATAATTACTGCCATGGCACACATTCCCCTCCAATCCATTACAAACTCCGAGGTAAACTCTAAAAGTCCCACCGGCATAGTTTTAGAAGACAGGCTCCGAGTTAAAACTGAGGCAAGCTGAAACTCATCCCAGGCCATCAAAAAGGCAAAGATTCCTGAGGCTGAAAGCCCCGGAGCACAAAGGGGAAGATCAACCTTTAAAAAGGCCTGCCACTTAGTACAACCATCTATTTGCGCTGCATCTTCAAGATCCTGGGGGATCTCACGGAAAAAACCATCCATAATCCATATCATAAAAGGGACATTGTAAGCAGTGTAGACTAAAGATAGACCTGTTAAAGTATCAAGTAGCTTTAATTTAACAAAAAGCATAAAAAGGGGCAAACTAAGGGCAATTCCTGGAACTGCCCGGGAAAGAATAACAAACAAGAAAAGGCTATCTTTCCCCTTAAAACCGCATCTGGAAAAAGCAAATCCAGCCAGAGTTCCTAAAGCTAAAGCTATACCGGCACTACCCAGAGAGGCGATAAGAGAATTCCTCAGATAATCTCTTACTGGTACAGCCTGCTCCCCAATACCTGAGCTAAAAAAAGCTTGTTGATACTTTTCTAAGGTGAGTTTTTTGGGTATCCAAACTGGTGGATAGGCATTCACCTCCACCTCGGGCCGTATGGAGGTAAAGATAATCCACAGGGCTGGTATAAGTATGAGTACCAGAACAAAATAGGCCAAAAACGTAAAAATATATTCCTTGCTTCTCTTTGTTAGCATCCTACCTCCTTGTCTTAAGCAATTGCTTGAATAGATAATAGGCAAATCCCACTGAGATGATTACGGTAACATAGGACATGGCGGATCCTAGACCAAATTGAGTATCAACTATCCCCACTCTATAAACGTAGGTCCAGATTAGTTCTGTGCGATGGGCTGGACCTCCTCCGGTCATTATCTGAACAATATCAAAGGCTGTTGCGATATCCAGAGAGCGTATAGCCATGGCAATAAAGATAAAAGGGGAAAGAAGGGGGAAAGTTATATGCCGGAATTTTTGAAATCCAGACGCTCCATCTACCTCCGCTGCCTCAAAGGGGTCCTTGGGCAGTGACATAAGTCCGGCAGTAAGGATAATAATCATAAAAGAGGTCCCTCGCCAGATCTCGGCAACAAGGATGGAGAACATAGCTAAATCCCGTCTTATAAGCCAAAGAACAGGTTTTTCAATAACATTGAAGGTGTAAAGTAGATTATTTATCATGCCCACCTGATCGTTAAAAAACCATTTAAACTGAAATCCTACCAGAATGGGGGCAAACATCATGGGGATCATAGAGACGGTACGTAGAATTCTTCCTCCTTTAAGTTCTCTTGCCAGAAGAAGAGCAATACCCAGCCCCAAAAAGAGCTCAGTATTTATCCCAATGGTGAGGAATATCACCGTATTTTTTAAAGATTGCCAGAAAACAGGATCGCGAACAAGAGTTATGTAATTCTCTGCTCCTGTAAACACCATACTGCCAGGAGTAAGGAGAGAGTATCCGGTAAAGCTCACGTAAAGGGAAAATCCCAGAGGGAAGGTTATTATAAAAAGGATAATTAAAACAGAAGGGCTTATCAGGAAAAAGGGGAAAAATTTCTCCTTTAACCTTGCCATTTTATCTCCTATAAGATATGGTTCAATCTTCTATGAAAGTTCTCAAAAAGAGATCACAATCATTCAACACCTCCTGAGAACTTTTTTACTCCGAGCTGGATTTGTCCTGCTTGCCTTCGCTCTGGCGTTGCTGGTAAGCCTTAATGTAACGCATCGCATACCGGTCATGATCCAGGATTAAATCAGCAGCCAAAATAGCTGGGCGCATTTTAGCTACATCCACAATGGGACAGTTCACTCCCATAGTGATGGCGATAGTTATAAAAGCACTATTAAGCAGATTGCGGTCAGGTAAGCCAAAAGAAATATTACTGACTCCCAGCGTCAAATTCACTCTTAACTCGGCTTTCACCCAACGGATAGCTTCAATGACCCGCAGGCCAGTTTTAGTATTTGCTCCTACTGCTAAGGCTAAGCAATCAATGATAACGTCCCGGCGAGGAATGCCCATCGCCTCAGCTTTTCCCACAATCTTATGAGCAATGGCCACCCTTTGATCCACGTCATCTGGTATTCCCTTATCATCCATGGTTAAACCAATGACTGCGGCTCCGTATCCCTTAATTAAAGGTAAAATTTTCTTTAAAGAACGCTCCTGGCCAGTAACTGAGTTTACGAGAGGTTTGCCTCGGTAAACTTTGAGAGCTGCTTCTAAAGCCGCAGGATTAGCACTATCAAGGCACAAAGGGACATCTACCGTGTCCATAACTATCTGTACGACCTGTGGGAGCAGGCCTACTTCATCTACACCAAGTGCACCTACATTGATATCAAGAACATCTGCTCCTGCCTCTACTTGGGCCAGAGCTTCTTTACGCACAAACCCTAGATCGCCATTTTGTAATGCTTTGGTTAACTTT
>Ga0209121_10002162_pt1 | contig 20145 bp, 13 predicted proteins | sample Cruoilmetagenom3_FD_187292 | JGI IMG/M metagenome (GOLD analysis project Ga0209121, IMG submission 187292) | Oil polluted marine microbial communities from Coal Oil Point, Santa Barbara, California, USA - Sample 3 (SPAdes) (version 2) | ecosystem: Environmental > Aquatic > Marine > Oil seeps ...
CGCGGTCACGGAAGCGCAGAGGCACGCCCAGGAAGGGGCCAATCGGCGGGTGTCCTGCGGGAACTCCCACGCTGTCCGGGTGCTGGTCAACCTGCGCCAGGCGCAGTGGGCGGCCCTCCTTATGCGGCAGGCCCAGGATGCCGCGTCCCTGGGGCTGGGCGAGGCCACACGGGGTAGGCCAGCCGTGGGTGCGCAGGACTTCGTAGCGGGTCGGGTCCTTCTCGTCGAGTACCAGGATGCCGCCGAACTCCGCCCCGACGAGTTCCGCCGCCGCATCCACGATCTCCTGGAGCAGAGGGTCCAGGTCCAGTTGAGCGGCGATGGAACTGGCGATACGCATCATTCGTAAGGCGCATTCGGGACGTTCGATCTCAGGTGGTTTTGTCATCGGTCATCATGTTGGTCGTGCTTGTCTCTGCCCCTAAGTTTCGTGGGTCTCTGGATCGCGAAATCCGCGAAACGCCGCGAAAGTCACGAAACCCTTTCGCGCTTTTCGTGTTTCCATTTCGTGTCCTTCGTGGTCCAAACCCCTCACCTCAATTCCTCCAGCGACCGCTGTATCTCCTGCAGCTCTCTGTCCGTGATGTCCCACAGTCCCGCCGTCTCAGAACTACTGACATACTGAGAACACTGAATGCACTGAGGCCTTCAGTGTCGTCAGCCACTTCAGTGCCTCAGTGGTTCCAATACTCGGGCGTAGCCGTCAGCCCCAACGCCTGCAGAGTTGCACCGAGGGCGTGTTCGACACCCACGCGCAAGTCTTCTTCGGAGCGAGCGCGCCTGGCGACCTGCCGAATGGCTTTGGCCAGATTCTCAGCAGCAATCAGATCGGAACTCATAGTCGTCTCCCTGCATAGGTGGCAGACCCAGGCCCGATTATAGCCCAACGACGGCGCTTACACAAATAGAAACTGCCCGGCACCTTGGAGGTGCCGGGCAGTTATACCTCACCTGACCGATCAAGAGTTCCTGAATATGAGCGGCAGGTAATGCCGGTGGAATACCGGTATTGTCAGCGTCACGGGGACGTAGAATTGGGGATTGACGGCGTCATCGGTTCGAATCTTCAGTGCGGCGGTGTAGACGTCGGTGTAGACGCTGGTGTTCATAGCAGACAGAGCAGTGAGGGTGACGGTTATCGCCTGAGTGCTGTCGGCTTCTACTGTGCCGGCGCCTGGCTCTGTGGAGAGCCAAGGGACACCGCTGTGGAGGCAGTCGGTCGGCTGACCAGGGTAGGCAAAGCAGACGGCCAGGTTGTCGCTCAGAGAGGCTCCTGTGTCGCAGGCATAGGTCAGACCGAGCGTGGCGTCGCTGTTCTCAATGCCGGTCGTCGAGCCAGAGCCTTTCTCAGTACCAGCATCCTCAAACTGGATGAGGGTGCTGCCGTTCTCAAACAGGATGGCCTCCCACGTACCAGCGATAGACCCGCCACCCGGATAGTGATGATAGCTCTCGTATTGCACCACCAGACAGGCTCCGCCGCCATAGGGGCAGGAGGAGAAGGACTGGTAGTAGACCGGGTCGCCGGTATCATTGGGGTCTAGATCATCCCACATCAGGTAAATGCTGTCGTTTGGAGTATTTGCATTGGGCAACGGGCAGTCGTTACCATAGTCAGTCAGGTCCAGGTTGTTGAAACTGAGATACCCATTGCTGGACACATACAGGTCGGTGTAGTCATTGCCGTAGAAGTTGAAGGTGAAGCCGATGGGGAAGGGACCGTCCCCGTCGTCGTCGTACAGGTAGACAGGCGTGCCGGTGGCGGCAATGTCCACCCATTGATAGGTCGGCCCGTCGGGCTCGCTCGAGTCTCGGTAAGTGTAACCGAAAGTGATGGGCTGCGTCGTCTCGCGGGGTTCAGAGAACGACGCCGAAACTCCAGCATTAGTCAACGCTAGCGTCTGCGTTGTCGCGCGGAGTCCGAAGAGTGACGCCCCGGCCCCACTGTTAGTCAACGCGAGTATCTGCGTCTCCGATGCGCCCGGAATCAGGGTGGCTGCCATCGAGAGCGGTGCGATGCTGATGCAGGGCTCGACGGAACGCAAGCCAACATCCTGTACGGTTGTTGCCTGAGCGGTGACGGTCACCAAAGCGGCACCAGTCACGTGGTCGGCAGCGGAGACGGTCACAGTGTGGCTACCCTGTTCGACCCAGAGGCTATAGGTGCCATTGATGTCGGTCGTCAATGTCCAGTCCATGCCTGAGATACCCGTGACAAGCACGGCAGCGCCTTCTAGGGGGGCCGGGTTGGCGTCGCAATAGCCCAGACTGGTGACGGTGCCGGCCAGCTTGCCCCAGGTGGGCGGAGGCGGGACGGTCATAGTGACCGGAATGCCAAGGTCACCATAGGGCGTGTCGTTTCTCAGGTTGAGCCTGGCATAGTACTCGCCTGGCTGTGTTGTGGACGGGACTCCGGCGTCAAAGGTGACCAAAATCACTTGCTGGTCAGCGATACCAAGTGTACTACTGATCGGCTCCTCTGACAACCAGTCCACGTCGCTGCTGGAACGATTGAGCAGACCATTGATGAGGTTGATCCACAACTCAACCCCATCCGGCGTGGTGTCTCCATCGAGGTCGGCGTTGTTCTGCCCATCCACGAAGCCCTTGAAAACGGTGCGATCGTCGTTGCCCAGGATTAGAGCAGCCTCGTTCGGATCCGGTCCCGGCGTGGTGTAGCCAGCCAATGGTTCGAAGCCAGCCAACGGCTCCACGTGCTGACCGTAGATGCCGTAGATTCCGCCAGTCAGCGAGGTGAATTCGGGTACGCTCTGTGGATCGGTAAAGAACAGGTGCCCTGGCTCCCACCAGTAGACCGGGTCAGGCGAGTGGGCATTGTCGCTGACCCAGGTGAAACCCAGTGTCGCCCATAGGGGGTTGGAGGGATCGTAGCTCACTGTCCAACCGTGGTAGACCAGTTTCCCGCTGCCGGTCACATAATCATCAAGCGCGGTCAAGACCGAAGAGGGCGGCCTCCAGGCGTCATTGCCAACGAGTACCAGGTCCCACGTTCCGCCGGTCAGGTCGGTTTCGAAGCTGGTCCAGGCAGCGTCGTAGTGCGCGGTGTAGGCCAGCCCCAGGGCTTGCAGCGCTTGGTCGAGGTAGGTGTTGGGCGCTGTGTGGCAAGCATCATCCGCGTAGATTAGAATGTTGACTTGGCTGGGCACGGCGGGTTCCCAACGATAGGCAGCAGGATAGGCCAGAGCATTGCTACCGCTGTTGGTTGGTAGAGACGTGCCCTCCACGGTGCGGTACAGCCATTCCTCATACCCGGCCATCAGACTGAGAGGCGATGCTATCTGGAAACCCCCCCGCTCCTCGGCGAGTTCGAATGACACGGGCATCCCCCCCAGGTTACTCATCCTCAACGGTATGGTGGTGATCATACTCATGCCAAGAGTGACGACCAGGCTATCAGGGGTATAGGTCAACCACCCCGCTGGCAGGTAGAGGTCTTGCCGCACTGTTTCGCTCTGGACCGCAGTGACCAGGGCGACATCGGTGCCATAGCCACTGCCCATCGTAGCGGTGAAAGTGTGGGAGCCAGCCGGCGAAAAGAGAGTGTAGAAGGCGTCCTCCACGGCGGGGTCGTCGGTGGTGGCTAGGGCGGTCGTCGCTTCGCCACTGTCATTGGTGACATCGGCACCAACCACCGGGCCGTCGGTGTTATCGTCGTAAATGTTGCCCACGACCAGGCCGCCGGCTGGCGGAACACAGCCAGGCGAGACGGTCACGTCGTCCACGTATAGGCCCTCATGGTTGATCACGTTATCGCTGATGAGTCGCCAGCGGAATTGGACGCTCCCCCCAGCGGCTGCCGAGACGTCATAGATCATCTCGGTCCAGTCAACCTGCGTCGTCTCATCAGTGTGATTCCATATCCTGGTCCAGAGGTTGCCGTTGATGCTGACGTCTACAGTAGCCTGGTCATACGTGGCGCTCTCGATGGCCCATGCCTGCCACCAACGCGCGGTCAGGACGGTGCCGGTCGAGATGTCGGACAGGTCAATGACGGGCGAGTACAACGTCTGGTCGGCGTTATTCCCGTAGTTGCCGTTCAGGTCAGTCCCCCAGCAACGGTCACCGGAGACGCAACCGTTGGGCCAAGTGATCGGCGATCCCCATTCCCACTCATCGTTAGGACCCGAGTGTGTATAGCCGCCGTCGTTGGCCTCAAAGTCTTCCGAGTAGGCGCAGGCGACTGAGTAGCCGGGTGCAGCACAAGTCGTCGGATCGGAGTCCAGTGCCCAGTTTTCCGTCTGGTCGCCTGTCAGCGGGCCGACTTGGCGGATGGTGGGCAGGTAGCCGGGCACCCAGGCCTCCACATTGAAGGTGTAGGTGATGCCCTCGGCCAGGGTGATGCTATAGTAGCCGGTGATCGGGTCATTCCAGAAATCGTTGTAAGGAGCTGGCGGGTTAATAGGATCACCTTGAACAGTGATGTTCGCATACACCGGCCAGCCGGTGGTGGCGTCGGTGACGATGCCCTCGACGGTGTGCACGCTGACTGGCGTGAGCGGGATGTTCAGCGTCGTCGTGGTGTCGGAAAGGATGTTCACTGCGCTGATCGAGTTGGGCTGGTAGCCGTAGGCCATGGCTGTGACGGTGTAGGTGTCAGCGGGCAGCAACTTCGTGTAGTTACCATCTGCCCCCGTGCTGGTCCTGAAGGTCTGCGTCGGGCTGAAACTGGCCCATACCGATGCCCCGGCGATGAAGTCGGTCACCGGTGTACCATCTTGCTCGTAGACGATGCCGGTGAGAGTGCCCTGTGGCCCTGACGTGCAATTGGGAAACTTGAAGGAGCCGATGCGAGTCTGCCAGTTATAGCCACTGGTCTGATAGTATTCCTGGGTGTACCAGAAAGTGCAGTCGTCCACTGGGTCCACCGCCAGCATACTATAGTCGCCCCAGCGGTTACTAAAGCCGGTCTGCGAGCCAGTGCCAGCGATGAGCTCGGCCTCGCCCTGGGACATAGTGCCCAGAGGATCACCCGCCAGCCGTCCGGTGTAGCGAATGGAGGGGAAGGTGGTGGCGCTGGCAACGCTGTAGCCCAGGGCGACGTTGCCCATGTGGTCCATAGCGATGCTCCCCATCCAACGGTGGTCGGTGTCGGGCGCGTAGACGCCCTCCTGATGAATGGACCATGTGCCGCCATGCCTGTGCAATTCGATCCAGTGGATCCCGGCGTGGTCGGTGCTATCTGCATCCACCGTGTGGTTGGCGACCAGCGTCTCGTAATCGCCAAAGTTGCGGTACTGCAAGCGGTGCATCAACCGGTCAGAGATGGCGTCCAGTCTCTGGCCCGTGCCCGGTTGAGGGATACAGTCTCTGGAAAAGCCACACATGTCTGGATCAACATCAGCCGTGGGCAGGAGGGCGTTCGGCGCGTGATTAGCAAGGCCGAAGGTCGAGTTGGTCGGGTTGGCCCAGTCCACGTGGAACTCCCAGAGGCGCAAGGTGTCACTAGGATCGCCAAGTTGAGTGCTGTCGTTCCATTCGGCGAAGTAGTTGGGCGAGCCGGCCGGAGGCGGTTCGAAGCCATCCAGGTCGGCGGGCAACATGCCGCCAAAGTCGAGGGTCACAGCACCCACGTCAAAGTAGACCATTTGGGCAACCTTGCCATTTAGCATGCTGTCTCGCTCAAAGGCCGCCACACCAGCGCCGCCCCAAGTGAGGGTGCCGGCATTAAACTGGTTGACCGATATATAGTAGCCATCCGGCCACACCCCAAACTTGGGGTAGTCGTTCATCTTGCTGATCGGGATTACGAACTCATATCGGTACCAGGCACCGGTGGGGTCGCCGGTCCGAGAGACGGCGATGCACTGATAGAACGGGCCATTGGGAAAATGGGGTAGAGCGAGCTGACTCATGAACCAGCGGTCGGCCAGGGGGTCGTAGAGGGTGATGGGGTCGCCATCATTGGTCGCTTCGCACGGCCCGCCAAAGCCAGCCCACAGCGTGTTGCCGTTGGCTGGGCCGTACAACAGATTGCCATCCTTGTCCCAGATGGCAAAGGACAGGTTGACCCACTGGACGTAATGATTGGGGCCCACGTCGCCCTGGGTGTCGGGCGGTTGGACGTCATCCACGTTGCTGACACCCTCAAAGTTCTGAATGGTCGCCGGCATGTTAGGCGTAGCAGGCTGGTTCTGGAGAATGGGCTCTCCAGATACGCCCTGCTGTTTTTGCTCGTGATCTTCCTGTCGGGGCAGAGGCAGCAAGGGAATCTCCCGTACCCCAGCCTTGGTCTCAGGCGGGATAGGTTTCATTGAGCGCAGGAGGGGTGAGATATCGTTTCGGATAGAGTGACTTACTATGGGCTGAGGCGGGTCGGATATTGGCGCTGCCGTTGTCGTGTCTAGCGAGCCGGCGACGTCAGACCCGCTGACGACCGGTACAGACGAGGCGCCGATCATCATCGGCGCGGATAACATCCCCACGACCAGGATCAGCGTGAGCAGCATATTGGAGATCTTACCCGCCCTCATGGTTTCCTTTCCTCCTTGTGTGCTGCCCATAGCATACCATGGTTATTCATACTTCACCAGATGTTCCAAGAATGTATCTGAAACGGTTCTCCAACGACGGGCGTTGCATTTTTCAAGTACAAGGACATAACGTAACTACCCAGCCTGTCGGTACAATTCAAGACCTGACAGGTTTTTGCAGGTATTTTCCGAGACAAGTACACTTGTAAATGGACAGATTCTTTGACACAAAAGCTCTCTCGGAAACCTGTCAGGTCTGGCCTGAGTAGTAAAGACATAACAAAAAAGCCTGGCACCTCCAAGGTGCCGGGCATCTGCAAAAGCTTCTTACGTAAGCGCCTTCAGCAGCGCCGGCAGAACCTCGGCTGGATCCGCCTCCAGGCACAGGTCGGCCACCTGGAAGATGGGGGCGTCGGGGTCGGGGTGGATGGCAGCGATGAACTTCGCCTCCTCGACGGCGGCGTTGTGGAACGTATCGCCCCGGATTCCCACCGCCACGTACACCTGTGGCGCAACTGTCACGCCGCGCACATCCACGATCTGCTCGGGACCGATCCAGCCCGCATCTCGCGCCCCCCGATCGCCGGCCACCTGGCCGCCCAGTGCCGCCGCCAGTTGCTGCACCAACTCGAAGTCGCCCGCCTGCCGGCCGGCGGCCACGATCACCGTGGCTTGGGCAAGCGGCACCGGGGGCGGCTCAAAGTCGTCGGCAGCCCCCACCACATGCACGGCCGGCTCCACCGGCTCGAAATCGAGCGTCGCAGGCTCCCCCTTGCGGTAGGGATCGAGAAAAGGGGCGGAGAAGGTCCCCGGCTCGATGGTGAGGAACTGTGGCCGGGCCTCGGGACAGGCGGCGATCTCGAAGTACTCCCCGCTGTAGACTGGGAAGGTGACCACCACTGTCCGGGTGGCTTCGTCCAGGCTGGTTGCGACTACATGCTCGATCAGCCCACCATCCATGCGCTGCGCCAGACGTGGCGCCAATTCCTGCCCCTGCGCTGTGGCCCCGAAGATGACCACCTCCGGCTGCTCCTCCTCGAAGAGAGCGGCCAGCACCTCCAGGTAGGGCTCCAACGCAAAGCGGGCCAGTGCGGGATGGTTGGCCACGCGCACCCCGTCGGCCCCTGCCTGGTAGAGCGTCTGCGCCAGGCCTGTGGTGAGCGGAGTCGAACCATCAGCCACACTGTCGCCCAGCAGAACGCTGTAGACGTAGGCCCCCAGCGAGTCGGCCAAGGTGCGGGCTGCGCCCAGCGCCTCTAAGGTCACCGGTGCCACTGCGCCATCCACGACGTCGGCCACGACCCAGATACCGCCGCCTCCGGTCGCCTCCTCGGTGACTTCCTCCTGTTGGGCCATCAATAGGTCAAGATATGATGCATCCATAGCGTCCTCCTTATCTCTCCCTCGCTGTGGCCGGTCTCCGACCGAGCCGCTGCCGGAGCGTGTCTGCCAGTGCCTGGGCCATCTCCTCCGGCGTGCCGCTCAGCCGCACCCCTCGCTCCCGCTCCGGCGGGAAGTCCTGCCCCCGCTTCTCCAGGAGCGGTTGGAGCGCCGCCTCGTCTACGAGGTCACTCACCAAGTCGCTCACGTCCCATTTCTCCACCGCGTCCTCTGCCCGGTAGACGTTGATGAGACGCGCGCCGTCGGGGTAGCGTGGCTTGAGTGCGCCTGGCAGGACGGTGATCACCACCGGCAGGTCGGCGTTCACCACGACATACCCGCTCCCCTCTTGGCGAACCACCCGCACTCGCCCGTCGGCTGCCTCTACCTGCCAGGCCCCGACGATCTGGGGCCAGCCCAGGGTCTCGGCCAGCCGGGGCCCCAGTTGTCCCTGCCCTGTGTCGAACGTAGTCGCGCCGGTTATGACTAGGTCCGCTCCGCCCAGCCGCTCCACCGCCACCGCCAGCACCCGGGCCATGGCCGCGTCGTCGGCCCCATCGAATCCCTCGCCGGTCAGGTAGACTGCCCGATCGGCTCCGGTCGCCAGCGCCTGGCGGAGCACGTCGTCATCCGGCAGCGGGCCCCGTGGTAAGGCCACCACCTCGACGCCCTGGCTTGGTCGGAGACCGGCCAGAGCAGCGTTCTTGATGCGCAGCGCCGCCTCCAATGCACAGCGGTCGGCCGGCTGGAGCACGTACTCCTCCCGGTTGACGAAGATGCGGCCCGCCCGCCGTTTGATCACGATGCCGCTGGGGTCGAGAACCTGTCCTAAAATCACAACGATTCTCATGGGCAACTCCTGTCGTAGTAAATGAGTAGATGAGTAAATAGGTACATGAGGAAAGAGGATACTCGTCTACTCCTTCCTCATCTACTTCCTTTACTCCTCATGGTCGAATTCGCACGCCGTGTTGGCGGAAGATGTTGCTGGCGATGACGATGCGCTGGATCTCGTTGGTGCCCTCGAATATCTCGGAGATGCGGGCGTCGCGGAAGTTGCGCTCAATGGGAAAGTCCCGGCTGTAGCCCAGCCCGCCGTGGATCTGCAAGGCCACGTCAATCGCACGGGAGGCCACCTCGGAGCCATACATCTTGCACATCGCCGCCAGTTGGGTGAATGGCTGGCCTGTATCAACAAGCCAGGCCACCCGGTAAACCAGGCTGCGCAGCGCCTCGACCTCCGTGGCCATATCCGCGATCATCCACTGCACCGACTGCTTGTGGGCCAGGGCGACGCCGAACTGCTTGCGGGTCTTGGCCCAGTGGACGGATGTCTCAAGCGCCGCCTGTGCCCCGCCCAGGCAGGCCGCGCCCAGTGTCAGCCGGCCCATGTCAAGCGTCTTCATGAAACTGATGAATCCCTCTCCCACTTTGCCCAGCACGTTCTCATGTGGCACCCGCACGTCCTCGAAGATCAGTTCCGCCGTGGAACTGCCCCGGATGCCCATCTTGTTCTCGTGGGTGCCCACCTTGAAACCGGGTGTGCCAGCCTCAACGATGAAGGCAGTCATGCCACCACGGGCACCCAGCGTCGGATCGGTGACCGCCATGACGGTCACGACGTCGGCGAAACTGCCGTTGGTGTTGAATGTCTTGGTGCCATTGAGAACCCATTCGTTCCCATCCCGCACGGCGCGGGTACGGATCGCGGCGGCGTCGGAGCCAGCATCGGCCTCGGTCAGCACGAAGGCGCCGAGCTTTTCCCCTCGCGCCAGGGGCATCAGGTATTTCTGTTTCTGCTCCTCGGTGCCATCCAGGTAGATTGACATGGCGCCAATGCCGATGTGAGCGCCGACGTTGGTCGCCGTGGAGGTGCAGACCCGGCCCAATTCCTCCATCAGGATGCAGTAGCCGGTCTCACCGGCCCCCATCCCACCGTACTTCTGCGGGAAGCAGACGCCCAAGAGGCCGATCTTGGCCATTTTCCGCAGCGTCTCGAAAGGCACCCGTCCCTCGCGATCGATCTCCATCGCCAGGGGGGCCATCTCGTTCTCGGCGAACTCCCGTACCAACCGCCGCAGGGCGATGTGTTCAGGCGCAAATGTGAAATCCATCTTCCACCTCCTACGGCGCGATCTCGACGTCTTTGCTGGCCATGATCCATTGGGCGACGGTTACCTGCTGCAGTTCCGTAGGCCCGCCAATGATACCCAGCGCACGGGCGTCCCGGTACTTGCGGGCCATTGGGTAATCCTCCATATAGCCGTAGCCCCCCATCACCTGCAACATGCGGTTGGTCACGCTGCGGGCCACTCGCGCCGCAAACGCCTTGACTACCGCCGCGTCGAAGGTCAGATCGCTTTCCTGATCAACCAGCCACGCGCCGTGGTAGACCAGGTAGCGCAGCGCCTCGACCTCGATGAGGCTGTCGGCCAGGTGGTTCTGGATGGCCTGCTTCTTGGCGATGGGGACGCCGAACTGCACTCGCTCGCTGGCGAACTGCGCCGCGACGTCCACTGCCGCCTGGGCCACACCCAACCCGGCTGCGCCCAGTGTGATCGCCATACGATCCAGCGCCCGCTGCGCGATGTCCCAGCCCTCGCCTTCTTCACCAAGCCGGTTGGCAGCCGGGACATGGCAGTCCTCCAGATAGAGCGTGTTGATGGCAACCCCACGCAGGCCCAGCGTCGGCTCGCGATAGCCCACCGTTAGCCCAGGCACGTCCTTTTCGACGACGAAGGCCGTGATGCCCCCAGGTGCGGCCGCGAAGACGAGGAACAGCCCGGCAATGCCGCCGTTGGCGACCCAGGTCTTGACGCCATCCAGTACGTAGCCGTCGCCGTCGGGCGCGGCATGGGTCTGGAGGGCCATCGCATCGCTTCCGGCGTCTGGCTCGGTGAGAGCGAAACAGCCGATCATCTCACCGGCGGCCATTGGCGGGAGCCATTCCTCCTTCTGAGTATCGGTGCCGTGTCCCAGGATGCTCATCGCTACCAGGCTCACGTGCGTCGCCAGCGTCACGGCAGTGGACATACAGTCCCCGGCCAGCGTCTCAATGAGCATAGCGTAACTGACAAAGTCCAACTCCGCACCGAAGTAATCCTCCGGAAGCGTTGCCCCCAGGAAACCTTGATTCGCTGCCTTGCGGAGCACATCCAGAGGCGGTTTTTCCTCATGGTCAATCTCCTCCGCTCCGGGTGCAACCTCTTTGGCGGAGAAGTCACGGAACATGGCGCGGAACATCTGCTGTTCTTCACTAAGGGTAAAGTCCATTGGCTCCTCCAGAGTTATCAGGGTGCTCCGGCCCCACGATGGTGCGATGGTACGACGATGCAGCGGAGCCGGAGCACCACAGGCAACGGTTCTGATCCCGGTGATGGCACTACGTTGTTGGCTACGATGAGTGAAGGCGTGACTGCGATCAGGTTCATTGTTAGCTGCGATGGACAGCGATGTGACGGCGATGTAGAGGCCAATTGTGAGTTACGGTACCAGAACACGGTCCTGCCAAACCTACCCGCTACTTGTCCTTGAACTGCGGCTGCCGCTTCTCGAGAAATGCGCTGAGCCCCTCGAGAGGGTCTTCCTTTTCCGCCAGGATCACGAACTGCTCTGCCTCGATCTTGAGCCCCTCCTCGATGGAGACTTGTAGCCCCTCGGAAACGGCCCGCAGCGCGGCAGCAGCGGGGAACTTGGACTTGGAGACGATCTTGCGAGCCAGACCCTGCGCCTCCTTGAGCACCGCCCCGGCCGGCACTACCTTGTTCACCAGGCCCACCCGGTAGGCCTCCTGGGCAGTGATCATATCACCGGTGAGGATCAACTCGATGGCCTTCCCCTTGTTCGTGAGGCGGGCCAGTCGCTGTGTGCCGCCCCAGCCGGGGATGATCCCTAGGTTTATCTCCGGCTGTCCCAGGCGGGCCCGGTCGGAGCAGATGCGCATATGGCAGGCCATGGCCAACTCCAGCCCACCGCCCAAGCAGAAGCCGTTGATGGCGGCGATGATCGGCTTGGTGGCTTTCTCGACCTTGAGGAAGGTTCTATGCCCCCGTTCAATGAACTCGCTGGCGGCGGCATCCTCGCCCTTTTCAAACAATGCCTTGATCTCAGGGATGTCCGCCCCGGCGATGAAGGCGTTGGTTCCACCACCGGTGATGACGATGGCCTTGACCTCGTCGTCCGCCAGCAGTTCGTCCAGTGCCTGCTCCAACTCCGTCACCACCTGCGTGTTGAAGGAGTTGACCGGCGGGTGGTCAACTGTCAGGACGGCGATTCTGTCTGCAATCTCAGTTCGGATGTATTGCCACTCTCCCATTATTTGCTCCTTTCGTTGGTACATTGGTATATTGGTAGGTTGGTACATTGGTAGATTGGTAGTTGACCGGCCAGTGTTATTCCTCCGCAGGTGCTTCGGGAGCGGCAATGTAGAGAGGGCTGTCTTCACGAAGCACACGGTCGCCGTACTCTTTACGACCCCGCTGCTGCTTGCGGACGTAGCGAATGTAGCCATTGAGTGAGCGCAGAGCACTGTGACAGAGTTCGCGCTGACGAGGCAACTCCCCGGATGTGTACCCCACTTCGTCGCAGATGACAAAGCTGCTCAGCGTTTCATTGAGAGAGCCACGGGCGATGTAGTAGAAGCGTAGGCTGTCCAGGTAGTGATAGCGCCCGTAGCCTTCAGCGATGTTAAGGACGACGCTGACAGCCGCCCTGCGCATCTGGTCAGCCAGATTGTACCTCTCCTCCGGCAGCAGCCGCCTGACAACGCGGTATGCCTCTCGCAGAACCTGCAACGCCAATTGATAGCATTCCAGATCCTCAAACCCACGCTGCCCGCGCTCCGCCATGCTCCCCTCCCCCCAATTTACCAGTTTCCCAATCTACCAGTTTCCCAATCTACCAGCCTATGCGTACTCGTGGAACCCTTTCCCTGTCTTCTCCCCCAGGTGCCCGGCGCGGACACGCAACTTGAGCGAGCGGACGGGACGGAAGCGGGGCCCCAGTTCCTTCGCCAACGTCTCCAGTGTCTCCACCACTACGTCCAGGCCGATTTTGTCGGCAATGGCCAGTGGGCCGATGCGCTCGCCACCGTAGGTCATCCCTGTGCCGGCGACCATTGACATGTCAATGTCAGTAATGCTGGCGATGTGCTCCTGCACGCACAGCGCGGCCTCGTTGATGACGGGGTACATCAGTCGCTCGACGCTGAACTTCGTGCCGGTAGACACCGCACCTAATTCCTGGAGTTCTTTGATCATCTGATTGACCACGTCCGACTCGCCGCCGGGATGGTCGTAGAAGCCGTTCCCTGTCTTTTCGCCGAAACGCCCGGCCTCGATCAATTTGGTGAACAGCGGGGCCGGCGTCATGCGGTCGCCGTATTCACTGTACAGATAGTCGCCCACGTCGCCGCAGACGTCAATGCCCAGCATGTCCATCAGCGTGAATGGCCCCATCGGCATGCCCCACTCGACGATGGCCTGGTCAATCTCCGTCGCCGTCGCCGCTCCCTCCTCCAGCGCCATGACCGCCTCGTTGAGATAGGGCAGCAGGAGCCGGTTGACCAGGAATCCGGGGCATTCCTGCACCACTACCGGAATCTTGCGCAGGCTCTCGGAGAACATCACCACGTCGTCAATCGTCTCCTGGCTGGTATCGAGGCCAGGGATGACCTCGACCAGTTTCATCACGTGGGCCGGGTTGAAGAAGTGCATACCGATGATCTTGTGGGGCTTGCCGGTCGCTGCCCCCATCTCGGAGATGGAGAGCGCCGAAGTGTTACTGGCGAAGATGGTCTGCTCCGGACAGGCCTTCTCCAGTTCCTTGAACACAGTTTTCTTTATGCCGATTCTCTCAGGCACGGCCTCGATGACGATGTCCACGTCACTGAACTCGTCGTATGTCAGCGTCGGTGTCACCAGGTCGAGTTTGGCCTGCATGTCGCCCGCGCTCATTTTCCCCTTTTTCACCCGCGTTTGGTAGATGGAGCGAATCTTCTCCATCCCCAGGTCGAGCATAGCCTGGTCAATGTCCTTCATCACCACCGGCAGGCCGGAGTACGTGATGATCTGGGCGATCTCGCCACCCATTGTCCCTGCGCCGACCACTCCTGCTTTAAAGATGTACATATCTATTGCCTCCTATCTTACTAGTCTCCCAGCCCTACCATGCGGGCAGTGGGATCGCCGCCTCTGGGTTATCGAGGCGCACGAAATAGACCCACTGATCGGGATACTTCTCGAATGCGGACTGATCGGCCTTGCCCAGCGTCTGGCCCACGAAGTAATCACCACTCTCAGGCTCAATGGCCACTACACCTTCCTGGCCTTCCAGTTTGTCCTTGACACCCTCAAAGACTTCCTTCCCTTTGGCGACGAATGCCGCCCGTGCCTTCTTGTCCTGCCAGATAGATATGTCTGCCATAGTTCTTCCTCCTCACATTTGCATGCTTGCTCACTTGCGCACTTGCTACTTGCGCTCGATGATCATCGCGCCGCCTTGTCCACCGCCCACGCAGGCCGTGGCCACGCCCAGCGTCAGGTCGCGCTTGATCATCTCGTACAGCAGCGTGACCACGATGCGCGTGCCTGTGCAGCCCACGGGGTGGCCCAGCGCGATAGCGCCGCCGTTGACGTTGACCTTCTCCCAATCCCAGCCCTGGTCCTCTAGTTCGATGCCCACGGCTATAGCTTGGGCGGCGAAAGCCTCGTTGAGTTCGATGAGATCAATGTCCGTGAGTTTCAGGCCCGCGCGCTCCAGTGCCATAGGCACGGCGTGGGCCGGGCCGATGCCCATGATGTCCGGCGGTACGGCGGCGTAAGCGTAACTGCGGATGGTGCACATCGGCTCCAACCCCAGCGCCTGCGCCTTCTCGGCCGGCATCACGACCACTGCCGCCGCGCCATCGGAGATAGGACAGGCGTTGGCTGGGGTGACAGTGCCGCCTTTCTTGAACACCGTCGGATAGAGAGCGGCCTTCTGCACCGTGAGGCCGGGGTTGATGCACTCGTCCTCTATGATTTCCTCATAGGCCACCTCCTGGCCAGCTACCTTCTTGGACACTCGGAAGGGGACGATCTCATCCCGGAACTTGCCCATCCGCGTGGCGCGGAAAGCCTTCTGATGGCTCCGCACGGCGAACTTGTTCTGTTCCTCCTGGCTGATGTCGTACATCATGGCCAGGTTCTCGGCTGTGTGCCCCATGATCTCCCCGCAGACAGGGTCTGTCAGACCCTCCCACAGCGTGTCCACGAACTTATCGTGGCGCAGTTTGAGGCCCCAACGGGCACCCCGCACGCAGTACGGCGCGGTGGACATGCTCTCCGTGCCGCCGCATAGGAACACCTCTCCATCGCCGGCCTGGATGGCCTGGTAGGCCATGCTGATTGACATCATGCCCGATACGCAGTTGCGCTGGATGGTGCAGCCCGGCACGTGCACAGGCACGCCGGCCATCAGCGCCGCCACGCGGCCGATGTTGGCCGCGTCACTCTGCTGGCTGATGCAGCCCAGGTGGACGTCGTCAATGATGTTAGGGTCAATGCCCGCCCTATTGATGGCCTGCTTGAACACTTCCGCAGCCAGGTATTGCGCTGCGATGGTGCGGAAGGCACCACCGTGGCTGCCGATGGCCGTGCGGCATCCGCTGACAATCACCACTTCCTTCATACTAACCTCCTTAGTCTGATAGAGACTATACTCATTCCCTCTAGCTGGTTGCCTGTAATCCCTGGATCACCGTCTCCAGAGCGGTGCGATATAGATCCTTTGTATCTGTTCCCACCATCTCCCGCCGCAGTGGATGCTCCATCAACTCCAGCACGCCATTCATCATTGCCCACAGGGTACTGGCAGCCAGCCGGACGTCGCAGCAGTGGAACATCCCTTCGTCAATACCCTGCTGAATCGCTTTCATTACCCAGCCTAGTCCTTCCAGGCTGGCAGACAATACCTCCTGATAGACCTCCGGTGTGACTGAATCTTGGAAGCGGCCGCGGTCCATCGCCATCAACAGCCGGAAATACTCTGGCTCCCGCTCGAAGAAACGCAGATAGGCCCGGCCTAGTTGCCGCAGTCGCTCGTCGGCCACGATGGATTCATCCGCTGCGTAGGCTTGCTCCAGCTCCTCGATCAGTTCATCCAGCTCCTCTAAAAGCAAATGAGCAAGGATAGTCTCCTTGCTCTCAAAGTATAGATATACGGTGCCCTTGCTGACTTCCGCCTGCTTGGCCACATTATCCACGGTGGCGCGGTGGAAGCCGTTCTCGAAGAAAACCTCACGGGCCGCCCGGAGGATAGACTGTCGCCGCTCTTCCTTTTCCCGCTTGCGACGCGCTCTGGTTGTCACATAGACACCTTTTTGCTAACTCACGGTCATTAACTGACTAGTAGTCATTATATAACAAAAAGCTGGCGCTGTCAAGAGCCTGGCGGCAAGTTTTAAGGTAGGCCGCGCTTGTGTCTCCTCATTGCTGTGTTATAATGAAACATCGGATAGCAACCGTTCACAGGAGGCACCGTGCGTCGTTCAAAAGCCCAACGAACGCGTATCATACTCTGGATTATCAGCCTGCTGATCATACTCAGCATGGGACTTAGCCTCGCGGTGACGTTTGTGCCGCCACGTTCCCCCACGCCTACTCCTGTCCCCACCTTCACTCCCTTTCCTACTCGCACGCCAACACCCGTTCCTGTGTGACGACCAACACAGAGAAGGAGAGACCACATAATGGACAAAATCGGTGCAGGTGATTGCCCGATTATCGCCCGAAAACGTACACTTGTCCTGAAGGAGCCAGACTATGAGCGGGAAGTCACTCAAAATCCTGTTTCTCTCCGCTGAGGCGGTTCCCTTCGCCAAGGTGGGTGGGTTGGCTGACGTGGCTGGCTCGCTGCCCAGGGCCATCCGCGCATTGGGCCACGATGTGCGGCTGATGATGCCGCGCTACGGCACCATCCGCAGCGACCGGTTTCGCCTTGAGAAGATTGGAGATCCCTTCCCTATCCCAGTCGGGCCCGGGGAGGAGTACGTTCACCTGATCGGCGACACCCTTGATGGTGGAGTCCCCGCCTACCTCATCTGGAATGATCTGTACTTCTCCTCACGCGACCGCGTCTACGGCTTCGAGGACGATGCCCAGCGCTTCGCCGTCTTCGGACATGCATCCCTTGCCGCGCTCCATCTCTTGGACTGGAAGCCAGACGTGATACACACCAACGACTGGCACACCGGTATCGTGCCGGCCTGGCTGGACACGGCTGGTTGGAAGGACCCCTTCTACCGTGACATCGCCACCCTCTTCACCATCCACAATCTGGCCTACCAGGGTATCGCCGGCCGGCTGATTCTGACCTTCGCGCAGATGGAATACGTGAAGCATCTACCCGTCGAGCAGCCCGGGGTGGTCAACTGGATGGCCCAGGGCATCGCTCATGCCGATCTGATTAACACGGTCAGCCCACGCTACGCGCAGGAAATTCTTACCCCGGAGATGGGGATGGGGTTGGACTCCTTGCTGGGAGAGCGACAGGACCGGCTTTTCGGCGTGCTGAATGGGATTGACTATGAACAGTGGAATCCGGCCACAGACTCCAGTATTCCCCACCGCTTTGATGTCAAGACGCCCGACCGGCGGGCTGTCAATAAGACTGCTTTGCAACAACAGGCGCGCCTTCCCGTGCGGCCCGAAGTGCTCTTGGTCGGCATGGTCTCGCGGCTGGACGAGGTCAAGGGGATGGACCTGATGGAGCCGGTGCTGGAAGGACTCCTGGAAGGAGAGGCCCAGTTCGTCCTGCTCGGCACCGGGATGCCCCAGTACCACGAGATGTTCGAGCGCGTCCAGGCTCGCTTTCCTGGTAGAATGCACGCCTTCCTCAAGTTCGACGACGTACTGGCGCGGCGCATCTACGCTGGTGCGGATGTATTCCTGATGCCCAGCGGTGTGGAGCCGTGCGGGCTGGGGCAGATGATCGCCATGCGCTATGGCTGTGTGCCCGTCGTGAGAGCGGTCGGCGGTCTTGCCGATACAGTCACCGATTATACGGCCAATCGACGCCGTGGCACGGGGTTCACTTTCACAGACTACACCGCCGAGGCGTGCCAGGATGCGCTGGAGCGGGCGTTGAAGGTCTACCGTGACAAGAAGGCGTGGCGTAGATTGCAGCGGCGGGGGATGAAGGCTGATTTCTCCTGGTCAGCCTCAGCGCAGGAGTATGTCAAGCTCTATCGTCGGGCGATGAATGTGCACGGAGCATAGGAGAGGGGGCTGCACCCAGTACCGGCCCCGCTCGCTCAATGACCACATCCAGTTCGGCTGGCCCTGGGATCTGGATCGTGTGACCGAACGTCTCGCTCAAACCCCAAAGGAGTCTCGCATGCGCCACGCATCACGCATCACGCATCACGCATCGCGCATCACGATGGAGTTCCATCTCTCCCGCAAAGCACGAGACCGATATCAGCTTGAGCAGTCCCTGTTTTCCCTCAGCGGAAATGTCATCTTTGCCAACTTTCATGCCGCGCGGGTGTTCACACAGAGGATGAATGAAAAGCGGGACTTGGTCAGGTTCCCGGAGCAAGCCGTGAAAGCCGGGCAGATCAACGCGATGGGGCTGATAGACGAAATCATGCACTACGTGGTCGGCTTGTACCGCGAGCAGAAGAAACCAGAAGTCATGCAGGAGGCGCTGGATTGGCTGTACGAAAGGCTGGGTAAAGCAGCGGTTGACACGGCCTTGCACAGATTTGCGGACGAGTTTCCTCCGCTGGCCGTCTATCGGCGGGAGGTCACTCTTGAAGATTACTTGGAGGGAGAGACCGCTGGCGTTCCCCATCGCCAGGTCGTGCTGGAAGAGATGTTGATGCTTTGGCTGGCAAATGCCAACCCGGCCTTCTTCCCATTTCTGGAACTGTTCGACGACACCGTGCTGGATAAGGAAACAGCCTATCGGCAAGTCATATCTGGCCTGCACGAGTTCTTCGAGACGCAACCACGCTTCGGCCCCGAGAATCAGAACCTGGTGGATATGCTCCGCCACCCGGCTGTTGCTGTACCCCACTCGCTTCCTGGACAACTGGAGTACATTCGGGAACAATGGGGGTACTTGCTGGGCAGATACTTGTACCGCCTGCTCAGCAGCCTGGATCTGATCAGAGAGGAAGAAAAAGCGATCTTCCTGGGGCCAGGCCCCAGCCGGGTGGTCGAGTTTACAGGGTTGGAACTGGAGGCCGAGCATTTCAGCCCCGACTTGGAGTGGATGCCCAGTCTGGTGTTGATCGCCAAGAACGTCTACGTGTGGCTCGACCAACTCTCCAAGCAATATGGCCGCCCGATGACGCGGCTGGATCACATTCCCGACGAGGAGCTGGACACACTGGCTCGCCGGGGCTTTACCGGCTTGTGGCTGATCGGCCTCTGGGAGCGCAGCGCGGCATCGCGAAGGATCAAGCAAATGTGTGGGAATCCCGAGGCCGTCGCGTCAGCCTACTCGCTGTTTGATTACCAGGTCGCGACTGATTTGGGAGGTGACGAGGCATACCAGGATTTGCGGGAGCGAGCGTGGAGACGAGGGATTCGTCTGGCTAGCGACATGGTGCCCAACCACGTGGGCATTGACGCCAAATGGGTCATCGAGCACCCAGACTGGTTTATCTCGTTGGACTACAGCCCATTCCCATCCTACACCTTCAATGGCCCCAACCTGTCGTGGGATGAGCGCGTGGGTATCTATCTGGAAGACCATTACTACGACCGCAGCGACGCGGCGGTGGTCTTCAAGCGGGTGGATCACTGGACCGGCAGCGAGAAGTACATCTACCACGGCAACGACGGCACCAGTATGCCCTGGAACGACACCGCCCAGTTGAACTACCTCAATCCTGAGGTCCGGGAGGCCGTGATCCAGATGATTCTGCGCGTGGCTCGCCAATTTCCCATCATCCGTTTTGACGCTGCGATGACCCTGGCCAAGAAACACTACCAGCGCTTGTGGTTCCCGGAACCCGGCACTGGGGGGGACATACCCTCGCGGGCGGAACACGGTCTGACGCGAGCACAGTTTAATGCGTTCATACCCAACGAATTCTGGCGCGAGGTGGTGGACCGCGTGGCGCAGGAGGTGCCGGACACCCTGTTGCTGGCCGAAGCCTTCTGGTTGATGGAAGGGTACTTCGTCCGCACTCTCGGCATGCACCGCGTGTACAACAGCGCGTTCATGAACATGCTCAGGGACGAGGACAACGGAAAGTACCGCAGCGTCGTGAAGAACACACTGG
>Ga0209121_10002165_pt1 | contig 20140 bp, 17 predicted proteins | sample Cruoilmetagenom3_FD_187292 | JGI IMG/M metagenome (GOLD analysis project Ga0209121, IMG submission 187292) | Oil polluted marine microbial communities from Coal Oil Point, Santa Barbara, California, USA - Sample 3 (SPAdes) (version 2) | ecosystem: Environmental > Aquatic > Marine > Oil seeps ...
AGGGCCACTGCGCCGGCGAAAAGACCAATCGCGAGCCAGACTTTAGAATTCGCAGTCACAGCCACGCCGCGATCCGCCAGCGGCAAACAACCGAGCCATTCAGTGACGTCATTTGCTGCCTCTTGGGGGGCGAGCAGCAATAGGATGTCGCCAGCCTCAATAACGGTTTTACGCATCTGGGATTTGACGGACTTGCCCTTGCGCGACAGCCCCATCAATACGGTGTGCTGACGCCATGCCAGTCCAATGGATTCCGCGGTTTTACCCGTGATGCGCGAGGCTTCGGTCGCGACCACTTCAAGCTTAACAAGGCCATCGGACGCGGCGAGGATTTCTTCGCGTTTGGTATCGGAAAAATCGAGGTTAAGTGCGGCGCGAAATTCGTCCAGTGCTTCGGGTGCGGCTTCCATGACAAGCACATCACCGGCTTGTAGTTTGGTATTCTTGGCCGTTCCATAGCGGCGCTTGCCGTCACGGATGAGCCCAAGGATCGCGACATCATTTTTTTCAGCAACATCATAGAGTTCCGAGACGCGCTTGCCGATGTGTTTGCTCTTTTCGGGGACGGTAAGTTCGGCCAGATAATCCGTATAGCTGTCGAGGGTGGCGCCCGTCGTCTTGCCTTCGCGCGTCGGGATCAGACGCCAACCGATGAAAGCCACAAAGATTAGACCAACAATCGCGGTGATGCCGCCGACGGGGGCGAAATCGAACATTTTGAAGGGTTCGCCCAAGGTTTCTTCGCGGATGGAGGCGATGATGATATTGGGCGGCGTGCCGATGAGGGTTGCCATGCCGCCAAGGATCGTCGCGAAGCTGAGCGGCATGAGCGAAAGCCCCGGATCACGCCCTGCTTTGCGCGCGGTTTGGATGTCGACGGGCATCAGCAATGCAAGGGCCGCCACGTTGTTCATGAAGGCCGACAACAGCCCACCAATCGCGCCCATGATCGCAATATGCGTACCCAGTTTACGTGATGCATCCACCAAGGTGCGGGTGATCAAGTAGACAGCCCCAGACCGCACCAAGCCAGCAGACACAACAAGCACAAGTGCGACGATGATGGTCGCAGGATGACCGAAGCCGGAAAACGCATCTTTCGTGGGAACGGCACCTAAGAGCACGCCAACCATTAGGGCCGTGAAGGCCACAAGGTCATAGCGGAAACGGCCCCAAAGGAGCATGCCGAAAACGGCGGTGAAGAGCGAAAAGAGGATAATTTGATCTGTTGTCATGGGGCAGGTGTAGCGCGTGAGGCGGGGAGCGAAAACCGCGTTTTTGCGCGTATGGAAAGCATATGGGAACCGTATGGGTTTGATATGGGTCGCGCCCCATACGCATGGGATTGCGGGCCAGCGGGTGTCTGCCCTATAGAGGGCGGCGAAAAGACAATTGAATGAATGAACGGGAGACGTCGCATGGCAGGCCACTCAAAATGGGCGAATATTCAGCACCGCAAAGGGCGCCAAGATAAAATTCGCGGCAAACTGTTTTCCAAATTGTCCAAAGAGATCACGATTGCCGCCAAAATGGGCGACCCTGACGTGGACAACAATCCACGTCTGCGCATGGCTGTGAAAGAAGCCAAAAGCCTGTCGATGCCAAAGGACAACATCGACCGCGCCATTAAGAAGGCGATTGGTGGCGACGCGGAAAACTATGACGAGATCCGCTACGAAGGTTACGGCCCCGGTGGTGTTGCCGTGATCGTTGAGGCGATGACCGACAACAAGAACCGTACGGCATCAACTGTGCGTTCAACGTTTTCAAAAGCGGGTGGTAACTTGGGCGAAACGGGTTCGGTTGGATTTATGTTCGACCGTAAAGGCGAGGTTGTTTACCCTGCGTCCGTTGGTGACGCTGATACAGTGATGATGGCGGCCATCGAGGCAGGTGCTGAAGACGTGCAAAGCGACGATGAAAGCCACGTGATTTTGTGTGCCGACACGGATTTGAACGACGTGTCCACAGCGCTTGAAGCTGATCTGGGCGAATCTGAATCAACGAAGCTTATCTGGCAGCCAAACATTCAATCTGATTTGGACCTTGAAGGCGTTGAAAAGCTGATGCGTTTGGTGGATGCGCTTGAGGATGATGATGATATCCAAAAAGTGACGACCAATATGGATGCCTCTGATGAGGTCATGCAGGCTTACGCTGAGCTTGAAGGTTGATCTGATCGGAGCCGCTGGCGCGGCTACAGGATTATTGGGGTGCTTGGTTGGTGTGAGCCAATCACGGTGAATGTGGGTTCCTTACTGAGCTGTGCGCCTCCGGCGGGGATATTTTTGAGACAAAGACAAAGGTTAAGGGTGAGATGCTGACGGCATATTTGAACGGTTTTGGTGTTTCGTTTACTTTAATCTTGGCGATTGGGGCGCAGAATGCGTTTTTGCTGAAACAAGGGTTGCGGCGTGAACATGTGTTGCCGCTGGTTTTGGTGTGCGCGTGTTCAGATGCGTTGTTGATGACTGTCGGGGTCTTTGGGTTCACGGCGCTGACAGACGTTTTACCTGCCCTTGCGCCTGTGATGCTTTGGCTTGGTGCTGCGTTTCTGTTCGTCTATGGGGCGTTTAGCTTTTGGCGTGCTTGGCAGGGCGGCGCGGCGTTGGATCCTGCGAGCGGAGTTGCGACATCGCTTAAGGCGGCGGTGCTGTTTTGCCTCGCGATTACATATTTGAATCCGCATGTATATTTGGACACGGTTTTGCTTGTCGGATCTATCGCGACACGTTTTGAGGGTGCGGAAGTTGCGTTTTGGGCTGGAGCGGTGACGTCATCTTTCGTGTTCTTTTTCAGCCTTGGGTATGGTGCGCGATTGCTGGCCCCTGTGATGGCAAAGCCCGGTTCGTGGCGTATTCTTGAGGCGCTTATCGGTTGCGTGATGTGGGCCATCGCTTTGGGCTTGATCTTTAAGGGATAGAGGCGTTTGGTGCGCCTATGGCTGTACAAGATCGCCCCCTTATTGGAATGTTATGGATGGCCCTTACGGGGCTGAATTTTGTAGCAGTGACTGCGATTGTGAAACATGTCGGGTCTGATGTTCCAGCCGCGCAGGGCGCATTTTTGCGCTACCTTCTGGGCCTTATATTTTTGATCCCGATGATACGGCCGATACTGGCCGCGCAGCTGACGCGACGGCAGTTGCGCCTGTTTGCGGGGCGCGGTGTTGTGCATACGATTGCGGTGATCTTGTGGTTTTACGCGATGGCACGCATCCCGATCGCGGATGTGACGGCGATGAACTATCTGTCACCGGTTTACGTCACTTTGGGCGCTGCGCTGTTTTTAAAGGAACCGTTGCCGCCGCGCCGTTTGGCGGCTGTGGTGATCGCGCTTGTGGGGGCGGTCATCATTTTACGGCCCGGATTTCGCGAGATTGACCCGGGCCATGTCGCGATGCTTGGGACGGCGCTGTTGTTTGCTGTAGGGTATCTGATAGCCAAGCAATTAAGTGGTGAAGTCAACGCGGCGGTGGTCGTTGGAATGCTTTCGCTCACGGTAACCATTGGCCTTGTGCCCTTTGCGTGGGCCGCCTGGGTTCCTGTGAGCTGGGCGGATGTCGGCTGGTTGTTCCTCGTCGCGTGCTTTGCAACGGCGGGACATTATTCAATGACATTGGCGTTTGCCTCAGCGCCCTTGACCGTCACCCAGCCGGTCACGTTCTTGCAGCTTATTTGGGCCGTGACACTGGGTGCGGTTGTGTTCGGCGAACCCGTTGATGGTTGGGTGGTTTTCGGGGGCGCGGTGATCATGGCTTCGGTTAGCTTTATTACGTGGCGTGAGGCCGTCGCCAAACGGCGGATCACACCGACGGCGCATCAGACCAAGGGATAGTTCTTGCGCGCTGCCCCCTCGACTCTTTCACTTACAGACCCAATATAGCGAGCATGTCATTACCACCGGGATTTCTTGATGAATTGCGCACGCGGCTGTCTATTGGGCAGGTCGTCGGGCGTAAAGTCATGTGGGATCAACGCAAGTCCAACCAAGGTAAGGGCGATTTGTGGGCCCCGTGTCCGTTCCATCAGGAAAAATCGGCGTCATTCCACGTGGATGATCGCAAGGGGTATTATTATTGCTTTGGCTGTCACGCCAAAGGGGATGCCATTTCGTTTGTGCGTGAAACCGAAAATGTCGGCTTTATGGAAGCGGTTGAGATTTTGGCGGGCGAGGCGGGCATGACTATGCCCAAACGTGACCCGCAAGCGCAGGCGAAATCGGATCGCCGCACGCTGCTGGCCGAGGTCATGGAGCAGGCGGTGCAGTATTACCGGCTGCAGTTAAAAACGGGTGCGGGTGCTGAAGCACGGGATTATCTGGCGGGGCGCGGGCTGAATGATGCCGCATTGGAGCGGTGGGAAATCGGGTTGGCGCCGCAGGGGTGGCAAAACCTGTGGGACCACCTCACGGGCAAAGGTGTGGCTGAGGATTTGATCCTTGGGGCGGGCCTCGGCAAGCCGAGCAATCAGGGCAAAAAGCCCTACGACACGTTCCGCCATCGTATTATGTTCCCGATCCGCGATGCGCGTGGGCGCTGCATTGCGTTCGGTGGTCGTGCGATTGACCCGAATGACAACGCTAAGTATCTGAATTCGCCGGAAACAGAGCTGTTTGATAAAGGCCGGAGCCTGTTCAACTACGCCCCCGCGCGTGAGGCGGCGGGCAAGGGGCAGCCATTGTTGGTGGCCGAGGGCTATATGGATGTGATCGCGCTTAGTGAGGCGGGTTTTGGCGCTGCAGTGGCCCCGTTGGGAACAGCCGTGACTGAGACGCAGTTGCAGATGATGTGGCGGATTGCGCCGGAACCTGTGATCACGTTGGACGGGGATACGGCGGGCCAGCGCGCAGCGATGCGGGTGATTGATCTGGCCCTGCCATTGCTTGAGGCCGGACAATCGGTGCGCTTTGCGATGATGCCGGAAGGCCAAGACCCTGATGATTTGTTGAAATCGGCTGGTGCCGGTGCGATGCGCGAAAAGGTCGAGGGCGCATTGCCGATGGTGCAACTGCTTTGGCAGCGCGAGATTGAGGGCAAGGTTTTCGATAGCCCTGAACGCAAGGCCGCTTTGGATAAGGCGCTGCGCGAGAAGATCAAGTTGATCAAAGACCCCTCCATTCGCAGCCATTACGGGCAGGCGATTAAGGACATGCGATGGGAGCTGTTTAGCAACAATCGCAAGCCCGCAAGCGGTGGTCAGCAACGCAGTACATGGACGCCCAAGGGCGCAAAGCTGCCTGCACAGATGAGTACGAAAACGTCTCTTCTTGGCGGGGGGGCTTCGTCGGAAGATCATTTGCGAGAGGCCGTGATCCTTGCGGTTTTGATCCGTAACCCGAAGATATTGAACGACTTTTACGGCGCGTTGGAGCGGATGCTGTGTTCCGGCCCTGACATTGCTTTGTTGCGGGATGCACTGTTGAAGGTTGAGCCCCAAGACAATGTTGAGGCGCTGCTGAACAATGATTTAGGCGATGCCCCCCTTGCAAAACTCTTCGGGCAAGCACACGTGGCCATAACGCCAGCCGTGCGGCGACCCGACAATGGGGAACTCGCGCGGATGTGCCTTGCAGAAGAACTCGCGAAACTTACATCCCGCCGTGGCCATGCCCATGAGGTGCAAGACGCGATTGATGAAATGAACTCTGATGTCGCTGACGAGCGCCTGACAACACGACTGGCGCAGTCCATTGCCGCCATGAACAATGCAGGCCGCCAAGACGGGGATGACAGTGCCGAATACGACACCTCTGATAACGGGGCGCGAATCAAGAAAGACGAAAGAAGCGCATTTGATGCACTTTTAGACAAGATCGACTTTGCCAAAGGCAGCAAAGGCAACTAAGAGCCTTTGCAACAACCATAAAATTAAGCCATTCGAGGCATTGCGAATCAGCCGTAGGGTTGGTTGATTCGTTTCAAACCGAATCACCCGAATCAGCGGTGCGAATCAGCCGCTCGATATCGAAAGGGACACGACACATGGCCGCCAAAGACACCAACGAGCAGCGCGACGACTCGGACCATTCCTTGGACATGAGCCAAGCCGCCGTTAAAAAGATGATCGCGGAAGCGCGTGAACGCGGCACGATTACCTATGACCAGTTGAACGCTGTCCTTCCGCCTGACCAAGTGTCCAGCGATCAGATCGAAGACGTGATGAGCATGCTCAACGAGATGGGCATTCAGGTGACTGAGGAAGAAGAATCCGAAGAAGTCGACGACGGCACATCCAAAGAAGTCGCAACGCTTTCTGGCCGTGACGTTGTTCTTGGTGGCGCGGAAGCTGAAAAGCTGGACCGCACGGATGACCCTGTTCGCATGTACCTGCGCGAGATGGGTTCTGTTGAGCTGCTGTCGCGTGAAGGCGAAATCGCGATTGCGAAACGTATTGAGGCTGGCCGCAATACGATGATCCTCGGGCTGTGCGAAAGCCCGCTGACGTTCCAAGCGATCACAATCTGGCGCGACGAATTGCTGTCCGAAGACATTCTGCTGCGCGACGTTATCGACCTTGAGACGACGTTTGGTGACCAGCTGGCCGAAGAAACCGAACAGGCGGCTGTTGTGACCGCTGCCAACGGTGACGAGAAAGAAGAGAAGCAAGAACTTGATGCCGATGGGAACCCCATCGCCAAGGACGACGATGATGATGAGGACGAGGCAGCGAACCTGTCCCTTGCCGCGATGGAAGCACAGCTGAAGCCACAGGTTTTGGAAACGCTGGCGGTGATCGCGAAGGGCTTTAGCAAGCTGTCTGACATGCAAGACGCGCGGATGTCTGCGACGCTGAACGAAGACGACAGTTTCTCGGGCAAAGAAGAAAAGAAGTACCAGAAGCTGCGTTCCGAAGTCGTTGAAATGGTGAACTCGCTTCACCTGCACAACAACCGGATTGAGGCGTTGATTGACCAGCTTTACGGCATCAACCGCCGTATCATGCAGATCGATTCCAACATGGTGAAGCTGGCCGACCAAGCCCGCATCAACCGTCGTGAATTCGTTGACGCCTATAAGGGGCGTGAGCTTGATCCGACATGGCTTGAAGAGATGGGCGAAAAGTCCGGTCGTGGTTGGCAGGCGCTGATCGAACGCTCCACAGTCAAAATCGAAGAACTGCGCGCCGAAATGGCGCAAGTTGGTCAGTACGTTGGTGTTGATATCCCTGAATTCCGTCGCATCGTGCAGCAGGTTCAAAAGGGCGAAAAAGAAGCGCGTCAGGCCAAGAAAGAAATGGTCGAAGCGAACCTGCGTTTGGTTATTTCGATCGCGAAGAAGTACACGAACCGTGGCCTGCAATTCCTTGACCTTATTCAAGAAGGTAACATCGGCCTGATGAAGGCGGTTGATAAGTTTGAATACCGCCGCGGCTATAAATTCTCGACCTATGCGACATGGTGGATCCGTCAGGCGATCACCCGTTCGATTGCTGACCAAGCGCGCACGATCCGTATTCCGGTGCACATGATTGAAACGATCAACAAGCTGGTCCGCACAGGTCGCCAAATGCTGCACGAAATCGGCCGCGAACCGACGCCAGAAGAACTGGCCGCCAAGCTGCAGATGCCGCTTGAGAAGGTCCGCAAGGTCATGAAGATCGCCAAGGAGCCGATCAGCCTCGAAACCCCTATTGGGGATGAGGAAGACAGCCAACTCGGTGATTTCATTGAAGATAAGAACGCGGTTCTGCCACTGGATTCCGCCATTCAGGAGAACCTGAAGGAGACTACGACACGGGTTCTGGCATCCCTTACACCGCGCGAAGAACGTGTGCTGCGTATGCGTTTTGGCATCGGCATGAACACGGACCACACGCTTGAAGAAGTCGGTCAGCAGTTCAGCGTTACACGCGAACGTATCCGTCAGATCGAAGCGAAGGCGCTGCGCAAGCTTAAGCACCCAAGCCGCTCACGCCGTTTGCGGTCTTTCCTCGATCAGTAAAACCACGAATTACTTGCGTATATTGGGCATGGCGTGAACACTCACGCTGTGCCCTTTCGCGTTCACGCGGGTTATTTTGAGGTCTGATATGAATGTTTCTGCTGCCCAATCGACGGCCTTGAGTTGGGTTGAAAACGCGCGTGCTGGGCTGTCTGCCGACTGCGCACGCATCTTTTCATTTGGTGAACCGGCGTGGCGGGAATACCGGTCTGCGGCTTGGTACGTGGAAAGACTGCGGGCGGACGGGTTTACCGTTGAAGAGGGCAGCGGCGGAATGCCAACGGCATTTTGCGCGGAATGGTCGAACGGGGCAGGGCCTGTCGTAGGCATGTACGCCGAATACGATGCCGTGCCCGGAAACTGCCAAGCAGCCGCAACGCATGAAGCGCCGCGCGACGGGTTAAGCGCCCATGCAGCTGGTCACACAGACCCGCATTCTGCGTTGGGGATCAGTGGGTTGGGTGGTCTATTGGCAACAAAGGCCGCGATGGAGCAGCACGGTATCAAGGGCGGTCTGCGCTTTACGGGCGAACCTGCGGAAAAGGTGCGCGGGTCCAAGCCCATCCATGCGGCGAAGGGCTATTATGACGGGTTGGCGGGCATGTTGTCGTTCCACCCGTTCTACATGCTGCCCATGTGCAATACCGTGCGCTGGGATACCCACTGTGGTGCGGCTTATTCGATGATCTACCGGTTTATTTGTGACGTGCCGCATTTGTTTGGCGCCACCGATGGTGCGCCGATCCCGCAAAGCCACAGCGATATTCGCGCACCTGGTGCGAACGATGCTTTGGTGATGATGTACTCTCAGGCGCGCATGTTGCGTGATACGATGCTGCCCCATGTTGGCGGTTGGTCGATTTCGGAAAGCATTATTAGCACGGGGCAGGCCACGGCCGACAACCTGCCTGCTGGCCTTGCGGAGCTGCAATATATGATGCGCGTGCCCACCGTTCAGATGGCCGAAAGCGTGACTGCGCGACTGGATGCATTGGCTGAAAGCGTAGCTGCCCAGACAGGATGTCGGGTTGAACGCCATTGGGTTTGTAAATCGCGACCCGGGCTTGCCAACCATGCAATGGCGAGCATGGTTTGGGAGCAAATTCAACAGGTTGGCGCGCCGGTTTGGGGTGCGGAGGCAAAGGCTTTGATGCGTCAGGTGCAGGAAAACTGCGGCGTTACGCCGGATGACGACCCAATCTTACCCGCATGTGAGGACCTGATTTCACCGCAAGAGGCCGAAGCGATTTTGCGGGAAAGCCTGCCGCCCAACCAACGCAATTCCACGTCCGATGACTATACCGATATGACGTGGCATGCGCCGACCGCACGGTTCTACATCGCACGTCCGGCGCTAAAGGGCGGCCCATATCCGGCATGGGCGATGAATGCGCTTGGTGGACTGTCCCAGACAATTGACCCGATGGTTCAGGTGGCGGCAAAGGTATTGGCGTGTTCAGCACTGCGCTTGTTTGAAGATGAAGATGTACGCGGTTCAGCACAAAGCGAATTCCAACGCCGCAAAGATGAACACGATATCCCGCCGCTGTGCGATTACCCGTCGCCGCACGGGTTTAAATGGCCTGAATACGTGCAAACGGCGCGCGGAGCCGATTGGCATATTCCAACACAGGAGACGTAATGAAAGCCTTAGTAGCCTTACTTGTTGTCACAAATCCCGCTTGGGCTGAATGCGATCCGGATCAGAACATGTTCATGGCGTGTTCGTTTCCGAACGGAAAATACGTCGAAGTCTGCTTGACTGATGAGCTGGCCCGTTACCGATATGGTCGCCCAGGGCAATCGCCAGAACTGCATTTGGCACTGCCGTACGGGGACGGGGCGGAATTTGTTCCATGGCAAGGCATTGGGCGCACAATTTGGGAAGCTGTGCGTTTCACCAACGAGGATGTCGTCTATGAGGTATATGGTGGTTTCGACAGAGTAGAGGCTGTCGAATGGGACCCCGAAACTGAAGTCTCCCCCGTTTTCGGAGGCATTTATGTTGAAGACCGCCAAGGTGAGGTCCTTGCCCGCCTTGAATGCACCCCAGGCACAGTCGAGTACGTATTTTAGCGCTAAACTGTGACCTATCCGACTCATGATCTTGTGGTGTCATTTGCCCACTACCCAAAACTTATCCAGTTCCCTATAGTGGCTGTGGATAAATGGGGCGTTAGACCCCAGAGGCAGATGAACGAGGACAGACATGCGTTGCCCCTTTTGCGGAAACGTCGACACACAAGTTAAGGACTCCCGCCCTGCGGAAGATCACGTCGCCATTCGGCGCCGCCGGTTTTGCCCTGCATGCGGTGGTCGTTTCACCACCTATGAACGCGTTCAGCTGCGCGATTTGGTTGTCATAAAATCGAACGGTCGTCGCGAAGATTTTGATCGCCCGAAGCTTGAGCGGTCAGTTCGCATTTCGATGCAAAAACGTCCGGTTGAGCCGGAGCGCGTTGATCAGATGATTTCTGGCATCGTTCGCCGTCTTGAAAGCATGGGTGAAACGGACATCGGATCAAAGCAAATCGGTGAAATCGTGATGGAGGCCTTGGCCCGTATCGACACTGTTGCTTACGTACGTTTTGCGAGTGTTTACAAGAACTTCCAAGCAGCCGACGACTTCGATAAGTTTGTGAGCGAACTTCGCCCACCTGAAAAATCGAACGATTGAGCAGCGATAAGCGTTTCGACTTTCTAATGAACCGCTTTTTCTCGGCCTCTCCCTGCGGGCGAGCGCGAAAAGCGATCAGGAGTGCATAAGTGCAAAGTCCAAACGCTTTAGACCATAAATTTATGGGCCAAGCCCTGTCGCTTGGGCGGCGGGGGCTTGGCCGTGTTTGGCCGAACCCGAATGTCGGCTGCGTCATCGTGCGCGATGGTCGCGTCATAGGGCGCGGTTGGACGGCGGATGGCGGGCGACCGCATGCGGAAACCCAAGCGTTGGGTGGCATAGATGCAACCGGCGCAACCGCTTACGTCACACTTGAACCCTGCGCCCATCACGGGAAAACACCGCCCTGTTGCGAGGCCCTTATCGCGGCGCATGTGGCGCGCGTGGTCATTGCGGCAGGTGATCCTGATCCTCGTGTGGCGGGCAAAGGGATCGCGATGCTGCGCAATGCGGGCATTGAAGTGGACACAGGCGTTCGCGAGGCAGAAGCCCGTACGGATTTGGCGGGCTTCCTGTCGCGCATTACGCAAGACCGTCCTTTTGTGACGCTGAAACTTGCCAGTTCATTCGACGGGCGCATTGCGACGGCGACGGGTGAAAGCAAGTGGATTACCGGCCCCGCCGCGCGCCGAATGGTTCACGCCATGCGCGCACAGCATGATGCTGTGCTGGTCGGGGCAGGGACAGTGCGTGCTGATGATCCAAGTCTAACGGTGCGCGGCCTTGGAAATAGCCGCCAACCCGTCCGTGTCATTGCGTCCGCCGGTTTGGAAATTGAGGCAACACAGCTTCTTGCAACGCTCCCTCAAGCCCCGCTTTGGCTTTGTCATGGGCCAAACGTTGATGCGCAAAAATGGGTGGGTCAAGGCGCGCAAGTTTTTGAGTGCGCTGTGCAAGGTCGCCAGATTGATCCCGTTGATATGATGCAGACACTTGCTGCCCAAGGGCTTACGCGGGTGTTCTGTGAAGGCGGGGGCAGCCTTGCGGCGTCTTTGCTTGGCGTTGGTCTGGTTGATGAGGTTGTCGGATTTACCGCAGGCACCATGTTGGGGGCGGAGGGCACCCCGTCTATCGGTGCGATGGGGCTTGATACGCTGGCTGATGCACCACGGTTTGAATTGGCAGAAACCCGGCGGGTTGGTGCGGACCTCATGCACCGTTGGGTGCGCCCGTAATCAGTTAACGCCACAAATGCGCGTAGCTCGCAAAGGCGCCTTGGAGCTTGGCGAGAAGCCGGTTTCTGCGCGTCGGGCGTGGAACTGTGCCGCTTTCCAAACGTTCGACGACAACTTCAACAGGGCAGGGCAAGTGGCTGACGGGGTCGAAATACCTTGGGTAGTCGATGAGGACGGCATGGGCGAGTTGGGCCAGCGTTGGCCGCGAGGTCCGGCGTGAAATTGGCATCGCGCGGTCATCGGTCAAACCCCAACCGCAATAGAAGGGCGACCCGAGGCAGGTCACATCTTTGCCCCGTAGCAAGGCCTCAAACCCGAGGGTTGATGTCATTGTCCAGACAGCGTCGACCGCATCCATAGCCGCGATTGGGGACGTCTTGTTCAGGATGACATCCGCGAATTTTTCGGCGTCTGCTACGTGGCCATCCCGTAGTCCTGCTTCAACATCTGGATGCGGTTTATAGAAAATTATGGCGGCAGGGTTTGCGGCACGTGTCGCGGCAAGCAAGTCGCGGTTGGTCGACACGTCGGTTGTGCCAAGACGGATCGAGGCGTCGTCTTCGACTTGACCGGGGACAAGTATGCGGCGGCCTTTGGGGAGGTCAGCGGGCAGGTCATCGGCGGAGAGATTGTATTTGCTTAACCCAAAGCCGACGATCTTTTTTATAAGGGTTTCAGTACGCTGGCATGCCGTATCAGGCAGGGTGGTAGAGGCGTTGATCAGCTCTTCGAGCTGGCTCGGCGCTGTTGGGTCATAGTAAATCCCAAGGTCATCCAGAACCAGTGATAGGGGCGCGATGAGGTCGGCGCCAAGCCCACGTGACCGCAAAAAACCGTCTTCGACACGAAGGGCGCTGTCGTGCCCGTCCGCTTTGCCAGCCCAGACCATGCGGCCACGCGCGGTTTTCGCGGCGAGCGCATCGGCCTTTTCAGGATCGTCTTCGAACATCAGTTGGTTGTGCTGGCCGAACATTTTTTGCAACGGGGCACGTTTCCACAACCGCATGCCGGATGCGACCCAGCCGTCACCGTCATCACGCCATGCGCGGGTGTGCGCCGCGAGTGTTTGGAGGGCGGTTTCAAGCTCGCACAATGCGTCTCTGTAGGGGTCATACCAGCGCGGATAAAGGATCATCGCCCCCGCAAATAGTTGCACGCGGGTCAGGGTGCGTTGGCGGCGATCAAGGGGCATCCGGTCATCCGAGAGGCCCCAACCAATGTAGAACGGTTGCCCGAAGACGACGGGTTTATGCCCAGCTAAAATCGCTTCGAACCCGAATTGGGAGGATACGGTGTAAACGCCAATCGCGCCTTCCAGCAGGTGGTGGGGTGACACGGCGTCGCTGAGGAATTCAATGTTTGCAGATAAATCACTGTCCCTGAAGTGCCCGTCCCTGTGGCCCTGCACGGTTTCAGGGTGTGTTTTGATCAAGATCCGCGCTGCGGGGTGTTCTTCACGCGCCACGAACAGCATCTCAAGGAAGGTGTTTCGATCCGCGCGGGACGCAGTGACCGATGCATCGCCAGCTGTTTGGTCAATGACCAATACATAGCCCGCATCCGGGGCAGGGGAGTTTGGATCGTGCGTGTTATACTTGCTGAGGTGGTCACGTTTGATCGTTTCCATGCAATTGCGGGCGCGGTTCAGCAGGGCCGTATCGTCCAGCGGGTCTTCGCGCAGGATAACTTCTAGGTCGGACGGTTTGGAGGGGTCAAAATGCACGCCGCGGCTGTCAAGATGAAGGCCAAGCGGGGGGTCGCCATCACGGCCCGGATGGACAGACCGTAAAAAGGCGTCCTCAACCCGTAAAACTGGTGCGCAGGTGCGGTCAGCCACCGCTTCGCCGCGCCATGATGTTGGGGACTGCCCCCAAACACCAATGAGGTCGTCGGGGGAGGGTTTCCCGAGGGAAATGTCATAGCCGGAAAGAGTCAGGATGCGGCGGATGCGTTTCTGGGTCAGAAAACCACCGTTATAAACGTAAAGCCGCCGCGGAGTTTCCCCTGCGGCGGCTGAAGAGTCTTGGAAGGCCATTACTGCCCGAGAGTAGCGAGCGAGTTGGCGCTGTTTAAAGTGCCGAACACAGCCGAGATTGTTTTGTTGAATTGGCTGAACGGCGCTTCGGTGACAAACACGGTGTCTTCGTCGCGGATCGCAAAGTCACGAGCCATGAACATGCCATTTGGTTCAGTTAAATCAAGGACATAGATAACGCGCTGTGTGCCGACAAGGTCCGAGCGGCCGACCAATTGGTTGGCGATTTCTTCGGGCTCATTGCGGAAGACGAACACGCCTGTCGGGTCGGCGAGGTTGGTGGAAAGGCCGCCAACCTGCGCGATCGCTTCGATTGCGGAAATAGTCTGGGATTCAAACGTTACACGGCTTTGCGATCCTGTCGCGCCAAGGGCTGTGAACGTGCGCGTGTCTTGTTCCACGAAAATACGGTCGCCAGCGCGAAGTGCGATGTCATGGCCAGGGTGGTCATACAGGTCTTCAAACCAGATTTGACCAGAGTGGGTGCCGCGAACCACAGTGACTTGTGCGATTTCGGGCTGAACGGTCACGCCACCAGCACGGGCCAGCATGGAGGCCAATGTGCGGGTCGGGCGTTCAATCGCGTAGACGCCTTGTGCGCCAACGGCACCAACCACGGAAACGGTGGACCCGTCACCCGCAAGGCGGCGCACTTGGACCTGTGGATCAGGCGTTTGTTCTTCGAGTTTGGTTGTGATGATGCGGCGAATTGCTTCTGGTGAGTTGCCAGCGGCGCGGATGCGACCTGCATAGGGCACAAAGATAAAGCCGGACCCGTCTACCTGTACTTCTTCAAGCACAGTTGCGTTCTGCCCAGTAGGAACGAGGAGGGGATCACGAACGTTTTCCCAAATTGTCAGGCCAAGCACGTCACCGGGGCGGATTGTGTCGCTACCAAGGGTGGCTGCATCACGAAACCCAGCAGCAAATCCAAGGGCGGGTGTCACGCCAGCCACCAAATTCACGCGATCATCAACCAGAAGAACAAAGGCATCACCGTCTTCCATCACGGAACCGGCGAAAATTTCGCTTTTTGTGGGACCCGAACGGGGCAAACCACAAGATGCAACAACTGCAACTGCGGCGAGTAGGGCCGCGCCTTTTGAAAGGCGGAATCTAAGGGATTTCACTGCTCCGGTCTCCTCGACCTATTAAAACTGCCTCGGTCTTTATGCGGGCGAATTTAGATTCACCTCACCTTTTGTCTGTAAGTTACGGGAATCCGTGCGCAAAATCTAGTATTAGGTTGTTCAGGCGAATGGGTGTGGCAGTGGTGCCACCGCACCCACAAGGTATAGTGTATTCTACTTCACGACACGCAACTGCTGGCGTGGTGGGGCTTGGCCGGTGGCCAATGCATCATAAGGATCATTGCGATCAAGCATCATATCAACAACTTGGCGCATCAATTGGCGGCGGCCGCGCGCGGAATAGAAGCCGCCCGGTACTTGCGAAGTTTCCAAGAGATAACGACGGTAATCTTTGAAGGCGCGGTTGTCAGGGCGTGCCGGTTTGGCAAAGAATTTATCAACAGCCAGATCGGACACAAACTCCGGCTTCGCGTAAACCGCATTGCCAAAGACCTTCAGAGGGATGCCACGGTGCAAGACCTGTTGTGCTGCTGTTGAATTCACAGTCACCGCAGTGCGTGCATGGTCTAGAACCTGCGCCAGCTTACCGCCGCGCACGTAATGAACACGATCAAACACGCCGTGTTCTTTCGCCAAGCGGCGGATAATCGTACGCAATGGGCTGCGGCCATTTTCGAGTGGGTGTGCCTTGAATACCAAATGGTGATGCTTGGGCGCACCTTTGGAGAACCCCTCAATCACGACGGCAAGGAATTCTTCCATCCGCGTGAAGGGCGAATGCATCTGAAAACTTGAGTCATGTTCGAGTTGCAAAAGCGCGATGTGGTAGGGATAGCCGCCGTGTTTAATGCGGAATGTCGAAATAATCCGGTCCAGCGCGATAAGCGGCATCAACAGCAAGCGGCGGGTATAAAGGGCGGTTTCAGCGAACAAGGGCAATTCGCGGTGGCGCTTGAACTTTCGGTAATCACCGTTCCGGAACATCACAAACCAATGGTAAAGTGCGCCATAAAACACGTGGTGGCGCATGTCGCCCCAATGGGCCGGCGCCTCAGGAACGTCGAGTTCTGATTTGGCCAAGGCGTCGCGCATATCTTGCACTGAGGTGGTCATCAGCCTGGAGTGTCCGTTGGCGCCGTCACGTTCATACGTCACCCAGAACGGGCGCATATACCCTTCTTCATAGACATGAACTGTGAGGCCCATCTCTTTTGCTGCAATCACGGCGCCTGCGTGGATCGGGCGGGTGTCGCCATACAAAACGATGTCCGTGATCGATTTTTCGGCGACGATTGTGCGAAACGTTTCGACCCACTCATCAGGGCCGCCGCGGTAAGGGATATATCCCTTTGACCCGAACCAGAACGCGCGATCACCCGCGTTGAAGCCGACGCGCCAGACATCCGCCCCCGCCGCGCGGAGCATTTTGCCCAAACGGTGGAAGAACGGCCCATGCGGACCCTGTAGAAACAGAAAAGATCTGGTCGATTGCGTGCTCACGTTGGTCCCATCTTTAATCGGTGCGGGTTTCGGTGACGTTAACCAAGTAGTTTGGCCGAAATGTGGCATGTGCCGCACCCTTAAACACCTAGCCATCTTGCCCCGCTGCGATCAAGGGGCTAGGCCAAGGGTGAGACGGGAAAATATCGAAGGTATACACCATGTTCACAGGTATCATCACAGATGTAGGCGAAGTTCTAGAACTTGAGAGCCGCGGTGATTTGCGGGCGCGTATCGGAACCGACTATGACATTTCCGGTATCGAGATCGGGGCTTCAATCGCCTCTGACGGCGTTTGTCTGACGGTTGTCGCCAAGGGCGGGGGCGCTGATGATCAAGGGTCGCGTGGCTGGTACGATGTTGATATTTCAGCAGAAACCGTGAGCAAAACCGCGCTGGGCGCTTGGGCGGTTGGCAAGCGGGTGAACTTGGAACGTGCATTGAAGGTCGGGGACGAACTTGGCGGGCATATCGTGTCGGGCCATGTGGATGGTGTCGCAAAGATTGTCGCGATGGTTGATGATGGCGACAGCACGCGCGTCACGCTCGAAGCGCCCGATGATCTGGGGCGCTTTATTGCCCCCAAGGGATCCGTTGCGCTTAATGGCACTTCGCTGACGGTGAACGAAGTTGATGGCGCATGTTTTGGTATCAATTTCATCCCGCACACAAAGTCCGTCACCACATGGGGGGATGCCAAAGTGGGCGATCCTGTGAACCTCGAGGTTGATACAATGGCGCGTTATGTTGCGCGCCTTCAGGACTACGGTTGATGCCAGATTTTACCCCAGGGATCGGGCATAACTCTGGTCGTGTTGAAGAGCCGGGCAAAAGCTGGCGCACGCACGTTTGGGCGAAGGCGCGCCAACAGTTGATGCCAACCCTGCCGATTGAGGTTGTGCGCCGCCGCGTTGCGCGGGCCAAAGAACTGGGCCTGCCATATAAAACCTATGCCGGGCTTCGGGCGGCGTCTGGTGATGATTTGATCGGCTTTATGTTCTCTAACAATGCGCTTGATGTGCTGCGTCGTGAGGACAAGGTTGCCGCCGCCAAAGCAGCAAAAATCGCTACGCTAAAAGATACGCGCACCCTTGGTCTTGCGCAGGCACCGACCCAACCAAACCAACTGACACCTCCGCTTCAAGGTGCACATACAGCCCCGAAACCATTAGCACCTTGGGTGCAAAAGCGTGAACACCTGCGCAAAGTTTTTGCGCAAACGGGCCGTCCTGCCAGCCGGTTCGTTCTCGTTTTCGACACCGCAATGGAGCGCGAATGGGTTGAAGCGGGCCGCATGGCCGGAGCGCTTCCGGCAGAAACATTTTTTGAGGTAACCCAATGACAGACCAAACAGAACCTGAAGTGGTAACCTCACTTGAGGATGACGAAGGCTTACGTATTGTCGATATCTTACGCCACGACGAGGGCCATTTCACCTATGCCGAGTACCATCGCGCGGAAGGCGATGAGGACGATTGGCAACTGGTAGAGGATAACGCGGCAAGGACTTACGCCACGCAATTCGCGGCCTATACAGCTGCGACGCGCAACGTTGAATGGTTGATGGACTGACGAGACGGAAAACGACACGTGACGTGCTGCAAAGTCGCACGCGCAGCCCTTTCCAAACCACCGCCTACAGGCTATTGCGCCTTAAGACGTTGAGAGGATTTCCATGACCCAATCGTTTGAAGAACCCGGCCCAGTTGAGACTGACTGGAAAGATGCGATTTCCAGCATCGAAGATATCATTGACGATGCCCGCAATGGTCGCATGTTTGTACTGGTTGATCACGAAGATCGCGAGAACGAGGGTGACTTGGTTATCCCTGCGCAAATGGCGACGCCGGATGCGATTAACTTTATGGCAACGCACGGGCGCGGGTTGATCTGTTTGACGCTTCCGGCTGAACGCCTTGATGCGCTGGGCCTGCAATTGATGTCCACGCACAATTCCAGCCGCCACGAGACCGCGTTCACGGTGTCGATTGAGGCGCGTGAAGGTGTGACAACCGGCATTTCTGCGGCCGACCGTGCAAAGACCGTTGCCGTGGCGATTGACCCAACCAAAGGCGCGCAAGATATTGCGACGCCGGGCCACGTGTTTCCACTGCGCGCCCGCGCAGGTGGCGTGTTGGTGCGTGCCGGCCATACGGAAGCCGCTGTTGATATTTCACGCCTTGCTGGGTTGAACCCGTCTGGCGTGATCTGCGAGATCATGAAGGACGACGGTGAGATGGCACGCTTGCCGGACCTCGTTTCATTCGCGCAGCTTCATGGCCTGAAGATTGGGACGATTTCTGATCTCATCGCGTACCGCCGCCGCCACGACAACCTCGTGCGGGTTCGTACAGAAGAAACCATCACATCCGAATTCGGCGGTGAATGGCAGATGAAGATCTACGCCGATGAAACCCACGGCGACGAGCATATCGTGCTGACGAAAGGTGACATTTCTGGCGACGCGCCTGTGTTGGTGCGCATGCACGCGATGGACGCGATGTTGGACGTTGTTGGAATTGGCCCTAAGGGGCGCTCGGGCGAATTTGGCGAAGCGATGAAGCGCGTCGAAGAAGAGGGGCGCGGCGTTGTTGTCCTTTTGCGCGACACCTCGATGAAAATGGAAGCACACGACGATGTTTCCCCGAATACATTGCGCCAATACGGGCTTGGGGCGCAGATTCTGTCGTCCTTGGGTTTGGGGCAAATCGAGTTGCTGACCAATTCCCCGAAACCCAAGATTATCGGGCTCGACGCTTATGGTTTGGAAATTATAGGCACCCGTAAAATCTCGGAGTTGGGCTAATGGCTGGATCATCCCATCACATTCTTGATCGCCCGACGTTCGACGCACCAGTCAAAGTCCTGATCGTGGCATCGCCCTATTATAAAGAGATCAGCGATAACCAGATCGCGGGCGCGATTGCCGAACTCGAAGCCGCAGGGGCCACATTGGACGTGGTTCATGTTCCGGGTGCGTTGGAAATTCCGACAGCAATCGGCATCGCTGAACGTATGGGCAATTTTGACGGCTATGTCGCGCTGGGCTGCGTCATTCGTGGTGAGACAACCCATTATGACACGGTCTGCAATGACAGCAGCCGCGCCATTCAGCTGCTTGGCCTTCAGGGGCTGTGCATTGGCAATGGTATCCTGACGGTTGAGACCCAAAAGCAGGCAGAAGTGCGTGCCGATCCGAAAGATCAAAACAAAGGTGGCGGTGCGGCTGCTGCGGCCTTGCACTTAATCGCACTCAGCCGTAAGTGGGGCCGCTCAGCCACAGGCGTTGGATTCACCAACGACATTCTGATGGCGGGCAATACGGATGGCAACACCACAGCATGACCGACACCAATTCAAACCTGTCTGGCAACCAACGACGCAAAATGAAATCTGCGTCACGGCTTTATGCTGTGCAGGCGTTGTTTCAGATGGAACACTCTGCCCAGACCATCGACAAGGTCACGGCTGAGTTTATGAACTACCGTTTCGGCGAGACCTATGATGGTGCCGAAATGATTGATGGCGACATCGCGCACTTTAAAATGCTTGTGGAAGTCGCTGTTGAGAAACAGGTTGAGATCGACAAGCTGACTGACCGCGCATTGGTTGCGCGTTGGCCGCTTGGCCGCATTGATCCGACATTGCGTGCGCTGTTTCGTGCCGCAGGTGTTGAAATCCTTGGCCGTGACACGCCGCCACGCGTGGCGATCACGAATA
>Ga0209121_10002166_pt1 | contig 20138 bp, 25 predicted proteins | sample Cruoilmetagenom3_FD_187292 | JGI IMG/M metagenome (GOLD analysis project Ga0209121, IMG submission 187292) | Oil polluted marine microbial communities from Coal Oil Point, Santa Barbara, California, USA - Sample 3 (SPAdes) (version 2) | ecosystem: Environmental > Aquatic > Marine > Oil seeps ...
TTTTGCATGGATGTTAGTGATAGCGTTCTTAGCGTTCATAGCATGTACGTTCGAGGACTTGGAGTCAGATATGGGATCTCAGAGCAATCCGAATTCGCAAGTGCAACTAGCGGCGCAGGTGGGGCAGGTAAATCGGTTCTTTAACAAAGCGATTTCAGGCGAGCCATTATCGAATGCAATGTATTGTGTAACTGCGGGTACGATAGCGTGGTTACTATTGCGGCAGTTGGAGCCTTTAGTTCCGGGTGAGGAATGGAAGGCGGCAGTACTGGCAATACCCATCGGGGTACTCGCGGCAGTGATGATGAATGTGATATTTTCGACGACAGCGCATTGCGGCAGAGTAGCGGGACAGAAGCGTTTCGAGCAACCAATCTATCTCGATGTGTTATACGGACATCTGATGCCGATTGGAGCGCACGCGTTTATGACCACGTTCTGCATCACCTGTATAGCATACATACAGAGCAACTTAGGGACTCTTTCAGGGAACACAGCATTGAACCATCCGTTCGCACTACCCCTACTCGGGTTCATCTGGGGGATTACGGTGGGCGCAATAGGATCCTCTACCGGTGATGTCCATTATGGAACGGAGCGAGAGTTTCAAGACAGGCCGTTTGGAGAAGGTAAGCGGGTAGTTTACCACGGGAAGATCACGAGATACGCAGAATGCGGTGTACGGACGCAGAAGGACATTGCAGGTTTCTGTGCGAAATTCGGTGGACCATGTACGGGAATGACCTTCGGACTCATCATTCTCTTTGAGAACTGGAGATCTTTGGTCGGGATGCAGCTCGGAGGCTTTTTACCAGCAGTACCAGTCTTTACAGCGACCGGGGATACGGCAGCGATATTCGCTATCGTACTGGGACTCCTTATAGTAGCAGCGTTGATGGTGGGAAACCTGGTGTTCGTGAAATGGGTGAGAAAGAAATATGGGCCTTTTGTAGGAGTGTGATAAAATGGAACCAGTAATGATTTTGATAGTGGGATATGTGGTGATAGGCGGGTTACTCGCAAGTTTAGGAGCTCATCTCCTACCTGTAGGGGGTGCACCAGCGGCAATGGGCACTGCAACAGGAATCGCAACGGGGACAGTCCAGATAATGCTCGGAGCGGTGCTGACGGGATTATTCACAGCGGCATCAGTGGCTACTTTCACAGACAGTCTTCTTCTCGTCTCGTTATCCGGTGCATTGGGTGCGACGGTGATGATCTGTGTGGTCATGTTCATGGCGAATGTCCTTTATGCCTTTGGCTGCGGCGTCGTTCCGGTATCAGGCCGGGTAGAGGTGGATCCGATAACAAAGGAACCACAGGCTCCGTACAAGACACCTCAAACCGATGGTCATGGCGTGCCAAATGTGGTTTTTGTCTCAGGCACCATGGGTGGTTTCATAGGTGGATTTGGAGGTGCACTGATGTACTACGCGCTACTCAATTACGCGCACTTTTCAGCAGGAACGGCAGCGGTTGTAGCATTCTCCATCTTCGTAGCCAATGCGATATTAGCAGCGTACAACATACGAGGCACCATAGAGGGTTTCCACGATCCGAAGTTCAAGAGACTGCCAAAAGCGCTTGTGTCATCGTTAGCCGTCTCGCTGCTTTGCGGAATAGTGGTCGTGCTTGCAACAATAATATTAGGAGGAGCGTTGTAAAATGACAGTAACACCAGCAGTAGTGGAAGAAGAAGAAGCGCCGAAGAAGGGATTGTCGTTCAAGCTCCCGCTGGAAGAGACCGAGATGGGGCTCATTGCAGGCATAATTGCAGCGGTGATAGTCATATTTACGGGATTGCCAGCGGTGATCAAAGGAGTGGGGCTACTTTTAGCTTTACTCTGGGGTTGCGATTCAGTGCGAAAGACGTCTAAATATGGATTAGGGACGGGTGTTCCATCCATAGGCGTGCTGGGGACAGGTTATGGTGTAGTAGGAGCGCTGATGGGATTAGCCGTCGCAGAGTATGGTAGAGTGGGGCAGTTGTATCCAGCGGTGTTGGTTGGTGTCATCGTCATGGGCGCCATTGGCTTAGTATCGGGTGTATTTTCGAACGGTGAGAAGTTCATAGCGATGAAAATACCGAGATTAGAGCGTGCGATGATGGAGTTAGGAATGGCAGGGACACTTGCAATGTTGCTCGAAATTTCCATCTTGACCGGCTCGCTGAGCTTCGCCGCAGTGGTAGACAACGTAATGAATACAGGGCTTATAGCACTGATGTTCATCTTCAATTGTTTTGCGATGCTTCACCCATACAACGCATGCCTCGGACCAGATGAGCGAAGAGAGAGAACAAGGATGGTATCAGTGGAGATATCAGGGTTGATATGCGTCCTGATGGGATTAGCTCTGATCGGACTCGGTACTTCTCCGTATGGAATTTTAGACGGGGTGTCATTGATAGTCTTTGGAGTGATCGTATGGGTAGTGTTCTTCAGGATGTTCATCAAGGCCTGCATGGATGAGTGTTATGCAACAGTGGGAACAGGAATGATCAAAACGATAGAATAAAGGAAGGAGGAAAAAAGAAAACATGATCGTAATCAATGAAAAGTTTGGTATTGTTTTGGATCCAGACACGCTTACCGTAGGAGTCAGCAGACCGGGGTTCTACAAAGTGAATCTTGCACCGATAGAAGAGCAAATAACGGTTCTGGAATCCGCAGTGGATGACCTGTTCAATTGCCTTGATCCGACCTCCGGCTTCAACCTGTCACAGCCAAAAAGAGAGGGAGCGTTGAGTAACGCAGGCTTCATGACCTTTTTCATGCTCGGAGTTACCTTTGCGGTGTTAGCGGTCGCAATAGTGTTCATAGCCTTAGGAGGAGGTGTGTGAAGATGGCAGAGAAGAAAGAAGTTCCGGATGGATGGCCGCTGGTAACCGGCGACTATGAAGTAGGCGATCCGCAGAGTTGCGTGGCAATATCCTCAAATGGGTCGTATTTCCACATCGAGCACCTGAAGGGTATTGCAATACAGGGACCGGATAAGACAGAGAACATCGGGTTAGAGAAGATAATGACGAACATCATCTCAAATCCAAACATACGATTCCTCATCGCAGCAGGTGCGGAGGTTCCAGGGCATATAAGTGGTGGTTCATTGATCGCACTGGTGGCGAATGGTGTTGACCCATCAAATCATAAGATAATAGGAACCACAGGAGCAATTCCATACATCGAGAATTTACCGGAGGAAGCGGTTGCCCGATTTAGAGATCAGGTGGAAGTAATTGACATGATCGGTGTGGAAGATTACGGACAGATCAATGCAAAGGTCAAAGAGCTTACAGCGCGAGATCCGGGAGCGTATCCAGAAGACCCGATGGTTGTGAAACTGGGTGGCGAGGAAGCGGGTGCAGCAGTGTTAGAAATGCCGTTGGCCATGCCGGCATCACCGCACATGGCCGTAATAAATCGCGCCACGGAGCAGATAACCTACAAGGCAACGTTACTTGCGAGGGACCAGAAGTTAACCTCAGGGCTATCGAAAAACGGTCTTTTCGGACTCATGGCGGGGTTGATATGCGCGTTCATCTTCCTTTTGCCACTAATATTGGGGGTGATATAAATGGCGCCACAGAAGGTAGTACAACAAACACCGGAAACGGCGGTTTTAACTGCACGAATAGAGGACTTGAGACACTTTATAACAATGATCGGCCGTGATTCACGGTTCGCAGCGGGACTCTGGTCAGGATTCGTAAAAGGTCTGGCAATCGGGATTTTCGTGAGTACCCTTTTCGTCGGTCTTAAACTTTTGGTAATGGTGTAGGAGGAAAAGAGGAGAAAAGAAGAATGGGAGAAGAAAAGAAGCCAGAAGAGGAGATGGAAAAGGAGATAGAAGCGGAGATTCTGGAGAAACTGGAGGCGGAACTGGAGGAGAAAGCGGTTCCTGTCGCCACAACACCACCTGAGCACACAAAACTTCTGGAGCGAATAAATGACATGGATGAACGAGTGGAATTCGTCGCAGGAGAACTCTGGCAACGACAGGGCGAAAAAATAGGTTTTACAGTGGGCCTTTTATACGGCGTAATGATAGGAATAGTTACGTATGTGATATTCCTGATGGCATAAATAGGAGGAGACGGAAAAAAATGTTTTTGTTTGATAGAGAACAGGATGTATATGATATTGCGGGATTGAAGGTAGGAGGCCAGCCAGGAGAGTACGCAACTGTCCTTTGTGGCACGATATTCTACGCGAAGCATTATCTGGTCGAAGATGCGGATAAAGGGATATTTGACAAGAAAGCAGCGGAAGAGGTGTTGAAGCGGCAAGAGGAGTTCTCTGATTTGACCGGGAATCCATGCATCATGCAGATATTTTCGGAATCACCAGAGGCGATGGAGAAAGAAATCGCGTTCTGCACAGAGGTGAGTGACGTTCCTTTCTTGATTGACTCGACGGTTTCCGAGACGAAGACGGCAGGGCTCAAGTACGCAGATGAAGTGGGACTGACAGAGAAAGCGGTGTACAACTCAATAAACATTTCGTGTACGGAAGAGGAGTTAGAAGCGATCAAGAATTCCGGAATAGAAGCCTCGATTGTACTGGCATTCAATCCAAAAGATGCCACAGTCGCAGGGAAGATTGACCTGTTAGAGACAGGAGCTGGCACCATGGAGAAAGGATTGGTCTATCTGTCGCGGGACCTGGGCATAACGAAGCCACTGTGTGATAATGCAACGCTGCCCATCGGCGCAGGAGCCGGCTCGGCCGTTGCTGCAGGCTTTGCAGTCAAATCGAAATTCGGTATCCCAGTGGGATTGGGTATCCACAATGCACCGTCCGCGTGGACCTGGCTGAAGACGTTCCGGAAGGAGCACGCGGAAAAAATCGCTGACCCTTCGAGACCGGGTAAAACTAAATGGGCGGGACTTGGCGCAGACGTGTTCAAAATCTGCGACGTAGCCTCGAACATTATCCCAATCGTTGCGGGTCAGGATTTCGTGCTTTACGGACCAATAGAGAATGCATCACTGGCATTCCCGCTTGTTGGCATGGCGGATATGATCGTGTCAGAAGCGAACAAAACAGAACACGAGATCGAGGCAGTAGAACCGCATCCAATTGTAAATATGGGCGCATAAGTTTTTGGTTTGGGGGTGTTTTTTTATTTATCCCCTTTTTTTCTTTTTTTATTTTTTATTCGTGGTATGAATCTTTATAGGCTTGTAACAATTCCAGATGTAGCGGTAAAACTATGGATGAAACTATGAAGATGGAGCAACAAGAGACTGAAAGTGGGTATGTGACCGCAAGATGGCTGGAATGGGGGGCGATTTGATGTTAGCAGAACTCTTTATACTTTTTGCGTTAATTGTAATGGTAATCGTAGTGTACCTCGTGTTCAAGGCGGTTAAGCATCTCATTGTAAATTCGATCCTCGGGGTGCTCGTTCTTTTAGCTGCAAACCTCGTCCTTGGATTGAAGATCGCATACACCTGGGTGGTCCTCCTGATATGTGCGATCGGGGGCGTCATCGGTGCGGCCATTGTCATTCTTTTACATCTATTGAGGGGAATGTTCTGATAGATAGGGTTGTTTTAAGCTAAGCGTTTCTACACTGTGTCTCCTCTCTCGCATTGACTTTTCACACCTTCTGGCTTTATTACGCCGATGCCGTGGCACGGCATCCAAACACCAAAAGTAGAAAAGATTTAAATATTTGCGTGCTCTTGTAGTCACTATCTTAGAGGTGAGTATAATTGTTAGAGAGATTGGACTCCAGATTATATGAGGATGGTAGCTTTGAAATAAAGGAGGAACCATTTTACTTACCGCAAGGAAACGAAGTTGCACTATTTGAAGCCGCCTATGAGAACAAACTTCCAATTATGCTGAAGGGTCCTACAGGAAGTGGTAAAACACGATTAGTTGAGTACATGGCCTGGAAGTTAGGTCGGCCACTCTTTACCGTTGCCTGTCACGATGATTTAAGCGGGAATGACCTGACGGGAAGGTATATCATCAAAGGCGACGAAGTTGAGTGGATTGATGGTCCTCTTCTTATGGCGGTAAAAAATGGTGGGATCATTTATCTGGATGAAGTCGTGGAAGCACGAAAAGACACCACGGTCGTCATTCACCCCTTAACAGATTATAGAAGATCTTTGTTGATAGAGAAACTCGGTATGATATTCCACGCCCCAGATGAATTTATGCTGGTAATTAGTTACAATCCCGGTTACCAGAGCGTCTTGAAAGAATTGAAACAGAGTACAAGACAGAGGTTTGTAAGTATCAATCTTGGCTGGCCAAGTGAAGACTTAGAAACTCAAATTGTTCATCAGGAGACGGGCGTCGAAGAGGATACTGCAAGAAGGTTGGTAAAAGCCGCGAATAAAATACGAAATCTCATACATCAAGGACTCGAAGAAGGCGTTTCTACCAGAGAGCTCGTTTATGCTGGCACTTTGCTCAAAAGTGGCGTACCAATGAGAGACGCGCTCTATTCGACTATGACAGAGCCGTTAACGCACGATGCAGATCTCAAAAGAAGCATAGAAGAAATCCTTAAAAATTACTTTAACCTGTAAACAAACAAACAAATCATTTTGGTCTGCCAGAAGATGGTAAGGAATTCTATCAAACGTGCTCTTGGAGAGAGGAAAATAAAGAAACTACTTAGGGGGCATTACGAGGGTGAAGTTCTCGAGAAACTGGTTAGCGAATTATATCCGTTGCTCGATAGAGTTGGTTATGACGGTTTAGAGCAGGTTGCAGGTCTCAGTACCCAGGTCGCCAGGTATAGTGGAGGAACCGCGGTTAGGTTGCTGGAGAAGAGTCCGGGTCTCATTGATACTTTGCTGGAATACGGCGATAAAGAATTGGTGATGAAGGTCTATGGCCTTTGCCGTCAGGTCGCCCGGGATACTATTTTTGCTGCTGCGCGGTTGCTTGATGAGAGTCCAGAGATTATTGATCGGTTGCTGAAGCACGGCGATAAAGAAATGGTCAAGGAGGTTTACGGTCTCAGTGGTCGAGTCGCAAAGTATAATTGGAGAACTGCGGTTAGGTTGCTTGGGATGAGTCCAGAGCTTATTGATCGAGTGGGTTATGAAGGTTTGGAGAAGGTTGCAGGCCTTAGCAGTCAGGTAGCCAAGGATCATAGTGATGTTGCGGTTAGGCTGCTGGAGATGAGTCCCGAACTCGTTGACAGAGTGGGTTATGAAGGTTTGGAGAAGGTTGCAGGCCTTAGCAGTCAGGTTGCCAAGGCCCATAGAGAGATTGCGGTTAGGCTGCTGGAGATGAGCCCGGAACTAATTGACCGCGCGGGGTACGAAGGTGTAGAGCGGATTGCGAGTATCAGTACTCAGGTCGCTAAGTACAGTTGGCGAACCGCGGTTAGCGTGTTGGGGATGAGCCCAGAGTTCATTGATCGAGTAGGTTATGAAGGGTTAGAGGAAGTTGCGGCTTTCTGCAGTCAGATTGCCAAAAAGGATAGCTTTGTTGCTGCGCGGTTGCTGGCGATGAGTCCGGAACTCGTTAATCGAGTGAGTAATGATTGCTTGGAGAAGATTGCTGATCTTTGTCGTCAGGTCAACGAGGATGATGGTTTTGTTGCTGCTAAATTACTTGATGAGTGTCCTGATTTCATTGTGGAATTGCTCAAATATGGTGATAAAGAGTTCGTTACGGGTGTGTATGGTCTCAGTTGTCAAATAGCGGAGGATTATAATTGGAGAACGGCTGTTCGATTGCTTAACGAATGTCCTGATCTCTTTAAGCAATTGCACAAATACGGGGATAAAGGGTTGGTGAACGATGTTTACGCTCTTTGTACTCAGGTCGCCGAGTATAGTGGGAGTACCGCCGTTAGTTTGCTGGAGGTGAGCTCCGATCTCATTGATAGGGTTGGTTATGACGGGTTCGAGAAGGTTGCCGCCCACGCGGCTGAGTTAGCAAAGATAGGAGAAGGAAGGGCAACATCGTTTGTGCGTGGCGAGTCTTCTGAATATGCTGCTTTTATTGATACACTCACCCAGGGTCTTGCGCTGAAGAAAGTAAAACCCGTTCTTGCAAATTATCTTAATGCCCTGTTAGGCTACCGAATCGAGATTGTGGAAGCTAGGGGAGCCTCAACCGACGGTGCGAGGATCTATCTTCCAGAGCGAGTTCAGGAGTTTCGAGAAGAAGATAGGAATTTCACGATGTACAAAGTTATGGCGACCCATGAAGAAGCTCATTTAGAATACGGTAGTTTCGATTTTGAGCTGATGAGAGTGCAGGGTGTCGCCAGTAGATTAAGGGCGAAATATGGATGTGAGGGAACATGAATGGAACGAGCGATATGGGGAACTTTTATGAACTCTTCCCTGAGCCGGTGTTAGCGAAGGATCTCACAACCATACTTGAAGATTATAGGATCAATTCACGGCTGCAAGCAGAATATCCTGCTCTTGGTGTACAAATATCAGAAATTAGCGTTCACATGGTATCTAAAAGGCAGTCACTTGAGGAATTAGCCACTGATAAACAAAGAGCTGTGGAGCTTATAGCGCAAAAGTTAATGGCTGGGAGAACAAAAGAGCAAGTTCCAGAAGAAATAGAGCAAATACTTGACAAAGCGGTATCACTAAGCCAGAAGTTATCATTTCCTGATGCGGACGTCCACGCAACTGCACGAGTGGCTGCCGAATTATATCTTTTGATAGATGACCATTTTCACGAACCATATCAACCAGTGTCTCCCTTTTCAGCACCGTTAGACCAATCTCAAGTTAATCAAACGATTGGCAATTTTGGGAGGACGGCGCGAAAAATAACCGAGAAGATAGAGCGCGAACAAGCCAAAAGCACCCCGAGCGGTGATAAAAAGGATTCAGTAAATTATGCTTCAGAGGATACAGTAAGAGAGCTGTTACGCGCTTTGTACAAAAAGAAAGGAGTCAAACCCAGGGATGTCGAGTCACGAATTGATGCGCTTGAGCCGAGCAATGTGAAGGATTATTTAAGCGACCTTGAAACTTCAGTGCGAGATGAAAACGAACTTCAGCGCGAGCAAGGTGCGTATTTATATCCCGAGTGGGGTAGTGATATCGGCGATTATCGCGTAAATTGGACGCGAGTTAGAGAACGAGTCTTAGAGGGCGAGTCAAACAAATTCTATTTTGAGACTATTGAGAAGTATAAGGGACTGGTAAAGACCATTCGGCGGGAATTCCAGATGCTCAGACCGGAGGGGTTAGTGAAATTTAAGAGGCAATTTGATGGCGATGATATTGACTTTGATGCAGCAGTGCAATATTTTATTGATAAGAGACTGAGACTCTCACCTTCTGAAAGGAACTATGTACGAACGGAAAAGAGATTACGAGATATAGCAGTAGCGTTTCTCGTTGATGTGAGTGGTAGTACGGGTGGAGCAACGATAGCGTGTGAGAAAGAAGCATTGATAGTAATGTCAGAAGCATTGCAGGAATTGGGCGATGCGTTTGCCATTTACGGATTCTCAGGGTATGGAAGGGATAATGTGGTTTTTTATAACCTTAAAGACTTTGAGGTTCCTTATGACCGCCGAGTGCAGAGCAGAATTTCTATGCTGACGAATGAGCAATCGACGCGAATTGCGCCTGCAATAAGACACACGACAACGAAATTACGAATAAGAGATGAGAAGACAAAACTGCTCATTCTCCTGAGTGATGGTAAGCCATTAGACCAGGAGTATCATGGCGAGTACGCGATTGAAGATACGAGGATGGCATTAAGGGAATCTCAAAGATATGGTATCAAGTCGTTCTGTATAACGGTTGATCGTGAAGCTGCGGAGTATCTGCCACGAATGTATGCCAGTAGCAGATGGATAGTGATAGATGATGTGATGAAATTGCCGGATAAAATAACGAGGATTTACAGGTTGTTTACGACGTGAAAACCAGGTGCTCAAGCCATTGCATGAGAAACGGAAAACCTTTTCATGCTTCTTCCATGCAAGCGTCGGTTTTTATCTTCTTCTTTCGTAAGGTGTTCACTTTCATCTACCTTAACTTTATAATTCTGTAGTTTCTTCAGGGGATTCTTCCATACTCAAATACAATCTACTCCACCAGATAACAGTTAAAGGTTCGATGACAATAACAGAGAGTAGCGCACTTATTAGCCCTCCAATATATGGTATAACTCCGAAAGATCCCGCGATTATACTTACTACAAGAACAATAAGCCAGAGCAAGAAGACCGCGAGTTTATTACTCATAAAACATCTAAATCCCGTTTTAATACCCTCTATTGCACCCATATCGCCGATAACCACGGCATATCGTGGAAGTGCAAGTAGTATACTGATGATAACGATGTAGACTATCATTAACAAAAGTCCCAGCCCAAATAGTGCAAATGTCACGATTATTTCCCCCTCGGGGAGCTCTGAAAAAGTCCTTACCTTCGGAAGAAGGTATAAAATGCCCGGAATCAGGAAAACAATACCCGCGAAAGATATTAAGCCAACGATAATGTCGGTGAAGAACAGACTCACAAACTTCCTTCTTCCGTATTCGAGCATGTGAGATAAGTCGGTATGTCCAGTTTCTGTTGCCTCTTTAGCCATACCAATTGCTCCAGCCCAGAAAAAGGCATTGATCAACATGGCTATAAGTACAGCGACGATTATGGCAACTATGATTATGCCGATGCTTTGAAGGAGTTGAGGAGGAAGCTGTGGAAAAAGATCTTGCGGTGGTGCCGCTAAATTTTCGAGCGAAGGAATTAGCGAAGGCATTGTTGCTAAAATGGTTGTAAATATGATTATGCCTGCTACGATGGCTGTTAGTATTGAAGTAAACACAAAAGGAAGACAAATAATCAAATTATTCTTCCACGTTTCGAACCCTTTTTCTATTATACGGCCAAGGTCTTCTACCATACCATCTTCTGTTAATCTTTAGAGTATAAAAACTTTTTATCGCCAACTTTTTGCTTATTTTCCTCTTTTTCATGTCAAATTAGTAAGAAATGCTGATGTATTCACCACTCTCTCCGTACCTGCTTCGGGTTTTCAACTTATATATCGTTGGGAAAAAAGTGCTTTCGGAACCGTATATTCTGTTATATTCAATTTTATTTTTGCCCATTTTCAATTCGTAAATCACTATTAGAATGGTCTTTCCATTTTTTATTTCTCTTCAAAAACTTCCTTTAAGATAATCACTAAAAAACATAATAGGAAATAGAAGAAAAAACCCAAACCACAGTAATTTTTCAGGTCCAAAATTTGCATATTTACTTTCGAAAAACAATGCAACAAGAAATCCGAGTACTGACCCAACTACAAGCCATAGGGCTATTTCATTTTTCATGAATCCAACTATTAGTCCTATCAATACTCCAAACAAAAAGAATGTCCAAAAATTTTTATATTTCATAGTAAAACTAAATAAGATAATATTTGTATTTCAATCTTTCCTTAGGGGCGGCTTTGCTCTAAAAGCCTCGAAAAATCTCGACTTTAGGAGCAGACGAAATAGTTTAGGAGCAAAAGCTACTTTTGGAGCAAAGCCCCTTAGTGCTCAGTAATTGTCGAGAGGAAGGTTGATGAGCTAAGCTTCTTCCATAGCAGCTTCGGGTTTGGAATCAAGTAGTGCTATTACGATGCTGTCATTACCATGTTTAAGAGCTACTATTATGTCATTGTGTAATTCTCAGCTTTTTCATAGCCGCCTTTTTCTAACAGCTGATTTATGCTTACGTTCCCGACGACCAGTTCTAAAGTCCCTTTGTGGAATTTTGTGTTATAGTTTTCACGGGCACCGGGGAGTTCACTATAAATCTTTCTTAAATCGCTTATATCCTTCACGCCCTCTACCCTCAAGTGATGTATCGTTCCAGAACTGGTTTTTTGACTACTCAATATTAGTTTTTTCATGTTCACTATCACAATCAATACATTTTCGCACTCATAAATTTAAATTTCCGGGCACAACATTAAACACTCATTACCCTGTTTATCCGCCATGTTTACGGATTCAAGACATTCAGGAATGTTTTACAACCGGTATGAGCTGCTACAGGGCGCAGTATCATTTACTCCCCTTTTCATCTTTAAGCGGAGTGCAAATGTTCCATAGTTGAATATACAACAAACAAAACAACCTTTTGCGTGTACCTCATCTACAAAGGGCAGGTTCACGTCTTCTGTAAAGAAGTTGTTTGAAGAAAGGAGAGAAAAGATACTCATTCATCTCGAAAAGCTTATATATACCCCCCTATTACTTGATCATAGTGATAAAAATGGCTGAACTACCATTAGCACCTGTAAACAGGTTAGTTAGAAACGCAGGAGCAGAGCGAGTAAGCGAAGATGCCACTGCGGAATTGGCGGAACTGATAGAGGCAGAAGGCGCGAAAATAGCGAAAAAAGCCGTAGCACTTGCTAAGCATGCCGGAAGGAAGACAGTAAAAGCGGAAGACATCCTGCAATCTGTGGAATCAAAAGGACACAAAAATTCATTCAAATCACGACAGAATTTAGGACCACATGATCTCGGTTTCAAGATAGTCCTGAAAAAGAAATAGCACAAACAGGGAAGCTTTTTTTCTGTTGTTGTCAAACGCTATTGCTGTTTCATGCAGTTATAACCCCTTTATCCACCTCCCGCTTCATGTCCCCCTACCACAGTCTCCCGAAAAGTGCCCCCGCAAATTTTCGTCTCGGTTATTCGCATTTCAACTTATTTAAATAACGGGAACATACTGAAAATAAAGCAAAGCAATGGCGAGATTAAAAATCCCTCATCCTGGTCATTTCTCAGCGTTAAAGGAGATAATCGAGTTCAAAGAGGCTGAGGGCTTGGATGAGGTGGACGAGGTGTTCATGGGTGGCTCGCCGGACGTGATGGGTAGTGGACGAGGTGTGTTGCACGCGCCGCTTCTCGATGAGATTCAGGAACAGACCGAATATGCGCATCAGCACGGCATAAAGATGAATATCACGATGAATTCCACATGTACGGGCGGACATCATCTCTCGTTCGAGGGCTATAAGATGTTCTCGTGGTACTTTGGTGAGCTGAACAAGGCAGGTGTTGATGCAGTCACGGTGGCAGAGCCGTACCTCGTAGAGCTTTTACGTGATTTCCCCATGCAGACCATTGTCTCCTGCTTGTCGTACGTTGAATCGCCGCAGCGTGCAAAATTCTTCGATGCACTCGGTGCTGATATGATCACGGTGGACACGAACATCAACCGCCACTTCGACCTATTAGAGGGGATAGTAAAGGCGGTTGACTGCGATGTGAGACTGATAGTGAACGAAGGCTGTATTTATCGATGCCCGTTCAGGTATTCGCATTACAATCTCGCCTCGCATCTCAGCAGTTTAATTCAACCTCGTTCCCCTCTATTTGCTCCGGACTATTATTTCGATAAGTGCATATCCATTCGTTTGAGGGATCCCACACAGCTCATAAAGTCCGCATGGATACGACCTGAGGACCTCAAAGCATACGAGGCTATAGGAATAACGGATTTCAAACTTTCTGGTAGGACAAAATTGGTGAACTGGATAATAGATTGTATGCGGTTCTATTCTCAGCGATCTTTTAAGGGTAACGTGCTTGATATCCTCGATTGCCCCCAGATGCTCAGGGACATGTTTTATCTCGATAATGAAAAGCTTGAGGGGAGCATAGAGCAATGGGCGCATTGTAAGAAGGTCTGTAACGAGTGTGGGTATTGCGATAAAATTACAAAGGAGGCATTGACGCATCTCAAATGAGATTAGTCGTCCCGCACCCCGGGCACTTCGCCGCTTTGAAGGAGATAATCGAGGTTAAAGAAGCAGAGGGCCTGAACGAAGTAGTCGAGGTTTACATGGCGGGTTCGCCAGAGGTGATGGGAAGCGGTAGAGCGACGCTCCATTCTGCGCGTATAGCGGATATAAAGGAACAAACAGCTTATGCGCATCAGCACGACATAAAGATGAACATCGTGGTAAATCCATCCTGTTTGGGTGGCTATCACTTAACGTTTGAAGGGTACAAGCTGTTTAAGAGGTACTTCGAGGAACTGAACAAAGCTGATGTTGATGGCGTTACCGTGGCAGAGCCGTATTTCATTGAGCTGTTACGGGATTTCTCTATGGAGACGGTCGTTTCGTGCATCGCGCACGTGGATTCACCACAACGAGCTGAATTCTTCGAAGACCTCGGTGCGGATACCATCGCGGTGGATACAAACATAAACCGGAACTTTGCGATCTTAGAAGCAATAACGAAGGCGGTTAACTGTGACATCAAGGTGCTCGTGAATGAAGGCTGCCTTTATAAATGCCCATTTCGTCACGCTCATTTCAACCTCTTCTCGCATATAACCTCATCTCGCTCTTCACTCATGAAAGCGCAATCCCCGAACATCTTCAGCGACTACTATTTCGACAAGTGCATCTCCATGAGGGTGAGAGATCCCTCGCAAATCATACGCTCGCCGTGGATAAGACCGGAGGACATGCAAGAATACGAGGCGATCGGCATAAACAACTTCAAAATATCCGGAAGGGCAAATGCAGTGAACTGGATAATAAATTGTATGGTGGCCTATGCCCGGCGTTCGTTCAAAGGAAACCTGCTTGAACTCATTGACTGCCCCTCAGAACTCAGATATACATTCCATTTGGATAACGAACTCCTGGAAGGGTGTATAAAACAATGGAAAACCTGCAAAAAGATATGTGATGAATGCAGATATTGTGATGAACTAACAACTAAAGTGCTGAGGGTAAACGAAAAGTGAAAGAAGAGATAATAGAAGGTAGGAGAAGACTTGAAGAAGAACTGAGGAAACTGGTGGGCAATATATTCGTACCAGAAGCAAAGGTATTCGGGATGGCATGTGGCTGTGTCGGCCTTGCGGCAGACCTGAGAGGGCTGCAGAGCGATGCGGTTGAGGTGTTCACGGAGAAGATAAATGCAATACTGGAAGAGATAAGTGAGTCAGTTGGTGTAAAGCCCGAAATCATATATGCAAGGAAGCTGCCAGGGAGTGAAGAAGTGGTTGTGCTTACCACAAGGGACTTGTGTGAACGTTGTAGGAACGAGTTTGCGGGCTCTAAAGCTCCACCAAGGCCAGATATAATGATGCTAAAGAAAAAACGGTGGCGTTAGAGCTTTTCAACTTTTATATGGTATTGTTGCCAAGATTATTTGTTACTCCAAAAACAATTAGAGGAGTTGAGAGTAATTCGAGGTCCTGATTAAAAGATGTCTGTAGGAAGAGGCACCCAGATTGTAGCATGTAGGAAGGGGCAAGGGCTTGGGTTAGGCGGCGGTATGGCTCAGAGAGGGACATTCTCGAAAGCATGGGAAAGTGATGTTATAGCAGTGGCAATGTCCCCGGGTGTGAGGCATGTGCCCAAGCCGGTATGTGAAATAACTACCGAATTAAGGGACAAAGGTATTCACACGAGTGCTTTAGTATTGAATGCCGGTGATGGAACGCCATCAGATGCACCAATCCGGGGTGGGCATGGCGTAGCTTTTGGATTGGAGCCAAGGGAGCTGGATATAATCGGAAGACATAAGCTTGCGGTATTGCATCACGGTAACGTCAAACAACATTTTATCTATAAAGTAAGGTTTATTTTGAAAAGGGTGGATATACCGGCTATCGTGCTCTGTCAATGTCCCGTAACTTTTAAAGATTTCGAGCAAATAGGGGTAAGCACGAGATTTAAAGAGGGCGATACGCCGGGAAAAGTAGTAGCTATCGTAACCGGCATTGTAAGGCATGAGAGTGTTCCGCAAGAGAAGCTTAACGAAATCGTGAGCAAAGTAAAAATGAGCCTTCGAGAACTACAATAATATACGGTAACCGCAAATCATGCTAAGTACGAAAACATCCATAAACCCAACTAATATTCTTTTGCGGGGGTAAAAAGGAAGAACAGATGGAGATAGGAACAATCACATTGCTATGGGATAAAGACACACCATTTAAGCAGTATCTTGCCGATCATGGGTTTGACTGTGAGGTGTTAACGCCAAAAATCTTGGCTGCACCTTTCTTCTCATGGAGGGCACGTAAGTTGTTAATCGTGCCGGCGGGTTTTGGCAATCCATTTTTTTCCGGGGTGCTGAATGACCTTAGAGCAACCAGCGCGTTAATAAATAATTTCGTAACTGCAGGGGGCACCCTTTTGGTATCCGGAGCATTCTCAAGTAGGGATGCCTACGAATGGCTACCGCTAAAACTCAAGTACGTGAGAGCGGAGCAAACGGTAAAAATAAAGCGTGTGAAGGAGAATAGGGCAGCGACGATAGTGGAAACGGACGAATGTATGTGTGATGGCTACTTTGAAGAGGTGGAAGATGGCTGGGACGTAATATTCGCGGTAAAAGAAGATGACGATGAGAAAGCGATTTTGGTTGTCTCGGAGTATGGAGCTGGTGAGATTATCGCTACGACAATTCACGAATACCCCTCAGAACAGTTTATTGCGTATTGTTTAAGGAGCTGAGTGGGGGGGGCGGATCCGAATGAAAATGGAATTAAGCAATTTATTGGCAATTGACAATTTTATGCTGGTGGAAGAGAGCTATGCGGGGCAAAAGCGGATTGGCAAAACGCTCGAGTATATGGGAAACGTCAAAGAAGAAGATGTGTTAGAACTGGTAAGAATCTATGATGACCGAAACGAGCTACTCGGTGTTGCCCTACGTGATAAAGACCTGGATTTCTGGATTATCTTCACCGATGTTATTGCAGATAGGGTAAGAAAAGGGGATTTCGAGGTTCTCGCACGTAAGATAAAAGGTGCTCAGGAACGGATGGTGGAGGTTAAGAGGGAAAAATTTCATGACGGGGTGATTGAATTTTATTCCGTGGGATTGGTGAACCGATTATTTTGTGATTGTGATGTAAAGGAGGAGCGTTTTTATCCCAGGGAGAGGATAGAGGTATTGAAAAAAGTGCTAAGCGAATTTTTAAGGGAATATGGTGTAGAAACAGGAGAGACTACGAAAGCACTCGAGATCGGCTGTGGCAATGGTGGTGCTACGATTGCACTGCACGAATCAGGTATTTTACCGCTCGCTATTGATATAAACAGATGTGAAATTTGCAAAGGATTAGAGGAAGGCGTATTAGAGCCCAAGAAGAGCATTGTACTGGATTGTTCACTGCTTTCATCCTTCTTTGGTAAGGAATTTGACGTGGTGTTCGGATTTATGGTGGGCAAGCTCACACCGTTTGAGCGATTTACTTGGGAAAAGGTGCTCAAAGAAGTCCCAAAAGTTTTAAAAAGCAGCGGTAAGGTGCTATTTACGGTATCGAATGAAGAAGAAACTGGCATTCTGAATGAGATATTACAAGATGAGTTTGAAGCGGTAATAAAAGAGAACAAAGAAAGTAAAGGGTATTTCGACCAGTGGCTCTATATGGGTGAATTGAGGGATTAAAATTGATGCAGAATAGAATGCAAATTGCAAAAACAAGAGACTGAGCGGCTATTTTTCTTTATCCCAAAAATCTGATGACTTGATTGTCACAAAATGCTACAACACCATTGTAAGAACAAAAATCACGATGAGTGCAACAGGAATCAGTATCATGCCCGTGAAGGCATTTTTAGTTATCGCACTGATTCCTTCCTTGATTTCCTCTTCGCCTCTTGTTTCCGCCAAACTTTTCTTAAACGGTTGAATTAAAAGCAAACTCTTTGCAGTGAAGAACATCGGAATGGCTAACAGCACGAAGAGAACGTATGGGATGCCAATGTCAAGGAACAGAAGTGGGATAAATGCGAGCCATGAACAAATGGTCAACGGTAGATAAAGGCCGGCAGTCGTGGTCTTACCCAATCGAATTGCCAGATTCCTGCGGTTTATCACGCTGTCGCACTCGAAATCCGGGATTTCCCGCGTTAATTTCAGCTTGAATACATCTATCACCCATGGAAGGGCAACAATCGTGGGGAGCCAGCTTACCTGGCCTGCTTGCAAATAGTAACCGCTGAAGACAGTCAGCCATCCTACTCCCGCGGTTAGTGTTAGTTCACCCAAGCCGTGGTAAGAGAACCGTGGTCCCCTTGAATATGAGTATGGGATGAATATGCCAAGGAGACCGAGTGTCAAGGTTAGACTCCCGGTCTTGAAATAAAAATGTAACAGTACGCCGAGTGGTAAAGCCGCCAATGCGCATAGATAAGCACCGATATTCGCCTGCTTCACCGTTATAAGCCCTTTCGCAAATGCGTTAAATCGCCCGCTGACCGCAGTATTATGAAGCGTGCCCATTCCCTCTACATTACCAAAATCAATCCCTTTCTGATTTAAATCCGCGTATATACTGCTCGCATTGAGCACGAAGCAGAAATCCGTCAGTAGAAAGACCGCAAGCAGCGAGATTGCGAATACCGCGCCATCGAAAGGGTACCCGTCAGCCCATGCTAAGACCGCTCCTAAGAGGAATGGGAGCATAGTGGTTGTGAACTTCGGCAATCCGGAAAGCTCAAGCCAACCGGATACAATATTCTTTGTGTGGTTCATTTTCCCCGCGGCATCCTCTTCTTTAGTACTAAATCACGCCCCTTATAGGATGCCTGTTCAATGCAAGCCAATAAGTACTCAATTCTCGTATCATTCCTGAGAACTCACCGAAGCCAAGGGGTTTCACAAGATAACTGTTGGCATGGTTGCGATATGCCTGAGCTATATCCTCGTTGTTATCCGATGTGGTTAGCACCACTAAGGGGATGCTCTTTAATTCTTCCGATTGCTTTATCGTATTGAGCACGTCGAGACCATCGAGCTTAGGCAGTCGCAAGTCAAGAAGAACCAAACCGGGTCGAGGACTTTTTCCCTTGTCCGCATAGTTCCCACGACGGAAGAGATAATCAAGCGCCTCCTCGCCGTCTCTAACCCGATAAATCTTATTTGCCGCTCCCGCTTCTTCAAGAGTTCGCGTTATAAGTATTGCATGCGCCTCGTCATCTTCAGCAAGCAAGATTATATCTGGAGTCCCCATTTTCTTGTCTTTATCCATATTTTGCTTATTACTTTAAAAAGGTATTCTCCACTTCACGTAACCGACAGCGTAAAACAGATCGTGCTCCCTTTGCCCTTCTCCGATTCTATCCATATCCTGCCGTTATGCACCCTGATTATTCGCTTCACGATCGCTAACCCTGCGCTGGTTCCCTTGCTGCTATCATTGTCCACCTTGTAGAACAGTTCAAACACCTTCTCGTGCTGGCTTTTGTCCATTTCTATACCATTATCCTGCACAAAGAATACCGTTTCTTTGCCATCTACGCGATTTCCAATCTCTATTTTCGGCTGTGGCTGGTCGCCCATGTAATTTATACTGTTCTCAACGAGATTCACCAGCACCTCCCTTATCCTCACAAGATCCACATGAACGGTGGGGAAGTCCTCGGCTACGGATACTTCAACCCCGCTCGACTTTATCTGCCCTGTTAGTTGCTCCAGTGCGTCTTTAACAATTTCGCCAAACGGGACACCCTATGGCGGATTCGCCACACGCCCGATGCGAGAGAGTTCCAGTGTCTCTCGCAAAAGGTGCTCCATCGTTGTAACACTGTTATCTATATACTTCATATCGGTTTCCATTTGTTCTCGCGCGTTCTGTTTCAAATCGTTCCGGAGCATGCCAACAAAACCCTGAACGGTAACCAGCGGCGTGCGTAATTCGTGCGAGATCGTGTAGACGAACCGTTCCATCTCCGAGTTCCTCATTTCAAGCCCCAACTCAGCATCACTTAGGGAATACATCAACTCCTAACAGTTTGTCAAGTTCAGCCATTTTTCTCGGGATCTCTAAATTTACCTCCCGCTCGCCATCCGTGACGATATAAGCATTTGAAAACTCTTCCAGTAGATCCAGAGGGGAGAACTTACGGAGAAGCCCGGAATATTTAAGCGCAGCCTCGAGCGTGCAGTAGCCGTAGAGGGTCAAGAAGGACGTGAATAGATGCCCAAAAACGCTATAATCGTCCTGCAGATACGAACGAGAACATTCAGGAAGTTTGGTGCACGGAGACTGGCATAGGGCCACTGAAAACCAACCAACCAACCATCCGTCATCATCTGGCTTGGCTGGACGACGCATCAAGATTGACGCTCGCCGGTGGGGAATTTGAGCGAGCGACTCACGTGGAATCGATCGAGAAGT
>Ga0209121_10002167_pt1 | contig 20134 bp, 16 predicted proteins | sample Cruoilmetagenom3_FD_187292 | JGI IMG/M metagenome (GOLD analysis project Ga0209121, IMG submission 187292) | Oil polluted marine microbial communities from Coal Oil Point, Santa Barbara, California, USA - Sample 3 (SPAdes) (version 2) | ecosystem: Environmental > Aquatic > Marine > Oil seeps ...
AATAATTCAAAAAAAACAAAAAGCCCTTCAGCAAATGCCAAAGGGCTTGAATTGTCTTGGCTCCCCCTATTGGAAAGGTTTGGAACTTTTTGTTGGGGTAAAATTACAGAAGAACTACAAAACACCTATAAACTAAAGGAGTTAATTAACCTTCCTGTTAGAGTCCTAAATAATGTAAAGTCAAATTTAACCTTGTGGATAAACCTTTTTTATTTCATTTGATATGATTAACAATCTTTCAACCCCTTATATGGAAAAATTGCTATTATTTGAATTAATATTTTTCTTCAATTACTTTTTGATTGATAAATGAAATAGAAGTTTATCTAAATGATAATTATTGATTAAGAATAATGTTTTGTAAAAATTGAATCGATAAGATGTCCTTATGTTCCGATTTAATGTCCGGATGTCTTCGGAATTGCCGTCCGGATACTCCGGTATACGCAATACGTATTTAGATTAAATCCTACCTTATTCTGCTATAATCAAAATTAACAATCTTGGCTATCGTGCTAAAAATCTGAAAAAGGAAGTAGAAATTAGTAAAATACGAAATGTGCTTAAAATCAATACAAAAAGAAATAACATTAATGCTGTATTTTGTTAAATATTATAAAAAGGTTCGTTTAATAATTTAGTCCCTTTAAGAATAAATCTTCCATTTTTTACAACATCAATTTTTTGTTTATTTTTTGTTACTACGGTAATAAATTCTAATTCATCAAAAGGTACTGTAATATCAACATGAACATTTACATAAGCATTTTCCACATTCGTTTTCCTCAATTTTGTTTTCTCATTTTCTTTGGCAATCATCTCTTTTCTATCTAAAATATTAAATACTTTTAAATCTTCTGACCACGCAAAACAGGTATCTCCTATTGCAAAATGGGGTCCCATTTTTTCTTTAATTAACCCTGGCAAACTACCTATAATGTTATATTTTTTTGCGGCAACGTAAGCATAAGTATTTGTACCAATAGCAAATTCTCCCAAAGGCAATGTTTTATGAAAAGAAAAAAGAGTATTTATAATATATTTTTTATTAGACTCTTCATCTATAAAATTTTCACATGAAAAATTTTTGATATAACCATTTTCAAAAGTCAATTTTAAATTATTATATTTAAATTCATTGTAATAAACCTCATTGACATGTAAGATACCTTCTGTTCCTTTTAGTACTGGTGTTGTAAAAACTTCACCCCAAGGTATATTGACATCTGCACCACAATTTAGAAAATTAGTTTGTTTTAATGGGTCGTATATATCGTTCATTTTAACTTTTATATCTGTTTTATTATTTCCCTGCCCTTTAACATGAATAAAGTCAGCCAAGTCTAATATACTAATAATACTTTGTTGTATCTTTTCATATTTATAACTATCCATTGTATTGATTTCTAATATAGAATTAAAAATATTTTTAAAATTTTCACCTATAGAAGGAGAAGGAATAGCAACACCAGTATAAGACCATTCCCTCTTAGGAGCATATTTTTCTAAATAATTCTTTTTAAAAACCATAATATTATTTAATTGTTTGCTTTGAACTTTACTTGGGACTATTACAAATTTCTTTGGTAAGGGACTTTGAAATAATTCTCCAAATTGTAGAATACAAAAAAATCCTGCATAATTTTTTATATATTTACTATATTTTTCAATAACTGTTTGATAGAAATTTTTTACATTTTTTATATATCTCGTATCTATATATAAAGCCTTATCAAAACGGTGATCATATTTATATTGATTATTAGGACCCAATTCTAATATTTTAGAAATAAAAGGTTTATATCCTAATTTTTCCAATTTTATTATTATCTCTCTTGCAAACATTTCTTGTCCTAAATTAAAAATAACTTTTGTAAGCTTTCTATTTTTTCTTCTCTTTTGCCCTCTATCAAAACTCTTATCATAAGCTTGTACGAAGATTTCTGCTGCTTTTTTTATTTTCTCTTGTGAATAAGAAACTAAAAATTTAGCCATCTTTATTTCAGATTCATTAACATATTTCCCAAATTTGAACAAATATTTTAAATTAGTTAAATCATCATTTATAATAATATTATTATAAATACTAAAAACATATTCCTGTTTTATTTCTTCTTCTTCTTCAATAAATTCTATTTCCGACATGAATTGGTTTAAATTTTCATCAATTTTATTGATATTACCCGATAATAAAACACTAGTAAGTTCATCATAAAATTTAAGATATTTTATTAAAATATCCGTATTATGAGAAAATGCATATTTCTTACTTTCTAAATACTTAAAATATATACAAGAAAGCCTTTCACCCAATTTCTTTCCAAATTGGTCACAACAAAAATCAGGATTTGCAAAACTTTCCCGATAATTATCTTTAAGTATTTCGTGAAATAAGCACTCATTTTCTTTTTTAAGTCGCCCAAAAGAATGTTTTTTAAAATAATCAGGGATATACTTTTCTTCAGTATTATTAATCATCAATATTAAATTACTTAATTTTTTAAGATAATATTTATATTTACTATCTATACTATCTATTTCTTGTTTACTATTTTTTATCTTTTTAATTAATTTAGTATAATTATTGTCCATTTTTTTATCCTTCTTTGTATTCAAACGGTTTATTTAATTCTTCTACGCCTTTTAAAGCATATTTTCCATCCTTAACAATATCTAACTTCTCTCTATCTGGTTTAATAACCTGCAATAAAGCAATTTCATCATATGGTATGGTAATATCTATATGAATATTAGTATAAGCTTTAGATGGATTTTTATATCTTAGCATAGTTTTTTCATTATCTTTTGCAATAATTTCTTTATTATCTAGTATGTTATAGACTGCACTTTCTTCATTCCATGCATAGCAAGGATCTCCAATAGCAATATGAGGCCCCATTTTTTCAAGTAAAAGTATTGGAAGTTTATCAATAATTCTATATCGTTTTGCTATTTTATAAGCAAAAGTATTTGTTCCAATTGCAAATTCACCCATAGAAAGTGTTTTTTCAGGATAAAAAAGTGTATCTAAAATATATTTTCTCCCTTTAGAAGGATTTGAAAAATTTCCACAAGAAAAAGATTCTATTATTCCATCTTGAAATTTTAATTTTAAATCAATATATTTATTTCCTTTAAGATAAATACTTTTTACGTGAAGTAATCCTTTTGTACCTGAAAGGATTGGAGTAGTGAAAACTTCTCCATGAGGTATATTTAAATCTCCGCCACAATTCATAAAATTTGTTTGTTTTTCTGAGTTTTCAATTTTTCTCATTTTTATAAAAAGTTCTGTTTTATTCCCATCTTTACCCTTTAAATAAATATAGTCAGCTAAATCTAAAGCGTTAATAATAATTTGTTGATAAATTTCATATTTTCGGCTTTCTACTAAATTAATTTTTATAAAATCATCAAAAATTTCTTTAAAATTTTTACCTATAGCAACATTGGGAAAACCTACTATACAGAATGAAATATTAGAAGGAGGCATATAATTATTTTTAATCTTCGTTTTTTTAATTTGAAATGCCTTAATCAATTCCTGTTGAAAGTTATTTAATTTTATAACTGGTTTCTTTGATTTAGGAGATAAAGGTGATTCTCCAAATTGTATAATTTTTACTCTTCCACAAATATCTTTTAACATTTTTTCATTGTATATAATACTATTTTTAAAAAATGTAAATTTCATCTTCATGTAATCTTTGTTTATAAATAAACCTTCATCGAATTTATGATCATATTTACATTGAAGAAAATTTTCAAGGGAATTTACTTCATATATATAAGTTCTAAAATTTATCTTTAAAAATTCTTGTACTACTCTTTTTGCAAGTTGTTCTTGCCCCACTTGGTAAGAAATTTCAACACTTTTACGGTTTTTTCTATCTCTATTTTGACTTATAAATCCGTGTAAGAAATCTTTCACAATTTTTTTAGCCATTTCCCCTAACAATTCTGGATTGTAAGAATTTAAAAAATCTGCTAAAGCAATTTCCTCTTTAGAAATATACTTTCCATATTTAAATAGATATCGCAGGTCGTGTAAGTTACTCTTCATTAAAATATTCTTATAGAAATTTGACCTTATAATATTACTATAAAATCCTTCCTTTTCTTCTAATGCAAGTAAAAAATATATAGTATCTTTGCAATTTTCTAACAAAGCTTTTACTGTTCCCCTAGGATGGTTTAACCAATAATAATAAAAATCTATAAAAAGAACCAATGTAGCATATAAACCATCTTTATTATGTTCAAAAGAATAATACCTAATCATTTTAAATCTAAAGTAAAAGAAAGAAAATGTTTTGCCTAAAGTATTACCAAATATTTTGGTAGAATAATCTGTATTTACATAACTATTATCATAATTTTCACCTAAATAACAACTAAAATAATTATTATTTTCTTTTTTTAATTCTTCAAATGTATTAACTAAAAAGTATTCCTCTGTTAGTTTGGATTCTAGCTTAAATATATCATATAACAATCCATAAGTTGATTCAATAAATCGTTTTATATCAGTATTTTCTATTTTATTTTCTTTCTTAAGCTCATATTTTAGATTTTCTAATTTTCTAATAATTGAATAATTCATTAAATCACCTTGACATATTTTTATTTATCTATAATTTAAATTCTACATATATTTTTATTTTGTAAATGAATCGTAATTTTTAACAAAAAATGTTTTCCTTTTGGAAATCGTTTGCGAAAAATATATAATAGTTAACATAGCCCCTATAACCCAACTTAAGGGTATAGAAACAAAAATACCTTTTATCCCGTGCATATTTGATAAAATTTTAGCAGAAGGTATTCTAATAACCCACAAACAAAATAACATTATAAACATCGGGGTTAAAGTATTCCCTATCCCTCTGATGACGTTTAAAGTTATATTTAAAAAGGAAGCTGCAAAATAATAAGTACTTAAAATTTTTATATAAGAATATCCAGTTTTAATTACTTCTGGATTTTTATTAAATAAGGAGATTATTTCTCTGCCAAAGTTATGGTAAAAAAAGAATAACAATAGGGAAATTATCCACCCGGTAATTATTCCTATCCAATATCCTTTTTTAATTCTATTTGATTTTCCAGCCCCAAAATTATGACCTGTAAAAATTAATAAAGTCATACTTAAGGCAGTAATAATAGATGCTGAAAAAGAATCTATTCTCATTCCTATTGTTAAGGCAGCAACGGCTATTACTCCAAAAGAATTAATTATAGCTTGAAATACCATCGTGCCAATAGACATAAATATTTTCTCTACGCATATAGGTAGACCGATTTTTATAGCTTTAATAATAAGATATTTATCAAAATCTATTTTTTTTATTTTATTTATTATAGGTAGTTTTTTATTTAAATAAATAATTTCTAATAAAAATGAAACTCCTTGCGATACAACAGTTGCTAAAGCGATCCCCATTATTTCCCATTTTAAACCTAAAATAAATATTAAATCTAAAATAATATTTATTCCGGTTGCCAAAAATAAAAAATATAAACTCCCTTTAGAATTTCCTATTGCCCTCAATATCCCATTAACAATATTAAAGCCAGCTATGCCCGCTAAGCCCATAAATATTATTCTAAGATATATTACGGCTTCTGGCAAAATTTCTTTAGGAGTCTTTAATAATAATAAAATAGATTTGGTAGTTAGAATGCCTACAAATCCAATTACTAATGATAAATTAATGATGAGAATTAAAAATGAAATAATAATTTTTTTACTATTGGCAAGATCTCTTGCTCCAAAGTACTGAGCTACTAAAATATCAATTCCTATCTCCATTCCCATTAAAATAGCAAATACAAAGGACATAATAATAAAACCTATCCCTATAGCACCTAAAGAAGTAACCCCGAGGATAAGTCCAACAATAATAGCTTCAACAATTTTATATATTTGTTGAAAGATATTTCCAAAAAACAAAGGCATAAATAATAAAAATATTTGCTTTATTTCTTTCCCCTTAGTTAAGTTAACCATCGATACTTTCCCTAAATATAACTTTAAAAATTATTCTTTATACAAAGTAGTGCTGCTTTATCCAGCAGCACTACTTTATTATTTGGTGAGTATTTATTTTTAAAAAACAATTGGGCTATTAACCTTCTTCTCCAATCTTTGTATATTTATAGTCATACATTAATATAACAGGATATCTTCTAAAACCCTTTACTTTTTTAGCTAAAACGTAATTAGCCACAGTGAATTGTTGTGGAATAAAGACAAATTTATCCAATACATACTTTTCAGTCTTCATTAACCATTCAATTCTTTCATTACCAGTGGTCACAAAAGATTTTTCTATAAATTCTGTATATAATGGATCATCCCATTTTCCTTCATAATAGATAAAATCAAGAAAGTAGGCGGGATCTCTGGAAACGCCTGTTCTTCCACCACCAACAACACACTGGTATTCACCACTCATCAAAAGAGGAATTAACATTTTAACTTGCATTGGCACAACACTTATTTTAGCTCCTAAAACACTACGCCACATCTCTTGGATAGCTTGTGCTGCTTTTATTGCATTAGGGTTATCAACACAATACACCTTTAAATCTTCAGACATTGATTTCTTAGTTTTCCCTATTTCTTTTAAACCTTCTGTTAAGAGTTTATTTGCTTTTTCACTAGCATTAGGATCTAAAGACATATCTGTAACTAAATTCCCAGCCTGTTCTCTAAAATCACCATTATTTTTACCCCTAATTCCTGGTGGTACTAAGCCATATGCTGGTAGATCACCAGTTGCTAAAACTTTCTCCACATATTCTTTCCTATTAAAGGAAATAGAAAAAGCTTCTCGAATTTTAATATTTTTTAAATATTCTACTTTAGGATTAAATTCGATAAAGCTTACTCTTGCCATTGGCATAGTGTAAAATTCAGGGGTATTCTTAAATTCTGGTAGAAAAGTTGCGCTAACCTCCATAAAATCTAATTTGCCCGTTTTATACATACCTATAATAGTATTTAGATCTTTTGCTAATGTAATAATTACTTTTTCTAATGAAACATTTTTAGCATCCCAGTAGTTTTCATTTTTAACTAAGACAATTTCTGCGTCATGTTCCCATTTTTCTAATTTAAATGGTCCAGATGATACAACTTTACCTGTATCAGTCCCGTAGAGATCTTTATATTCTTCTCCCGCTTTCTTCTGAATAGGTGCAAAACCAGGACGTTCTATCATTTCAACAAAATAATCAATAGCTCTTTCTAAAGTTATTTGAATTGTTTTTTCATCTAATGCTTTAACACCATACTCTTCAACTGAAAGCTTTCCTTTATTTATTAATTCACCATTTTTTATATCGTAATAATCAAAAGCTTTAGGAGAAGCAACCTTAGGATCAACACACCTTCTAAAAGAATATACAATGTCTTCCGCAGTAATAGGTGTACCATCCTCCCAACAAGCATTATCTCTTAAATGAAATGTATATACCTTTCTATCATTCGATACATCAAACCCAACAGCAAGTCCGGGTTCCCAACCTTTAGAACTTGTAGAAATCCTTATAAGTGGTTCGTGAATTGCATAGATTATACTAGTTGCATTGTCATCTCTAAAAAAAGCAGGGTCTATGACGCTTGGTTCCTGAGGTATATTAATTCTGAATATTTGTTGAGTAATATTCTTCTCTGCAGCAATAGCAGTTAAGCTAAAAAATATAACAGTACTTAGAACTAAAACAAACATAATAAAACTAATATTTTTTTTAACTATCATTTTTTCTCTCCTTCTTTAATATAATTTTTTATTTTAAAAACCTTTAAAATAACACTAATTAGATTTGCTAATATTAACCTCACCTCCTTTTCATCATAAAATATGACAGGCTACAAAGTGACCTGGCTTTCTTTCCTTTAATTCAGGTTCTATTTTAGTACATATATCATGAACCAAAGGACATCTCGAAGCAAATTTACAACCAGGTTTGGGATTGATTGAATTAGGAATATCTCCTTCCAGCAAAATAGTTTCCTTTGATTTTTCAATATCAGGATTAGGAATAGGAATTGCAGAAAAAAGCACTTTTGTATAAGGATGTAGTGGATAATTGTAAATCACTTGACTTTCAGCATATTCCATAATCTCTCCTAAATAGAGAACAATAACATTATCAGAAATATATTTAACTATTCTCAAATCGTGACTAATAAAAATATATGTAAACCTAAATTGTTTTTGCAATTTTAAAAGCAGATTCATAACTTGAGCTTGTATAGATACATCTAATGAAGAAATAGGTTCATCACATATAATAAGTTCTGGATTCATTGAAAGTGCCCTACTAATACCAATTCTTTGTCTTTGCCCTCCACTAAATTCATGTGGAAATCTATTAATATGTTCTTCGTTTAATCCTACAAGTTCAAGCATTTCAACTATTTTCTTTCTTCTTTCATTCCCTCTATATTTTTTATTAATATCCCATCCCTCAGCAATAATATCTCCTACAATCATTCTCGGATTAAGACTAGAATAGGGATCTTGAAAAATCATTTGTATTTTATTCCCTATTTTTGCTTTATCTTTTTTATTTCTATAATTTATATTTTCACCTTTAAAAATAATTTTCCCACTTGTTGGCTTATAAATACCGATTATAGTTCTCCCTAAAGTAGTTTTACCACATCCTGATTCTCCAACAATACCTAAGGTCTCACCACTTTTTACCTTAAAAGAAACACCATCAACGGCTTTTAGTATTTTTTTATAACCCACATTAAAATATTTCTTCAAATCTTCTACTTCTAACATATTACCTTTAAACATTATTAGTAATAAAACTCCTTATTTCCTTAATATCTTCTATTTTGGGAGCTTTTTCATGATATAACCAACAATAAAAATAATGGTCTTTTGTTATTTTTCTTTTATATGGAAAATATTTTATACATGCCTTCATAGTATATCTACAACGAGGAGCAAATGGGCAACCCAATGGTGGAGAAAAAAGATCAGGTGGCGAACCTTTGATAGCCTTTAAAGGTTTTTCCTTGTTAGAATTTTTCAGCGGTATCGATTGTAGAAGCCCCCAAGTATAGGGATGATGAGGCCTAAAAAATATATCTTTAACCATTCCTGTTTCAAGTATTTTACCAGCATACATTATAATCACACGATCAGCAATATTCGCGACAACTCCTAAATCATGTGTGATCATTATAACCGACGTATTATGTACTCTTTGCATATTCTTAATCAATTTTAATATTTGTGCTTGAGTAGTAACATCTAAAGCAGTTGTTGGCTCATCAGCAATTAATATTTCTGGGTTAACAGACATTGCTAAAGCTATCATAGCTCTCTGTTTCATGCCTCCACTATATTCATGAGGATATTCTTTATATCTTAATTTAGTATTTGAAAACCCAACATTGTTTAAGATTTTAATAACTCTTTCTTTTGCTTCATTTTTGCTTATATTCTCAGCCTTTAATATACCTTCGGCAATTTGTTCTCCTATTTTCATAGTGGGATTTAAAGAAGTCATAGGATCTTGAAAAATCATGCGAATTTTTTTTGCCCGAATTTTCTCCATTTGTTTTTTGGTATAATTAGTAATATCTTGTCCATCAAAAAATATCTTACCTTTTTTAAATTTTCCGGGAGGCATAGGATTAATTCTTGTAATTGATTTTGCCGTCACAGATTTTCCAGACCCTGATTCTCCAATAATCCCTAAAACTTCTCCTCTGCGAAGAAAAAAATCAACCCCTCTCACTGCCTTTACTTCTCCGGCATACGTTGTAAATGAGAAATTTAAATTCTTAACTTCTAGGATAATATCTCTATCCATAAATTCTCCTTCTATATTCTAAATTTAGGATCAAAAGCATCACGTAAACCATCTCCTATAATATTGAATGATAACATAGTAATACTAATTAATAAGGCAGGGGAAAATAATTGATAAGGGTAAATAAATATCACACTTGCACCACCGGCAGCGAGGTTTCCCCAACTCGCCATAGGTAGAGGTAGACCCAATCCAATATAACTTAGAAATGCTTCCGCAAAAATAGCACTAGGAATAATAAATGTTAAATTAATAAGTATAGGGCTAATAGCATTTGGTAATAAATGTTTATAAATAATCCATAAATTACTAGCTCTAAAAATTTTTGAAGCCATTACATATTCCGTTTCTCTAATTTGTAAAACTTGACCTCTAAATATTCTAGCCGTTTGCACCCATCCAGTAGCTGAAATAGCAATAATAATTGGCCATATTCCTGGTTTCATAATAAGTATTAACAAAATAATCCACAACAGTTGAGGTATGGAAATAATAATTTCAACAAATCGCATCATTATCATATCTATTGTTCCACCTAAAAAACCAGACAATCCCCCGTAAATAATACCTAACCCTCCATTAATGAAGGCTGCCATAATCCCGATAAACAAGGATACTCGTGCCCCTTCCCAACACCGAACAAAGAGGTCTCTCCCTAAATCATCGGTTCCAAAAAAATGTTCCCAGGAAGGCCATTTATTTATACAATTAAAATCCTGTTGATGATAGTTGTACCTGCTAAATATAGGAACAACTACAGCTAAAAAAATCATTATTAAAAGAAGTATAAAAGCTCCCACCACTAGCTTATTTGCTTTAAATCTTCTAAAAGCATCTTGCCAATAAGTAAAACTAGGCCTTGAAATTTTTTCTGCTTCTTCTTTAATACTCTCATATATAAATAAATCTTCAGTTAATTTTATTTTATTCATACTTATCAGTCCATCTAATTAAATATATATTCTTATTCTGGGGTCAATAAAGCCATACAAAATATCTACAACAAAATACATAAATATTGTAATCGCTGAAAAAATGGTAGTTAAACCCATAATCATAGTGTAATCACTATTTTGTATGGCAACTATAAATGCTTGTCCAATACCTGGTATATTAAATATTCTTTCTATAACAAAATTTCCCATTAGTATGCCTGCACACATAGGCCCTAAAGATGTTACAAGAGGAAGCATAGAATTTCTAAGAACATGTCGTCGAATTATCTCTCTCTTATTTAATCCTTTTGACATTGCAGTGTAAATGTAATCTTTATTTATTACATCTAACATATTAGCTCTTAACATTCGTGCATAAAAAGCAACATTTTGGAAAGAAGCTGCCATTATTGGCAAAATCATATATACTAAACCATTCCACCCGGCAACAGGAAATAAATTTAATTTAATTCCAAAAAAATACTGTAAAAGAGAACCTATAACAAAACTAGGGACAGATACCCCCACTATAGCAATAATAATTACAAGGTAATCAAATCCTCTACCCCTATTTAGAGCAGCAAGGATTCCCAATAATATACCAATGATGCAACCAATAAAAACTCCACCAAAACCAACTACAGCGGAATTGGGCATTGCAGTTTTTACTTTACCAATAACACTTTGTCCTTTATATTTCATAGAAATGCCAAAATCTCCACTTATTATTTTTTTTATATAAATAAAATATTGGTCAATAAGTGGTTTGTCTAATCCGTATTTAACTTCTAAATTTCTTCTGACTTCGGGCGGGGTTTCGCGGGAGAGAGAAAAAGGATCACCTGGAACCGAATGCATCATAAAAAAAGTAATAGTAATAACAGTAAATAACGTAAATATCATATAAATAAATCTTTTCAAAATATATCTAGCCATACTTATCACCTATTTATTTATAAATAGTAATAATAATTGATAAAAAAACAATTAATATTTTTAAACCCTGTTAAATGCTATATTTTTTTGCAGCTATATCTATAGCTTTTCTAAGCTCTTGCATACCAACAGATATTCCTTTTGGATTCTTAAATATTGCAGAAGAGGCCACAATAACATCAATACCCTCAGCTACTAATTTTTCTAAATTGTTAGAACGAATGCCGCCATCAACGCAAAGTTCGCAATTAGGATTTTTTTCTGCAATCATTTTTTTTGCTACTTTAATCATAGGAATAGAAGAATGTCTCCATAACCAATTATCATTATTTATCCCATGTATAACTAAGTGTAATCTATCAATTTCGTATATAGCCTCATTAACGAAACAAAGAGGAGTAAAACATCCGACAGTCAAGCCAATTTTCATACCAAAATCACGACAATATTTAATAATATAAGCTAAAGGTGCGCCTAAATAACATTCTGCGGGTAGGATAAGCATATCCGCTCCAGCCTTAGCAATCTTTTCAATAAATAATTTATCCACATCCTCAATATATGCATGACATTCAATGGGTTTATCTGTGTATTTTCTAATCCCTTCGATAATTTGATGACCTCCCATAAGCTGAAGATTTTTCAAATTATGCATGTCTGCTGCATCAGAATGTATATAATCTGCACCAGCTTCTGTTACTTCTTTTACAATATCTGCAATATGCCCATAATCAACATGAGCTAATCCAGCCGCAATTTTAATTTTCTTCATTTTTATTCAGAACTCCTTTTTAAAAATTTTAATAATTTAATACTCTTATTTTATAAATCTAAATTAAACTAATCTTACCCACCAAGAAAAAGTTATCCATTAATATTTATTTATCTATCCTGGATTCTTAGGTTGCCCATCTTTTGCCCTTATTATATCAGCAATTTTGCTGTAATTTACACCATTTATTTCAATTGCTTCAAATAATAATTCTTTAAATTTCATACTCCATGTATCACGTAACCCATCTTTTATCCCATAGTAAGATTCGTTTAATTCCATTATTCTATTTATTGCAAGTAAATCTTCCAATTTTTTGTTAATATAGTCTCCTCGATCATACACGCCCCCTTCCTTCTTGTAACCCGCAAAAAAAGAATCTTCTGCCTTTTTAAAAGTTTCATAATTAAAGTAATTAAATAAAAAAAATTTAAGACCATAAAATTCTAACGCAGGATGAGCTGATTGACATGATTCTAAATCAAAATACCCACTGGGTTTCCCAAAATCGTTAACTAAATAATTTCTTGAATGCACATCTGTAAATACTAACACTGGTTTTGACTTGTAATTATATAAATGCTCTCTTATTTCAGAAATTTGTTGAAAGAAATATTTTTTTACAAGATGTACTTTTTTAGTATCTAATACATTTTTTCCCTTTACCCTTTTTAATCTCATTTTTGTTATTCCGATAAATCGATCTGCAAAATTTATTATACCTTTCGGTAACACTAAATATTCATTCATTAGATCACCAAAAGTTTCAAAAGTAACTTTTTGTAATCGAGCAATATCCTGACCAAGATATTCTAAAGATTTTAGAAAACAAGATGTAGAATAATTATTTTCTCGTATATAATCACTCCAAAGTTTTCCAGGAAGTTTTTCCACTAATATAAAGGATATTCCACCATTTTTATATTTTCCATAAAGTTTAGGAACAGGCAAACCCGTTTTTTTTCTAATTAATGAATAGAGTACGCACTCTCTTTCTAGAGAAATTCTTCCACCAAAGAGAGTGTCACGTAAATTATTTTTATTTTTCTTAAATTTTCCAATTAAAGGAGTTCCATCGTCCAGTATTACATCAAAAGAATAGTGATTTGAGCCTTCGGGAATTCTTTTTATTGATTTTATTTTACATCCTTTTTCCTCGATGAGATATTTTGCTTTAGACTCACTAATCTTATCAATATTACTTAAGGACAGTTTATTATTATCTAACAAATGCTTCATATAGATTATTCCACTCTTTATATAAATTCTAAATTTAGATAAACTTTAATTTCAAACAATAATTAAGGCTACTATTCGCGAGTCATCCTCCGGATACAAAAGGTATAATTCGTATCTTTGTTTCGGTTTTAAAGACAAATATTTCAAAATTCTTAGGCATAATTAACTCATTATTTACAAATAGAATGTGATAAGGATAAAGTCTCTCGCTTTTAAGGTTATAAACATTTTTTGTAATAAAAGTATTTTCTTTTGCCATTTTATCCATAAATTCTTGGAGATTTAAACCTTTTCTTACTAGCCCCTCCCAATGGAAATTTTCTCCAATTCTAGAAGCACTTTTTACTATAAGTCTAATTTTTATCTTCTTCATCCCATTCTCTTTTTAATTTTTTTCGACTCTCTCAAGAGATACAAGAATTTTTAAGTAAAGCTATTTTACCATATTATAAATATGCTCCAAGCCTAATTCTTTCATTCTTTCTTTTGTCGGTTTCCCCGTTTCCGGATCCAAATTATATGCTTCGAAATAAGCTTTTCTTAATTGTTTCCAATCATAATTAACATCAGAGCCCTTTAATGCTCCTTCAAAAAGTGGCTTCTCTTTTAACCTAAGAGGAAAATCAAATTGATCTAATTTAAGTCCTTCTCGAAAATTAAAGAAATGACGTAGAATTTGAATTCGTTCACCGGCATCCAATAAATCATCTACATTAAAATTTTCCCAACCAGTTACATTTAATATCATATCCACTAAAGGTAATTTTGAAGTCGCTCCCATTATATAAGCACATAATCCACAGGAAACAAAAGCTTCGTAATATTTTGATCCTTTAGCATATAATCTTCCCATTCCCCTATAATCATCTTTAGAAACAGCTTCTGGTTGTAATTCTTGATATGGTCCTAAAGCCATATTAAGTTGAAGAAGCTGCCCTCCTGTACAACGTTCATGCCTACTAGGAGTAGGATCAGAAATATACATTGTTCCTCTACTAGAAGTTTCATATCGAAAATCATGGAAAGGTAATTCCTGCCCGCCAATATGCATTGCATATACCTCACTGCCTTTTTTAATTTTCTGGGCAGCCCTCTTAACACCATCGGCAAGAATATTGCCAAATCCTTCTCTTTTAGCAATTTTTTCTGTTAAGGAAATAATCGCTTGAGTATTTCCCCACTTTAATTCTAAATCATCCGTATCATTTGATGTTAAAATCCCGTTTTCATAGCACTCTATTGCGAAAGCAATAGCTGCTCCTGTAGATATTGTATCAATACCATAATCATCACAAATTGACTGAGCCTTAAAAACTGCTTCTACATTATCATTAAGCACCATGCTACCAAAGGCAATTAAAGTCTCATATTCTGGTAATCTTGTATTTTCAACTTTATAAAATCCCTCCTTAACATTAACAATACCACCGCATGCTATTGGACAATTAAAACAACCATATTTCTTATTACGATATCTTATAACATTCTTTCCATCGAATTTATTATGATGAGGAAAATATTTTTCCCCGGATCTCTTCCAATTTTGAATTGGAGCAATTCCGGATTTAATACCCAGGCTAACAAAACCACAAGATCCCAAATTACGCATAGTATCTATTACAAAATAATCTACTTTGCTAATGTATTTAGTAAAATCTTTATTCATTTTAATTAGACTTCCCTGGTTTGCAATACTAACTTTCTTTTTACCTCTAAGTACTATTGCTTTAAGTAATTTAGAGCCCATCACCGCTCCAATACCAGATCTTGCAGCAGCTCTGCCATCCATTATAATCGATGAAATTAAAGAAAGTTTTTCTCCTGCAGGTCCAATACTTGCAACTTTAATCTTTGAATCTCCGACCTCTTTAATTAATATTTCTTTAGTTTTAACAGTACCCTTGCCCCACAAATGCGAAGCATTTTTTAATTCAACTCGCTTATCTGTAACAAAAAGATACACAGGTTTTTTAGAAATTCCTTTAATAAAAATTCCGTCATAGCCACAAGCTTTCATTTCTGGTGCAAATACTCCTCCCGAATTCGCGTCACCCCATCCAGAAGTCAAAGGTGATTTTGCGACAACTACTGTTCTTGAAGATGCAGGAACACCACAGCCTGTCAATAAACCTGGTAGGAAACCAATCATATTCTCTGGTCCAAGAGGATTAGCCTTTATAGGTATATTTTCATTAAGGACAAGAGCGCCTAAACCTTCTCCACCTAAAACACTTTTATATACATCATCTTTAATTTCTTTTATATTAATTTCTTGGTTAGATAGATTTACAAAAATTACTTTCCCTGAATAGCCATATGGCATATCGGACCTCCTCCATCTTACATTTATACTTTATTATTCTTCAATGGATGATAATTCTCCTAAAAATAAAGTTCGATATTTTATCCTAGGATATTTTTTTACTTTAAATCCTTTCAATTTTTTGGAATTCCGAAAAACCTCTCCTGCTATAGCTGCAACGTATTCTAAATGTCTAAAAGTGTAAACCCTTCTAGGAATTGCAAGTCTAACCACATCTACTTCCGGTAAGCTTATAATTTCTCCTGTTTCATCATCTCTTTTACTAAAAGCCAAATTTCCTAATTCACAAGCACGAATACCACCTTCTATATAAAGCGCAGTAGTTATAGCTATTCCTGGATATTGTTCAGGAGGAATATGAGAAGCAAAATTTTTAGAATCAATCCAAACACCATGCCCTCCGGTAGGAGTTACAATAGGAATTCCTTCTTTTTGCATCTGATCACCTAAATATTTAGCTTGTTCTGCTCGGTATTTAAGATAATTAAAATCACATACTTCTTGATAACCGACAGCCAAGGCTTCCATATCCCTTCCAGACATCCCGCCATAAGTAATATTTCCTTCCCACATTAAACAGATAGATTGCATTTGTTCATAAAGATCATCATCGTTAATCCCAACAAAGCCCCCCATATTAGCCATACCATCTTTCTTCGAACTAACTACACACCCATCAGAATAAGAACATATTTCTCTGATAATTTCTTTAATAGTTTTATTTTTATAGCATGTTTCTCGCGTTTTGATAAAATATGCATTTTCAGCAATCCTAGCTGCATCAAGAATTACTTTTAAATTATATTCAGAGGCCACTGCCTTAATTTCCTTAAGATTGCTCATAGAAACTGGTTGGCCTCCATTGTTATTACAGGTCAGAGTTATCTCTATAAAGGATAGATTGCTTGGCCCAACTTTTTTTATTAAATTCTTTAATTTATCGATATCCATATTACCTTTAAAGGGATAATTGCTTTGTATTTTTTTGCCTTCTTCGCAAATTAAATTTTCCATAATTCCACCACTATTTCGAACCCGATCAGGCGAGAAATGCATATTATTAGGTACATGTTGCCCTGGTTTTATCATGACTGTAAAAAGAATTTTTTCTGCTCCTCTCCCTTGGTGGGCTGGCAAAACATGCTTATATCCAAAAACATCATTTAAAGTGCTTTCTAGATTATACCAACTTTTTGCCCCACCATAAGCTTCATCCGCAACCATCATAGCGGACCACTGTGCATTGCTCATAGCAGCTGTTCCGCTATCCGTTAAAAAATCTATAAAAACATCTTGTGACTTGATCTTAAAAACATTATAATTTACCTCTTTAATAATTTTCTCTCGTTCGTTCTTTGAAGTCATTTCTAATGGGCTAACTGAATAAATTTTAAATGGCTCCGGTTTAATTCTATCAAAAAGTTTATTCATAATTTCTATAATCCTTTCTAGTATTTTTATTTTATTTTAAAATTAATAAAACTTTGATTTTTTATGCATAAATAACTAATTTGAAAATTAAAAAATCCTTATTATCACATTATTGCAATTGCTTCTATCTCTATTAATGCATTTTTAGGAAGTTCCGTTATACCTATACAACTTCTTGCGGGAAATTTTTCCTTAAAATATTCCGCGTAAATCTGATTAAATTTTGTAAAATCATTCATATCTTTTAAAAATACAGTTGTTTTCACTATTTCTTTTAAATTAATAGAATATAATTCTAAAAGAGCTGTTAAATTTTCCAATACCTGTTTGGTTTGAAGTTGAATGTCCCCTTTTACTATATCCCCTGTTTTTGGATCTATAGGAAGTTGACCTGAAACAAATAACATGTTTTCTGCTTTTACTGCCGAAGAATAAGGACCAATTGCGGCAGGAATTCTATTACTACTAATAATTTCTTTTTCCATAAATTTTTCCCTTCTCTCATTTAAATACTTTATTTACTGTAAGGTTAAAATGTAACTTTTACTTTAAATTATTTCTCTTTTCTTCTTTCTTCTTGCTTTTTAATTCATCAAGATAGTTATAAATAGTATAACGAGAGACACTAATTTCGTTAGCTAATTGATTAATTGCTCCTTTTATTAAAAAACCTCCTTTCTCTTCAATTATCTTTGCTACCATTAACTTATCTTCTTTTCGCATCATAGATACAGGCTTACCCACTTCATCAATAGCTTTTCTAATAATATCTTCCAAAACATCATCTACATCATTAGTAAAAGTTTCTGCTTCTTCTTTTGATTTTTCATTTTCTGGATCAACAGTGTTGCAAAATTCGTCTATAATTTTATTAAACATTAAATATTCAGTAAGATCATAATTGATACACAAACAACCAATAATTTTCTTCTGATCATCTCTAATAAAAACGCTGGAAGACCTTAATATTTTTCCATCTTTAGTTTTAGTTCTATAATTTACTATTTTGTCTTCATTTTTCTTCCCGTAACCATTGTTACGCCATATTGATAAAGCAAAGTCAGTAATTGGATCGCCAATTTTTCTTCCCGTAACATGTCCATTCTCTATTTCTACGATAGAATGTTTAGGCATGATAAAATCATGTAATACTACTTCACAATTTTTTCCAAACGTTTGAGCTATTGTTTTAACTAGTGGAATTAATTTTTCTAAATCGGGGTGGATTTTCTTATACGCTGAATCTATAATAAACTCCTCCTATTTGATATTTTTTACAATAATAATTTAATAGTTACTAAAATATTTTATATCTTCTTATACTATACTACATTTTTTTAAAAAAATCCATCTTTTCTTTAAAAAAGTTTTAAACGCATCAATTTAATTAAATAATTTTTAATCTATCCGAAACTTATTAACGAAATTAGTACGGTTAATGCATTATTAAGGGCAATTGTTATCAAAAAAGTATTATATTGCGTATTCCGGAGTATCCGGACGGCAATTCCGAAGGCATCCGGACACCTTATCGATTCAATTTTTATTAACATTATTATTAATCAATAACTATCATTTAGTCCATATTAAATTGAAAGACCTGAAAGAATTCAAAGGCTTTACTCTTTTTTCTAATAAGGTTTTGTACTATTATTGTATACTCATAGTGACTGTTCGGCAATACCTTTTTAACTTATCACTTATCAGATTGCCTGAATGATCTTTTTTGCCATCACCTCCCGCATAGATTTCTTTGAGTCCAGAGGCAGGATATAGGCATTGTGAATTATCCGATCCATTATGGCATCTGCTGTGGCAGGGTCAGGGAATAGATCATGCCAGTGCGTATGGGGAATCTGCCCGGAAAGTATGGTAAATGATTTGTTATATCTTCTTTCTGCAATCTCAAGAATATCCCTGCTTTCCTCTAAGGTGTATGACTTAAGGCCTAGGTCATCTAATATCAGAAGCCTTACTTTTTTTCAACTTATTCATAAACTGAATATAGCAATTATCGTTCTTTGCAGCCTGAATTTCAAGTAGGAGTTCCGGTATCCTGTAGTATCTGACAGTATAACCATAACGACAGGCATTGTTCCCGAATGCACAGGCCAAAAAGGATTTACCGCAGCCTGTCTTACCCGAAATAATGATATTAAGTCTCTATTCGATGAAGATACAGCTAGAAAGTGTCCGAATTTCCTCAGAAAATAAATTATTGGAGGTAAATCATGAAAAAATTATCTGATGTCCCCTTATGTTTTGCAGTTAGCTTAAAAGAAGTAATTAAATACGAACTTTCTCCCCCCGGCCAATTAAAAAAATACGGATATAATTTAAATCTGAAGGATTCTTTTAATACTCTTGTAAATATACAAGAGAATAAGAGGATTCAGGAGAAAAAGTAAGATAATTGATGAAAAGAGGGCGAAAAGCGGAGTTTTTCAGAAACCACGAAAAATAAAAGCTAATAAAAGGGTGTTTTTAGCGCTTATTTTAAGGTGGCTGGTATGATTCATTAAGTCAGGGTAAATACGCCTCGTATACGCTAAATACGAAGCTTTTTTCAAAAACGCTAAAAACCTTATATATCAACGGTTTCATTGATTTTTAGCAAAATCAACCCGTAATTCGTTGATTGTCTGTTTGATTTCC
>Ga0209121_10002169_pt1 | contig 20130 bp, 25 predicted proteins | sample Cruoilmetagenom3_FD_187292 | JGI IMG/M metagenome (GOLD analysis project Ga0209121, IMG submission 187292) | Oil polluted marine microbial communities from Coal Oil Point, Santa Barbara, California, USA - Sample 3 (SPAdes) (version 2) | ecosystem: Environmental > Aquatic > Marine > Oil seeps ...
AAGCCCGCGTCGCTGCGTAGTTTCGCTGGAAGTACGAGGGCGCAACGAGGCCAGATGTCTTTGCGGTTGGCGAATAGAAATTTCTGAGCGCTGGTCGTGCCGGTCTTGTGAAAGCCGGCGTGGACGATCACGCGGCGGCCGGGCATCAGTCCGCGGTTTCGTCGCTGAACAACCCACCTGGTGGGTCGATCACAAGGCGGCCCGCAGCGAGGTCAACCGTCGGAACGATGGCCTTGGTGAACGGCACCAACACGGTGTCTTTGTCAGTCGGGCTGATAACTTCGAGCAAGTCTTCGGCACCATTGGTTTGTACGGCTTTGATACGGCCAAGCTTTTCGCCGCCGGTATCGAAAGCCATCAAGCCTACGAGATCAGTGTGATAGAATTCGTCGTCGGGCAGGGACGGTAGCTGGTCACGGCGGGCAAACAAGTCCATGCCGCGCAGACCATCTGCTTCTTCCTTGGTCGTGATGCCGTCAACACGCGCAATAAGCGCGCCTTTGGTTTGGCCTTTAATCACAATGGTTGTGATTTGGGTTCCATCTGCGCGAGTTAGCGGTGTGTAATCCGCCAGCGCCTCTGGGTCTGCACAAAATGACTTCAGGCGCACGTCTCCGTGGACCCCGAAAGAGCCCGAGATGGTTCCGACAATGATGCGGTCATCCGACATGTGCGTACCTGTTGGTTTAGTGAAGGGTGGGGCAACCGATGCCGCCCCACCCCAAGGTCTGATTACTCAGATGCTTCTTCAGTTGCTGGGGCTTCCTCGGCAGGAGCCTCTTCAGCTGGTGCTGCTGCGGCTTCTGCTGCGGCGGCCTTAGCTGCTTCTTCTGCTTCTTTTGCGGCTTCTTTCGCTGCAACTTCAGCTTCTGCTGCTGCAACTACTTTCGCAGCTTTTTCTTCGACGCGATCTTTGGCTTTTTTGCCTGGCTCGCCTTTAACCATGTTCGCGCGCTCTTTCTTCTCGATGACGCCTGCGGCCTCGAGGAAGCGGGAAATACGGTCAGTTGGCTGTGCGCCTTCGCCCAACCAGTAGTTGACGCGTTCCATGTTCATAGTCACGCGGTTTTCGTCGTCTTTAGCCAGCAGCGGGTTATATGTGCCGAGCTTTTCAACGTAACGGCCGTCACGTGGCATGCGGGAGTCCGCAGCAACAATACGGTAAAACGGGCGCTTCTTGGAGCCACCGCGTGCGAGGCGAATTTTCATAGCCATGATGTTAGTCCTTTAGGGTTTGGTTTGGTGTGTTTTGTGATGCTGAATGACTTCAGCGATGACGAAGTTGAGGAACTTCTTGGCGAATTCGGGGTCCAATTGGGCCTCGTTTGCCAAATCTTCTAGTCGTGCGATCTGTCGCGTTTCGCGGGCAGGATCGGACGGGGGAAGGTCGTGCGCGGCTTTGAGTTTCCCCACAGCCTGCGTATGTTTGAACCGCTCGCCCAATGTATAGACGAGGATCGCGTCGAGGCGGTCGATGCTGTCGCGATGTTCTTTGAGGATATCTGCGGCGAGAGTTACTTCGTTGCTCATTTCTTTTTCCCAAATCCTGATAGACCAGGGGGCAGCGCCGCGCCACCGAGACCGGGCATGCCGCCCATGCCACCGTTAGGCATATTCGCGCCAAGCTGTTTGGCGGCGGCTTCCATTGCCGCTGGGTCGTTCATGTCTGGCATGCCGCCTTTGCCGAACATGCCCTTCATGGCTTGTTTCAGCATGCCGCCTTTGCCCATTTTACCCATCTTCTTCATCATGTCCGCCATCTGGCGGTGCATTTTGATCAGCTGGTTTAGCTCACGCACTTCAAGGCCAGCACCGGCAGCGATCCGTTTCTTTCGGGATGCTTGCAACAGCTGCGGGTTGGCGCGTTCTTTCTTGGTCATCGATTGGATCATGGCGATCTGGCGTTTGAAAACGCTGTCGTCCATGCCGGCTTCTTCGACCTGTTTGGCGGCTTTCTTCATGCCGGGCATCATGCCCATCATGCCTTCCATGCCGCCCATTTTCATCATCTGTTCAAGCTGCATTTTCATGTCGTTCATGTTGAAGCGGCCCTTTTGGAACCGTTTCATCATGCGTTCAGCTTGCTCAGCCTCGATGGTTTCTTGGGCTTTCTCGACGAGGGACACGATGTCACCCATGCCAAGAATACGGCCCGCAACGCGATCGGCGTGGAATTCCTCAATCGCGTCCATCTTTTCGCCAAGACCGACGAAGCGAATAGGCTTACCCGTGACAGCACGCATCGACAGCGCAGCACCGCCGCGCCCGTCACCATCCATACGGGTGAGGACAACGCCGGAAATCCCGATGCGCCCGTCAAAGTTTTCAGCGGTGGAAACCGCGTCTTGTCCGGTCAGGCCATCGACAACCAACAGCGTTTCGCGCGGGTTGGCGACGTTACGAACGGCCTCAACCTGCTGCATCAGCTCTTCGTCGATGGACAGACGGCCCGCCGTGTCGAGCATATAAACGTCATAGCCGCCAAGGGAGGCCTGCGTCTTGGCGCGCTTGGCGATCTGGACGGGGTCTTCGCCTTTCACAATCGGCAGCGTGTCGACGCCGATTTGCGCACCCAGAATTTGTAGCTGTTCCATCGCGGCAGGGCGGTTCACGTCCAAAGACGCCATGAGGACTTTCTTGCCCTCACGCTCTTTCATGCGTTTCGCCAGTTTCGCGGTTGTTGTCGTTTTACCAGAACCTTGTAGGCCGACCATCAGGATCGGGGCAGGTGGGTTGTCGATTTTCAGGGTGCCGTCACCGCCATCACCTGCCAGCACATGCACCAACTCGTCGTGTACGATCTTGACGACCTGCTGACCCGGGGTGACGGATTTGGTGACAGACTGACCGGATGCCTTGTCTTGCACCGCTTTGATGAAGTCCCGTGCAACCGGCAGAGAAACGTCAGCCTCAAGCAACGCAATGCGTACTTCGCGCAGGGCTGTTTTAACGTCGTCCTCGGACAACGCACCTTGTTTGGTGAGGCGATCAAAGACGCCGCCTAGGCGATCTGATAGTGACTCGAACATGGGCGCATCCTTTGCGTCGGTTTCATCGGTGTCCGTTATATAGGAACGAACGGTTCAAAGCAGTAGAGCCCCAGTGGGCGCAACGCGCTGACTGGGGGCGATCCTTACATATGCAAGGACCGGAGGTTTAACACTCCGGATTTATCGGATCGTTTAGGCCTGCAACGCGCCTGAGTCAACACGCGTACGCCAATCTTTCACCCATACTATCACGCACAAACATGGTTCGTTCCGACCGCAAAAGCGCATTGGAAACGTCCATGCGGCGTTTAACAGATCTGGCGTGTCTGGGTTATTTTCATGGGCCGCACTCAAGCGCGGCCCATGAAGTAGGTCAATTCGTCATGCTGCTGCAGCTGGAACGATATCCGTCGCAGCGACGAATTCGACATCCGTGATGCCGATGAAGCCAAGGAAAAAGCGCAGGTGTGGGGTCAGGAAGTCGATGCCGGAGCCTATTTCCGTGCCACCTGAGGCAACCGTTACGATCGCCTTTTTTCCTGACAGCAGCCCTTTGGGGCCTTCAGCGGTATAGGTGAACGTCACACCAGGGCGCGCGATGAGATCCATCCATGCCTTCAATGAAGCGGGGGATGCGAAGTTATAAACCGGAGTGCCAATCACAATAGTATCTGCCGCCTGCAGTTCAGCAACCAAGGCATCCGACAAAGCGAGCCGCTCTTTATCTGCGTCGCTAAGGGCGTCTGTATCGATCAATCTCGCGTCGGCCCATGCGCCGTCGATTTGCGCTAGCGGTGCGATTGCCAAATCACGGTGGGTCGCAGTGCCACCCAAGTCGGCGACCAATTTTGCGGATGCCGCGCGACTGATGCTGGTTTCTGTATTCGCGGATGCGTCGATATGTAGAATGTGTGTCATCTGGACCTCATGAGTGTGTGGTGGCAGACATATGGTCTTTGCTTTGTTGAACGCTATAGTCTGTTTTGAACAACTGATGTTCAAATTTGCACATAACTCGCACTGGGGTCGCTATGGACAATTGGGATGAAATCCGCACCGCGTTTCAGGTGGCCACCATAGGTACCGTTAGTGGTGCCGCTGATGCGCTGGGCGTGCACCATGCGACAGTTATTCGCCATATTGATGCGCTTGAACAGCGCCTTGGGGTGAAGCTATTCCAGCGCCATCCACGGGGTTATACCGCGACCGAGGCTGGGCAAGATCTGATGCAAGTCGCCACCGCGACAGATGACCAGTTCACCCAACTGGCGGGGCGGATACGCGGGCAGGGCGAGGGCGTGTCCGGTAATCTGGTCGTCACGTCTTTAGTGATGCTGTCGCCACTTATTACCCCGGTCCTTGTGAAATTCAGGCGCAAGCATCCTGAACTTACCGTCCGGTTCCTTACCGGGGATCGTGTGTTCCGGCTGGAATACGGCGAAGCCCACGTCGCGATCCGGGCGGGACAAGCCCCTGATCAGCCCGACAACGTCGTGCAGCCGTTCCTGAATCAGCGACTACACCTTGTCGCTGCACCGTCCTATATTCAAGATTACGGCCTTCCTTCTGGCGAAGACGATCTGCGCAATCATTGGTTTGTCGGCCATGATAATGCTGAAAACCGCGCGCCATTTTATCAATGGCTTGCTACCCATGTCCCACAAAATCGCGTGGTGTTTCGCGCCACCGATATACGTGTATCGATTGATGCCGTTGTTGCTGGCGCCGGAATGGGGTTTGTCACAACAGCCGAGATGAAGCGACACCCTGAACTGGTTGAAGTCTTGCCCAGTCAGCCGGATTGGGACGCGCATCTATGGTTGGTCACCCACGTCGATCTGCACCGTACAAAGAAAGTTCAGACGTTCTTGAAGTTTCTCAAGGAAGAAGCGGCAGCATGGGAAGGTTAGCGTAATACTGGGTCTTCTAGCGACGCTCCAGAAGGCCTAATCCGAAGACAATTCTGATGCATCGTCCTGAAGTTCTGTCGCTAGAAACCTCTCGAAGTCATCCAAGTTCACGGCCTCAAATTGCCCGAAGCTTTGCATCCAGATGGAGGCCTCGCGCATTGCGTCAGGTTCTAGTTTGCACCACTTTACCCGCCCGCGCTTTTCCTGAGATACCAACCCTGCTGCGGTTAAAACCTGCAAGTGTTTGGAGATCGCTGCTAATGACATCTCAAATGGATCAGCCACGTCTGTCACGGCCATGTCGTCTTCTAGCAGCATAGCCAAAATCGCGCGGCGCGTTGGGTCGCCAAGGGCGGCAAAGACGGTATCAAGGGGCATAGCCATGCCTGTATTGAGCGCAAGTCACGCCAAACGTCAACCAAATGGTTGAATATCGGATTTCACCGCACTGCGACATTTTGCGCATCTCTTGCCGCTGTTGGCTGTGTAAAAACATTTTAGAAACAAGTGGTTAATCAAAATGACCTGCGCGTTGACTCTAAACGCGACACCCCCTAGAACACCCGCAACCAAGGAAGGGGCTACGTGTTGTCCGATCCGTCTGACCAAATTGACCCTGCTGACCGCCTTAAGGCGCTAGAAGACAGGATCGCAGCGGCCAAAGGCGAGGACAAAAAGCCCCAATCCGAGGAACACTATTCTCAGGCCAATATGGCATGGCGAATGGTGATCGAATTAGTCGCCGGTCTCGGGATCGGTTTTGGCATCGGGTACGGTTTGGACGTTTTGTTCGGCACCACGCCCATCTTTATGGTGCTGTTCATATTCTTCGGGCTCGCGGCTGGTGTTAAAACCATGATGCGATCCGCCCAAGAGATGCAGAATGAAGCGTTGGCCAAACAGGTCGACAAAAACGAGGAAGACTAAAGTGGCAGACGAAGCACACGGCGCAGAAGGCGGTTTGGCCTTTCACCCCCTCGATCAGTTCGAAGTTCACCGCCTGTTCGGTGAAGGCCCGATTCACTGGTACACAATCACGAACGTCACAATGTGGATGGCAATTGCTGTCGTTTGTATCGTTCTGTTGCTGGTTATCGGCACACGCAAACGCGCAGTTGTTCCGACACGTACACAGTCTATTGCGGAAACGCTTTACGGTTTTGTCTACACAATGGTCGAAGACGTAACGGGTAAGGACGGGATCAAGTATTTCCCATACATCTTTACGCTGTTCATCTTTATCCTGATTTCGAACTTCCTTGGCCTGCTGCCAATGTCGTTCACAACAACGTCGCACATCGCGGTTACAGCGATCCTTGCTTTCGCAGTCTTCTTCACCGTCACCATCATTGGTTTCGTTAAGAACGGCGCCGCATTCTTGGGTCTGTTTTGGGTCTCCTCAGCGCCACTGGCTCTGCGTCCGATCCTCGCGATTATCGAAGTTATTTCATATTTCGTTCGTCCGGTTAGCCATTCCATTCGTTTGGCGGGTAACCTGATGGCGGGTCACGCTGTTCTCAAGGTCTTTGCGGGCTTTGCACAGGTTGGCTTCATCATCGCACCAGTCGCCATCCTCGGCGTTGTCGCGATCTATGCCCTCGAAGTTCTGGTGTCCGCGATCCAGGCCTACGTATTCACAATCCTGACGTGCGTTTACCTAAAAGACGCGCTTCACCCGTCACACTAACGAAAGGCGGGATCAATCCCGCCCTACATACTACTAACTTCCAATCGTAAGGAGATACACTATGGAAGGCGAACTCGCACACATCGGCGCTGGCTTGGCTGCAATCGGATCCGGCGCTGCCGCAATCGGTGTTGGTCACGTAGCTGGCAACTTCCTCGCAGGCGCACTGCGTAACCCGTCAGCTGCTGCTGGCCAGACTGCTACGCTGTTCATCGGCATCGCATTCGCAGAAGCTTTGGGGATCTTCTCGTTCCTCGTCGCACTTCTGCTGATGTTCGCGGTCTAAGATACGAATTTCTATCCTTACGGGCGGGGTTGGCGGCATGTTCGCCGACCCCGTTGTAAGACCCCGATTTTGCCCATGCGGGCCTGATCAAATCAGATTGTCTAAGAGGGACGTTAATTATGGCTGACACCGCAGTCGAACATGGTGCCGAAGCTGGCGGGGCAGGAATGCCGCAGCTAGACTTCTCGACCTTCCCGAACCAGATTTTCTGGCTCGTGGTCACGTTGATCGTGATCTACTTCATCTTGTCCCGTGTGGCCCTGCCACGCATTGGCGCGGTTTTGGCCGAACGTCAGGGCACGATTACAAATGACATTGCAGCCGCCGAAGAGCTGAAGCAGCGCGCGCAGGAGGCTGAGGCCGCCTACGACAAAGCGCTTGTTGATGCCCGTGCACAGGCTGGCAAGATTGTTGCAGACGCCAAAGCAGACATCCAAGCCGATCTGGATGTGCAGATGCAAAAGGCCGACGCTGAGATCGCCGCGCAAACGGCTGAAAGCGAAAAAGCAATCGCCGAGATTAATGCAGGTGCTGACGCCGCGGTGAAAGCCGTAGCCAAAGACACCGCCAAAGAGATCGTTGCCGCCCTCGGTGGTAAGGCTGACGCCAAGACGATCACAGCGGCAATCACTGCGCGGATGAAAGGGTAACGACATGAAATATTCAATCGCAGCCTTGATCACACTCGCAGCGTCGCCAGCGCTGGCGGCCAGCTCCAACCCGTTTACGGGTGCGTTCTGGCACCTCGACAACACGAATATGATCGTTCTGATCGCGTTCATCATCTTCGTCGGCGTTTTGATTAAGTTCAAAGTTCCGGGTATGTTGACTGGCCTGCTCGACAACCGCGCAGCTGGCATCAAGACCGATCTGGATGAAGCCAAGGCACTGCGCGAAGAAGCACAGACATTGCTGGCGTCTTACGAGCGTAAGCAGCGTGAAGTGCAAGCGCAGGCTGATCGCATCGTTGAGAACGCTAAAGAAGAAGCAACACGTGCTGCAACGCAAGCTAAAGAAGACATCGCGTCTTCCGTAACCCGCCGTTTGGCAGCTGCGGAAGACCAGATTGAAAGCGCCAAAGCATCCGCGATCCGCGATGTGCGTAACCAGGCTGTGTCAGTCGCAGTCGCCGCCGCACAAGACGTGATTGCCAAGCAGACGACCGCTACGGACGCAAACAAGCTTATCGACGACGCGATCACAGAAGTTGGTGCCAAGCTGCACTGATCGTAAACGTTTCGTAGAACTTATTAAGGCCCGAGCAGAACGCTCGGGCCTTTTTCGTTACTGGGGTGCTTAACGACGCTCTTCGTGATCTAAACGTTTTTGTGCAATCGCTTCGTTGCGCTCTGCTTTGTCTTGATCAAACAGCGCCTCTTCGACGAACCCCAAGTGTGCCTCAACTGCAGCGCGCGCAGCATCAGCGTCCCGCGCCTGTAATGCGTCGTTGATTGCGCGGTGCTGGTCGAGCAGCATATCGCGCGTCGTGCGTTGTTTGAACATGATCTGGCGGTTGTAAAACACGCCTTCGCGCAGCAGCTGATACATAGACCGCATCATATGCAGCATGATGACGTTGTGGCTTGCTTCGATGATGCTCAGATGGAAATCGGCATCCAATCCGGCCTCATCTCTGGGGTTGCGCTTACTGTGGGCCGCTTCCATTTTCTTGAAGATGGTGTCGATAACCTTGAGGTCGGTTTCGGTGCCAAGCGTCGCAGCACGCTCTGCTGCCAACCCTTCCATATCACGGCGAAACGCAATGTAGTCGAAAACCGCTTCTTCGTGATTGGTAAAGAGCCGCACCAATGTCTCCGAAAACGCGGACCCAAGAACATCACCAACAAACACGCCAGAGCCAGCACGACTGGTCAACAACCCGCTGTCTTGCAGCTCGGATAGGGCTTCTCGCAGGGACGGTCGCGATACGCCCAGACGTTCTGACAACTCACGCTCGGACGGCAAGCGTTCCCCTGGTTTCAGGATGCCGCGAAGGATCAGTTGTTCGATCTGACGCACAACCGTTTGCGAGATTTTCTCAGGATGGATGGGTTCGAACGGCATTGCAGCACCTTTTAAAATTGGTCAAATGATATGACCAACAGGTCGAGGTCGCAAACGAAAAGAGGCCGCGCAATGGCGACCCCTTTCAAAATCTATCAGTGGTCTTAGCCGTTTGGCGTGATCGTAATTTCCACACGGCGGTTTTGACGACGGCCCTCAGCGTTTAGGTTAGATGCAATTGGCGCATCTTCACCGCGACCGATTGAGCGAATGCGGTTCGGCGAAACACCAGACTGAATCAACACAGAGGACACAGCCTGCGCCCGACGCGCAGATAGGTCTTGGTTAAACGCAGCGCCGCCTGTGTTGTCGGCATGGCCGATGACGTTCACAGTTGTGTTCGGGAAACGGTTGATCGAGGACGCGAGTGCAGTCAGATCGCCATGTAGAGCGCCTGAAAGTGTCGCATCACCAGTCGCGAACAGAATGTCTTGCGGCAAAGTCACGATCAGCTGGTCGCCGGTGTTCACGATCTGCGCATTGGATCCCATCTGGGAGCGCAGCTCTGCTTCCTGACGATCCAGCTCAGCGCCATGAATACCGCCAATACCAGCACCGATTGCAGCGCCGACAAGCGCACCGTTGCGACGTTCTTGTGCGTCGTCACCAATGATCAGGCCAGCAAGGGCACCAATACCAGCGCCGACCGCAGCTTGGGATTGCGCGTTGCGGTTCGGGTTATTCGGGTCGGTCATGTCGTCACAGGCTGTCAGGCCAAGGACGCCGGACATTGCGACGGCGAGGGATACTTTGGACAAGGTCATAGTTCTAAATTCCATTGTTGGGCACCGATGTGGTGCGCTTGGTGGAATGTATATCGGCCAAAGCACCATGTTATCCAATAACGTGTACACGTCTGGCGAAGTTCCGCCGATTAAGGGCCTATTTGTTGAATAAACCCTAGGGGTTATCCCGCATCCTCGCGTGCGCTCTCCCATGCCAACAAAGCGCGTTTCACAGGAAGTCCCCAGTGGTACCCTCCCAAAGCACCGGATTTGCGCAATGCGCGGTGGCAGGGGATCAACCAACTGACGGGGTTCTTCCCCACAGCAGTTCCGACTGCACGAACAGCGCGCGGGGACCCGATAGAACTGGCGATTTCCGAATAGGTGGTGACATGACCAGACGGAATACGCAGCAGCGCCTCCCAAACCTTCAACTGGAATGGCGCACCGATCATGTGCAGTTTGGTTTCACCCTCCAGAGAAAGCGCCGCTTTGACCCAAGGGCGGATAGCATCGGGGTCTTTGGTGAATGTTGCATTGGGCCAGCGACGTGCAAGGTCGCCGTAGGTTTCTTCGCTGCTTTGTTCCGCCATGAATCCCATGCCGCAAATTCCGCGTTCGGTTCCCATCGCGACGACAGGACCAAAAGGGCTATCAAAGTTTCCCCATTTAATCTCCAGACCTGCGCCACCCTTGGCATAGTCGCCGGGGCTCATCGCTTCCCATTTTAAAAACAGGTCATGCAAACGGCCCGATCCGGACAATCCAATCGCATCGGCAGTCGCCAACGTGGTGAAATTTTCTGACAACATCGTCTTGGCATGATCGAGCCGCAGATATTGCTGATACCGTTTGGGTGAGACCCCCACCCAACGCGAGAAGACACGTTGAAAATGTGCTGGTGACATATCCATCGCGCGCGCCAGCGCGTCTAACGTCAAAGGTGTTTCGGCTCTGTCAATTTCGTCCAAAGCGCGTCGGATGACTTGGTAATGATATTGGCCTGACTGTTCCATAGTCTGAACCTAGCGCTGCACGGGCCATCCCGCGACCCGATTGTTGCGCCTTTACGCATAGCAATGCGCCCTGGTGGTGGCGCCCTTGGCAAAGAACACCTTGGCCTCATAACCGTGAAGGATTGGACGGGCAGGGTATCTGTGGCCATCACCGCAATGCGCGCGTGCTTCGAGCTGCATCTGTTGGGGTAATTCAGAAAACAGCGTGCCGCCCGCGAAAAGGCTTTCAGTCCAATGGCCATTGGCGCAAATGATTTCATGTTGGGGCAGCAGGATGAGATGCCAGATCATGGCTTTTCCCAGCATGGGCAGGTGTGGCTGTGCAAGCAACCCAGACCTGCACAATACTTCATGGGTGCCGTTGTGCAGGTCAAACCACGGATCGCGTAGTAAAACTTGATGAGCAGCAGACACGGTGAGGGTGCGACCGTTGCTACGACCTGACGTCGCGATGGTAACCGGCCAATGACGCGAAGACGTTAGCAGTATTGGCCAAGGTACCCGCCAACGCCCGACCCACGCGACGGGTTGATATCCGTGATCCAATGTTAGTACGCAATCGCCGTGCTTGATCTGCTGCACCGGCACCTCACCACGATCTGTCGAAATTAGGGTATCGGGTGCGAAACAGGGCACAGAATTGTCTTCGAAATACGTGTGATCGAAGCCTAGGTTGCCGCTGTCGGTGACGGGATAGCTCTCTCCTGATGTCAGGTCGGTACTCGGTAGGTAGCCGTAGTGGATGCCATCAACCTCAATCCGGTCAAGGTATTCGGTGTCTGGCGTACTGATCTTGGCAAAGTAAGGCACTGTTATCAAACCGCTATCGACCAGATTTCCATCCATGTCGTAGATCATGGCGGTTTGGTTGCTGTCACCGGTTGCGTCCATAAACGTGTCATCGTCGGTCACATCAACGCGGAGACGGTGCGCCGTGTGATCATAATTGGCTGAAAGGTCAAATTCGCCAGTCGCACCGTTGTAGGACAGGACCGCGTTGGAAATGATATAGAAACTGTACGTTGGCATCTGACTTCCCAGAGTTTCAGCTGGTTTAGCGGGGTATGGTTTCAGATTTCCTAAGGCGTCTTGGGGGCTTGTTCGGCGAGGCCGCAGTTGCGACAAGGGCTGTATGGCCAAACTCACTAAACAACTCGACTACAACACCATCCATGAAATCTTCACCCGCTTTCGCGATGGCGACGCTGAACCCAAGGGTGAGTTGGATCATGTCAACGCATACACCTTGGTCGTCGCGGTCGCGCTGTCTGCGCAAGCGACGGACAAAGGCGTCAACAAAGCAACGGCAGAGCTGTTCAAGATTGCGGACACACCACAAAAAATGCTCGACCTTGGGGTCGATGCAGTGACGGACCATATCAAGACGATTGGTTTGTTTCGCCAAAAGGCGAAGAATGTGATGAAGACCGCGCAGATTTTAGTGGATGAATATGACGGGGAGGTCCCCAGTTCCCGCGCTGCGCTACAGTCCTTACCGGGTGTCGGGCGCAAAACCGCAAATGTGGTTTTGAACATGTGGTGGGGCCAGCCGGCACAGGCCGTGGATACTCATATTTTCCGTTTAGGTAACCGCAGCGGCATCGCACCCGGTAAGGATGTCGACGCCGTCGAGCGTGCGATTGAGGACAACATTCCGGCCGAATTTCAATTGCACGCACACCACTGGATGATATTGCACGGACGCTATATCTGCGTGGCGAGAAAACCAAAATGTCAGGCCTGTCACATCCGTGATCTGTGCCTTTACGAGGATAAAACAACATGAACTACGACGTCATCGGAATCGGCAATGCAATGGTCGACGTGATCTCCCCCTCTAGCGACACTTTTCTGGACCAGATGGGCATTACCAAAGGCATCATGCAGCTGATTGAACGTGACCGTGCGGAACTGTTGTATGCGTCCATGGATAGTCGTGTTGAAGCCCCCGGTGGGTCCGTTGGCAACACGATTGCGGGCATCGGTGAGCTTGGCTTGAAGACAGCATTTATCGGCAAAGTAAAAGACGACGCGCTGGGCAAGTTCTACGCGACATCCTTAGAGGACGCTGGGACAGCCTTTCCGCTGCCACCACAAGACGTGGAAGACCCGACATCGCGCTCAATGATCTTCGTGTCCCCAGACGGCGAGCGTTCTATGAACACTTACCTTGGCGCGGGCGCGGATATTTCATCAGCCGACGTTCCAAATGTGTTTGGCACGGGGCTGTTGTTCCTCGAAGGTTATTTGTTCGACAAAGACGAAGGCAAAACCGCATTCTCCGAGGCGGCGACAAAGATGAAAGCCGCCGGTGGGCGTGCGGTCATTACCATCTCTGACCCGTTCTGCGCGGAACGTCACCGCGATGATTTTAAACGTTTGATCGCAGAAGACATGGACATCGCCATCGGCAACGACGCCGAATGGATGACGCTGTATGAAACCGATGATCTGGAAGACGCGCTGCGCCAAGCTGCTGAGGTTTGCGATATCGTCGCCTGTACCCGTTCCGGCGAGGCCGTTTGGGTTCAACAAGGCGACACCCGTTTCACCGCAGACGTGACACCGGTAACGCCCGTTGATGCGACCGGTGCTGGCGATCAGTTCGCGGCAGGCTTTCTATATGGCGTGTCCACGGGGCGCACTTTGGACGTGGCGGCGCAAATGGGCGTTCTGTGCGCGGCAGAAGTCATCGGACATATTGGGCCACGCCCAGAAGTGAATATGTCAGAGGTCTTTGCACAGCACGGTTTGATATAACCGCGACGCCGCTACGCGCCTCGCGGTACGTCAGGCTGCGGGCAGAACAAACCAAATCAGGTGCCGTGCGCCGACTTCTTCGTCTTCGCAGGCAAGCTGCACTAGCATCGTATCTATCGTTGAAATGTAGCGCGTGTTCGCCGCCGCGACGACCTCGCATCCAACCGGATGCAAGAAACCATCGAGGTCAAGCGCGTCAAATCCGCCTTCCATTTTCAGGATCGGCAGTAGGTCGCGCGTGCTTTGCAGAGAGGCAAAGATGCTCGGAAAGATGTCGGACCACCGCGCGTAGTGCGTCACGCCTTCATGGTCGGATGCCCGCACCGCGTCATCATATATTTCAACGTTGAGGTGGAACCTGCGCGGATCAGACAAAGGCGCCGCATTTAATTCTTGACGCACAGCGTAGGGATTCACGACATTATCGAGCGGGTAATGCGTGATATCGACATCTATAACACTGTTGGCAACGACCCGTTCGACGGCATTTATGCTGATGTCCTGACCTGTGGCCAAGTCACGGACAATCAGGAACGTGTCGGTTTGCTCTGTCTGGTGATAGCCGTGGTTGTCCGAAATCGTCCGTAAGATCAGGACTTGCGTCGCGGAAATGGCGAACAACTGGTCTTTGACCCAAACGATCTGCGGCGGCGTGGCCACGGCTGGGGTTGCCAGTGCGGCTAACAGGGCGAAAAGCTTGAGGCTACGCACCCAGCTTCGCATGGACTTCATCCAGATCGATTTCGGCAATTGGCATCTTGTTTGCTGGGTTGTCGAAGTCATATTTGAACAGATTGAAGTCTTTTTTGTAGATCTCGTACATCAGGTGCATCGAAAGATCGTCAAAGTAGTCTTCGACCGGATGAAGCCGTTTGGGGCCGTGACCTTCGCTTTCGTTGAAGCGCGGGATTTCAGCCAGATCAATCGGGTTGGGCGTTTCAATGCCGTTCAGCACGTCCTGCATGCCGTCGTTAAATTGTTCGGTCCAAAAAATCTTGTCGTAGCGGCCGCCATTTACGATGAACGTGGAAATATGACCCGACATTGCTGACCAGTGAATGTCGGGGTCCATCGGGCGGCGGTATTTGATGGTGTCACGTGCAAACAGCAAAAAGCGGCGGAAGGATTTGATTTGGTCAAATTCGAACCCGTCTTCTGGGCTTCCAACTTCAATTCCATATTTCTGGATCAACAGCGGCACCAGATTGCCACGGTAGCGTTTGCCGTTGCGCTGGATGCCGCAAATCTTGTCAAAGAAGCTCGACAGAATGCGAGTGTAAGGATTGCGCACGCAGGTGAATGTGTAACTGTTATGGCCTTTTACGTTCTCGGTGATCAGCGGCTGGCTGTCTTCCATCGCCCATTTATGCATGCCGTCCTGCGCGTCATGAATATCACCGTCAAAAAACTCACCATGATCTGAATAATACATGATCTGGCCGATCGTCGAACAGGCGCATTTGGGTACCACACGGTACACCACGCTTTCAGTTTGCGTCATCCAAGTGCCGGGAAAACCCATCTAACTCGTCCTCTTAATTGCGTGTTGCTGTTAACATCAGCAGTGCTTTTGCGCAAAAAAGCAAATTTTTCGTGTTTATTCAATGCGTCTTCACGTTTACATATGAAAAACAGTTCACCGAGTATGGGAGTATCGTTTCCAAAATGGCAAAAATCGCCTTCATCTTGCTGTGCCACAAAGACCCTGAAGCCATCGTGCAGCAGGCGCTACAGCTGACGGCAGTTGGTGACTACATCGCGATTCACTTTGATGCCAGTGCCCCGAAGGAAGCTTTTGCCCTTATAAAAAAGGAACTTGGTGATAATCCAAACGTCGCCTTTGCCAAAAAGCGGATCAAATGCGGTTGGGGTGAATGGTCGCTTGTACAGGCAACTTTACACGCGGTTGAGGCAGCGGTTGATGCATTCCCGCGGGCCACGCATTTTTATATGGTGTCGGGCGATTGCATGGCGATTAAGTCTGCCAGCTACGCCAAAACGCTGCTGGACGCCGATGATTGCGACTACATCGAGAGCTTTGATTTCTTTGAGTCCGATTGGATCAAGACCGGCATGAAAGAAGAGCGGCTGATCTATCGCCACTTCTTCAACGAACGCACCCATAAAACATTGTTCTACAATTCGTGGTGGGCGCAGCGAAAACTTGGGCTGGAGCGTGAAATTCCGGCTGACCTGCAAATCATGATCGGGTCGCAGTGGTGGTGTTTGCGCCGCCGCACCATCGAGTGGATCATCGACATGACCAAGACCCGCCCCGATGTGATGAAGTTCTTTCGAACCACGTGGATTCCGGATGAAACGTTTTTCCAGACATTGGTGCGCCATTTGGTGCCCGAACCCGAAATTCGCACACGCACACTGACGTTTCTGATGTTTACCGATTACGGCATGCCCGTGACGTTTTATGACGACCACTACGATTTGCTGTTGTCACAGGACTTCCTTTTCGCACGCAAAATCTCACCTGAAGCGACTTCGTTGAAAAAACGGTTGGGACAGCTTTACGCCTCTGGTCGAGATGACTTCAAAATCTCGGACGAAGGGCGCAGGCTGTTTGGCTTTCTTACAGGGCGTGGACGTATTGGGCGAAGGTTTGCACCGCGTTTCTGGGAAACGGAAACCTCGCTTGGGCGGGAACGTGAGTTGTTGATTGTGGCCTGTAAAAAATGGCACGTCGCAAAGCGCTTCGTCGGGTCTGTGAAGCATCATATGACCATTCCGTGCATCGACTATTTGTTCAACGAAGAAAACACTGATTTGCCCGATCTGGGCGGTATCCAACGCACGCTCGGCAAACGTACACGTCACCGTCGCGCGCTGATGCGGATGTTGTTTGACTACTACGAGACGGACCGCCTGATCATTTGTCTGGACACGGCCAACCTCGATTTGATGCAGGACTTCTTTAACGACCGATCCACGACGCGGTTGTTGGAGCTGGACTGTGATTTCACCGACGAATACCTTATCGGTCATGCCAAACGCGTCGGCCTCGCGGGGGATCAGACGGGGGATGAAACGATGGGGCAACTTTTGCCGACCATTCGCTACGACGTTGTTTACGAGTCCGATCGTATCCGCGATGCTGGTTTTGAGAACCATCTGCGCGTACGCGAATTGGCCAGCCCTGATGAAAACACGCCTCCGATCTGTCAGTTTTTGAGCGTGTCCGAAGATGTCGGGCGCAGCATCGCCCAGACCCCCTACTTATTTGCCGACTAAGGAGAAAGCCCTTGCACTTCGTCTATGATGACCAGAACATTTTCGCCAAAATTCTACGCGGTGAAATACCGAACCAGACCGTGTTTGAAAACGATCACGCTTTGGCGTTTCGCGACGTGTATCCGCAAGCGCCCGTGCATGTTTTGGTGATACCGAAGGGGCCGTACATGTCGTTGGACCATTTCGCGCGTGATGCCTCAACCGAGGAGCAAGTGGCGTTTATGCAAGCCATCGCAGAAGTGTGCCGTTTGGAAGGTCTGGGTGATGGTTTTCGCGCTATTGCCAATACGCGCGAACAAGGGGTGCAGGAAGTTCCGCATTATCACATGCATATTCTTGGCGGCCGCAATATGGGGCGCATGTTGCCGAAGTAGTGTTTCGAATTGGCTACGCCAATCCGACCAGCTGGAGGGCCAGCCCTCCAGACCACCCGGGATATTTTTGAGACAAAGACAAACAGAAGCCCCGCTTAGGCACGGGTCAGATTTAGGAACACATCTTCGAGGTGGGGATCTTCGGTGCGCACGTCTTTGATGGTGATGCCAGCATTGTGAACCTGTGACAGGATTTCCTCGGCGCGGATTTGTGATGTTTTGTAGGTGAAGGCGAGTGTGCCGTTGGCGCGTTTTTGGCCTTCGATGCCTGTGGGGAGTGCTTCGGGCAGGTCGCTGGGGCTGTCCGGTGTGATGACCATCGTTTTGGCATCCAATTGTCCCAGGAGGTTTGCAGTTGTGTCATTCGCGATGACCGCACCATGATTGATGATGGCGATCTGGTCGCACATCTGCTCGGCTTCTTCCAAGTAGTGTGTGGTGAGGATGATGGTCATGCCTTCATCATTTAAGCGGCGCACGTGCTGCCACAGCATATTGCGAAGTTCGATATCAACGCCGGCGGTCGGTTCATCTAACACCAAAATCTGCGGTGAGTGGACCAAGGCTTTTCCGAGCAGTAGGCGGCGGCGCATGCCCCCCGATAGGGAACGCGCGTAGGCTTCGGCCTTGTCGGTTAGGCCTGTGAGTTCCAACAGCTCTGCGGTGCGACGTTGCGATTTTGGAACGCCATATAGCCCCGCCTGAACATCCAGTGAGCCGCGCGGCGTAAAGAACGGGTCGAGGTTGGGTTCTTGCGGCATGATGCCGATTGCGGCGCGAGACTGGCGTGGGTTTTCATCTTGATCGAATCCCCAGATGCGCACTGATCCGGCGGATTTTGTCACCAATCCGGCGAGAATGTTGATGATGGTCGATTTGCCCGCGCCGTTTGGCCCTAATAACCCGAAGATGGACCCGCGCGGCACTGTGAGGTCCACACCAAGCAACGCTTCTTTGGCGGGGCTGCGTTTGCTGGCGGCATATGTCTTTCGCAGACCCGTGATTTCCAAGGCGTTCTCGGACATTGCGTGCTTTCCCATCTTGTTCGTGCGGCGCGGATCGCTAATATGGTCCGCGTTCGATATCGTTCTTATGTGGCACCTAACGTGCCCCCAGCCCAGAGGCAATTGCATGACAACCACAGCGCCAGAAACCAAGATTGTGAATGAGCGGCGGATTGCCTGTGATGGTGGTGGTGGCGCATTGGGTCATCCGCGTGTTTGGTTGCAAATACCTAAGAAAGAAGGCTGGGTCGAATGCCCGTATTGTGACTGCAAATACGTGTATGGAGAGGCTGCGGACTGATGCAAATGGTGCGTTTGGTTGCGACAGGTCTTGCGCTAGCCGTTGCTGTGACGCTGATTGCGCGTTTCGGCATGACGATGCAAGAAAACCAGACTTCGGTCTTGGGTGCTGTTTGGAACGATTTTCGTTATTTTACAATTTGGGCGAATACGCTGATTGGACTGGCCAGCGGTGCCATTGCCTTGGGGCGTGTCCCTCCGCAATGGTTGACGGCGGGTCTGACGATGGCCATCGCTCTTGTCGCAATCGTATTTCATCTACTGCTGGCTGGAGATGACCCACGGGTCGGGCTGGATTTTGTGGTGAATGCAATGCTGCATACGATCATTCCTGTCGCCTTCATCGGGTTGTGGCTTTTTGCGCTGCCAAAGGGGCGTTTGATGTGGCGTGATCTGCTGATCTGGAGCGCGTTTCCAATCTTTTATTCAATCTACGCCATCGCGCGCGGGGCCGTGGATGGCGAGTACCCGTATTTCTTTTTGGACGTTGCAGAGATGGGCGCTGGCGGTGTTGCCCTGTGGGTTGCGGGGCTGGCCCTCGTGTTTTTGATTGCTGGCACAATCTTGATTGGCTGCGCGCGCCGGTTCGCCCGCGCGTAAAAGCTATGTTGCGCTTGAACGATTGAACCTCACCCGCCGCAAGGCTACCAAGGTTATCTAACGGGGGAGTGCTCATATGGCGTTCGGCAAAGGTTGTCATCTACATCTGATCGACGGATCGGCATTTATCTTTCGCGCTTATCATGCGCTGCCACCGCTGACACGCAAATCCGATGGGTTGCCGATTGGGGCCGTGTCAGGGTTTTGCAACATGTTGCAACGCTATGTTGAAGGCAATGTGGGCGGCGATGTTACCCATGTCGCCGTGATCTTCGACAAGGGCAGTCACACGTTTCGCAATGATATGTATGACCAGTACAAAGCCAACCGCGAGGCCATGCCAGAAGACCTGCGCCCGCAAATGCCGCTCACCCGTGAAGCGACCCGCGCGTTCAACATTGCCTGTGAAGAAATCGAGGGCTTTGAGGCGGACGACATTATGGCGACCCTCGCACGCCAAGCCCGCGAAGCTGGTGGCGCGTGCACGATCATCTCAAGCGACAAGGACCTGATGCAACTCGTCGGGGATGGGGTGGTGATGATGGACGCCATGAAGGGCAACAAGATTATTGACACCGAAGGCGTGCAGGAGAAATTCGGCGTCAGCCCAAACCGCGTGATTGACGTACAGGCGCTGGCTGGGGACAGCGTTGACAACGTTCCCGGTGCACCCGGTATCGGCATCAAAACAGCAGCGCTTTTGATCAATGAGTATGGCGACCTTGAATCGCTGCTCGACCGCGCCGAAGAGATCAAACAACCCAAACGCCGCCAAACCCTGATCGACAACCGTGCCCAGATTGAGCTGTCCAAACGCCTCGTGACGTTGGATGACATGATGGACCTGCCGTTCACTCTTGATGACCTCGAAGTGCGTGATCCTGAACCTGATGTGCTGCTTGAGTTCCTTGCGCAAATGGAATTTCGCACGATTGTGAAACGCATTTCCGACAAGCTGGGTGTTGAGGCTCCGGTGATCGAGGAAACGTCGGTTGATGCTGTCGAGGGTACGCCCGAACAGCCTGATTTTGATGCAGAGACATACGAATGGGTGAAGGATGCAACTGCGCTTGAGGCGTGGATCGACCGCATCTATGCCCGCGGCTATGTCGCTGTGGATACGGAAACGACGGGCTTGAACGAGATGGTCGTCGACCTTGTGGGCGTTTCG
>Ga0209121_10002170_pt1 | contig 20129 bp, 19 predicted proteins | sample Cruoilmetagenom3_FD_187292 | JGI IMG/M metagenome (GOLD analysis project Ga0209121, IMG submission 187292) | Oil polluted marine microbial communities from Coal Oil Point, Santa Barbara, California, USA - Sample 3 (SPAdes) (version 2) | ecosystem: Environmental > Aquatic > Marine > Oil seeps ...
AGACGATCCAAGCCCAAGAAAACGCTGGCCTTGTAGCAGATGACATCTTTGAGATGCCCCACTAAGTATCAAGTTACTCGAATCGGTCTATGAGGCAGTCCTTGCATGTATGCTTGAAGAGTGCGGGTGGAACATCAAGTATATATTGCCTTTGACTTCAATAGCATGTATTTCGACGAGCGGGACTTCGCGTCTTCGCGTGAGTCAGAAACTATGGGGCACGCGAAGACGCGAAGGGTGGTGACCCGTCGATGAATGTAGAATAAGTCTCTTCCGTCGTGGTGGATACGGCTATTTTGTTCGCGAAACATGTAGATGACTTCTTTGAGATGCTTCATTAAGTATCAAGTCTAAGGTTCATGACTATACATAGCGCTTCCATTCGAGTTTAGGTGTACCGAAGTTGACAATAAGTCCAAGTGGAAGATTGGTAGCCTTCAAGTAATTGAGCAGTTGCGCTTCTTCGATCCCGGTAATGGCCGTTATCTCGACCACAATCCGGTCATAGCACAAAAAGTCCGCGACGTATCCCTTTTTAACACCCTGCCTTTGTAGGAAATCGCTATCCGCTTTTGGGGCACGTGGGTAATCCGACGTTCAACAAGTTCAATCTCCAAGGCTTCCTGATAAACGGCCTCCAGAAAACCGCATCCCAGTTGGTTGGACACTTCCATCGCCGCACCCACAACTTGATAAACCTCATCCTTCAGAATCAATTCGCGTTCATTCGCGGTTTTTCACTCCGATATTCACGTCCACGATCATCATCGTGTCGTTGCCGAAGACGTCCACCACCTTTACGGCCAGTTTGCGCCGGCCCGGCTTGCATGACAGTGCTTTCTGGTATACATAAAGTTTTCACTGGTAATGAACATCTGGTTGAAATGTTTTCATTGGCAACGAGAGATAATATTAGCACCACAATTTCCACAAAGTTGTGGAGGCATGATGCCGAAAAACCATTTATATTTCATATCACACAAACTATAATTTTGTGTGCTCCTGATAAATCCGACCGAAGGGTGGATTTACTCGCCCGCCGCAGATGAAACAGGTACGAAAGATGAGAGACTGGGACGCGGAGAAGACCGCAAGGGATCCCAAGACAGATAGAGAGGAACTGGAGACGCTGGCCAGGAGCTGGGACTGGCACGTCAGAAGAGCGGTGGCCCAGAACCCCTGCGCGCCCCCGACGATCCTCGATGAGCTCGCACGAGACAATGTACAGTGGGTGAGGGAGGCGGTGGCCGGAAACCAGAAGACGAGCCCGACGGTGCTGGTCCTCCTGGCTCATGATGCCGACGGCTTCGTCAGGGCGACGGCAGCCCTGAGCGAGTCTGCCCCGCCGGACGTACTGGAGGAGCTAGCCCATGACGAGACCGTAGACTTCGAGTACACCCGCTCCAAGAACCGGTACATCACCCAGGAGGCGGTAGCCAAGAACCCCCGCACCCCTACCGAAGTCATCAAGTTTCTGGCTTCGCACGGAGACGAAGATGTGAGGGCCTCGGCAGCCTCCAACCAGAAGGTGCCTTCTGATGTCGTCTTCAGGCTGAGGACCGACCAGAGCTGGGTGGTGAGAAAAAGGGTTGCAGAGAGTCCCGTCACCACGGTGGAGGTGCTGGACTGGCTGGCCGCGGACAGGATCCAGGACGTGAGAAAAGCAGTGGCCCAGAACCCCCGAACCTCTACAGGATCGCTCCGGGGGTTGGCCATGGACCGCGACACGGATATCAGGGTCTCCGTGGCCAAGAACCCCTGCGCGGACACGGAGACCCTGGAGGTTCTCTCAGAGGACTGGTCCTGGAAAGTGAGAGATCAAGTGGCAAAGAACCCCAGCACGCCTGAAGAGATGGTGAGAAGACTGGCCAAAGACGGCGACCAGAGCGTGAAGAAGACGGCACAGGCGCGTCTGGATAAGTGATCCCGTTCTCTGAGGATCCGTGTTCGTCTTAGCCCGGGTCTACCGGTGGTCTGAAACGGGACCGCTGCATCAGGGTTATCACACCGGGTGCATATCAGATTCTCATTACAGACCTGGCCGGATGCGACCAACAGGATGCGGTACTGCTTAAGTCGTTTATCCAAAGAGTTAAAAGCGATAGGGTCGCTCCTTCTTTCGTGCTCATATTCGGCCATCTCGGCCTCACCTTAGCCCTGGCCTATCTTGCCAGAAAAGTATATCCACACCTCAACCCCAGCCTCGCTTTTGTGGCCCTGGGATCATTGCTCCCGGATATCATCGACAAGCCTCTGGGCTACCTGATATTCGGCGACATGGGCACGGGCCGGATATTCGCCCATACCCTCCTCTTCTTCATCGTGCTGGCAACCATCGCGGCGGCTCTGCGAAGCCGTGAGTTCGCATCCCTGGCAGGAGGGGTCTTCGCCCACCTCATCGAAGATTCGATGTGGAAGATGCCAGCGGTGCTCTTCTGGCCTCTCCTGGGAAGCTTCCCGGTCAACCCTCCACAAGGGGTTCTAAGCTACATCCAGATGCTCTTGACGGGGCTCCAGAACCCCGCCGTACTCGTACCCGAGGTCCTGGGTTTTGTTTCTCTTATCTATATTATATCACAGATGAGGCCAATCATAATTACGATGATCAAGACACGCTTTATGTCAGGCGGCGGATCGGATTGATAAAAAACAAGCAGATCCTGGTCACTGGCGGCGCCGGGTTCATCGGCGGCCATCTGGTGGACGCCCTCATCGGATCGAACAGGATCTCTGTTCTGGACAACTTCTCCTCCGGAAATAGAGATGTTATCGAACACCACCTCAGTGATCCGGCATTCACCCTGGTGGAGGCGGACCTGCTCGACCCCGCCGCCGTCAACGGAGTGGTCGAGGGCAAAGACCTAGTATTTCATCTGGCCGCCAACCCGGACGTGAAGCTAGGAACGGAGGATACCCGCGTTCATCTGGAGCAGAACGTCCTCGCCACCTATAACCTCCTGGAGTCGATGCGGAAGCACGACATAAAGGAGATCGCTTTCACATCCACCTCCACCGTCTATGGCGAGGCTGAGGTCGTCCCCACACCAGAGGACTACGGCCCTCTCCGGCCCATATCCCTATACGGTGCCTCCAAGCTGGCCTGCGAGGCTCTGATCTCCTCCTACTGTCACACCTTCGATATGAGATCCTGGATATTTCGCTTCGCGAACATCGTCGGAGAGAGAGGGACCCACGGCGTGCTGGTCGACTTCATCGACAAACTGAACAAAAATCCCGGGGAGCTGGAGATATTGGGCTCCGGAAAACAGAAAAAATCGTATCTGGAAGTTCGCGACTGCGTCGAGGCCATGATCTGTTGCGTGGAGAAGGGTCACGATAGGGTGAACATATTCAACATAGGATCGGCCGACGCGATAGACGTCGTGGAGATCGCAGATATCGTATCGGATAAGATGAAACTGCAGAACGTTGCCTATAGATACACCGGCGGGATCGACGGTCGCGGATGGAAAGGAGATGTGAAGATGATGCACCTCTCCATAAACGCCGCAGAAAGCCTCGGCTGGAGACCGCGCCACAGCTCCAAAGAGTCCATAGAAGCTGCCGTCGAGGCGTTGTTAGAGGCGGTTCCGTCGCGGTAAATACATGCGGCGTCGGTGCCTTCTAGGACAAAAAAACGCGAGAAGCCTGCAGGTTCGCAAAAGTTAGGAGATGAAGCGACGAGGGGTCTTGCTTCTCCTTGAGCCGTATTGGACAAAGTATTTATATGGTCTGAACATTGATTAGGATATATCGTAGGGTTGAGAGGGAACGTATGCTATCATCAATAATGAGTACTACATCGGCCATGAGTACTACATCAGCCATGAGTACTACATCGACTGTCACCATGTTCAGCACGATCGGTGCCGCTGAGATCGGCGTCGCTGCGGTCATCTGTCTTATAATTCTTCTCAGCGCATCTGAGATATTATCGGCATCCAAACTGTGGAATGAACGCTTATCTACGTCTTTCAACTTGGCGATCTGGCCGCTGGTGGTCACCTTCGTTGCGATAGTCTTCTTCAGAGTGACAGAGATCCTCTGATCATAACTGTTTTTAGTGAAGCCTTCATCACCGGGATTATGCTCTCAGCCAGTGCGAGGCTTCTGTTCCAGTTTTCTCAGCCCTCGGAAGTATTGGGCGAGAGAAGGCATGCGCCGGGCGCGCAGCGCCCGGATGGCCGGACCGCTACCGGGCGCCGGTATCGATGCTCACCGGACATGAACCCGGGTGCCCAGGCTCGGTCAGATCTGGATCGCTCTGGCAGCCACGTCCGTTATATATTCTGTATCTCCTCCTTCGTAGCCAGCTTCATCCCCGCCCCGCCGAGAACCACCTTCGCCTTCTCCAGGTCGTCCACCCGGATTATGAGCATCGCCCTCTCCGCCTTGGTGGTCACGAAAGCGTAGGCATAATCGACGTTGATCTCGTTGCCGCCCAGAACGTTCATGATCTCATAGAGCCCGCCGGGGATGTCCTTCATCTCCACCGCCAAAACGTCGGTCTCGGAGACGGTGAACCTGCTCTCGCGCAACACCTGGTATCCCTTCTCCGGAGAATCGACCACCATCCGGATCACGCCGAAGTCTCCAGCCTCGGCCACGGTCAAGGCGCGGATGTTCACCCCGGCATCGGAAAGCGTCTTCGCCACCCGGGCCATCCTGCCGGGCTTGTTCTCCACAAATAATGAGATCTGTTTTATAGCCACCATTTTTCACACCTTCCTATTGTCTACGACCCTGACGGCCTTGCCTTCGCTGCAGGGATGGTCCCCGGCTCCATGACCGTGATATCTTCCGGTCTCACGCCTGCTTCGTTGAACCTCTGCCTGTAGAAGGGCGGTGGTCGTAGATGTAGCTGACCATCGTTCTCAGTCGCTCTTCCAGGAGCTTGCGCAGATCTTCGATCGGCATACGCTCGATGTGGTGGTTCCAGTAGTCAAACATGCCAATCAACCTGGATCTCCAGGTAGATTTTGTGCAATAAAAAACGATCGATCCTTCCTTCAGATAAATACGAAAGAGTGCAACACACTGTCTGTCCGGAAGAGAAAAGATCGAGAATGGATATTCGGAAGTCTGATATACAATCATGGGATATCTCTGATAGTACATAAAGCATAACTTTATGTGCTCAAGTAAATCCGACCGAAGGGAGGATTTTCTCGTTGTACATAAAGTATAACTTTATGTGCTCAAGTAAATGTGAGCATAAGCAAACATTTTCTTGTGGGAGGCAACAGATCTTGAGGGCAGAAATTTGTCTTTGCGTGTTTCTGGTGGCGCTCCTGGCAGCCGGACCGGGAGGGGGACAGATGGCAGACTTCAACCAGAGCGAACCGGTATTGGATCTGTCACAAGGGTCCCCCCTCGAGCCACAGGGGCTCCTGCCCACGGCCGTGCCGACGCAGAACAGGTCCGAGATGGGATGGACCGGCTGGACCGTCCTGGAAGGAATACGGGTGACCACCTCTCCGGCAGCGGTCTCACCGGAACCGGACGTGATAGATCTATTCGTGGGCGGGAACGATAGTGGGCTCTGGCACGTCCATCACCAGGAGAACTGGTCGGCCTGGAAGAAGATCTTCGGCCCCCCTCCCTATAATAAAGAGACCGTGGGCGTACCCTTCAGGAAGTACGATCTCAGCGTGGTCCACACCCGGGGAGCCTATCACCTCTTCACCTGGGGGCCGACCAACCACAGCCTCTACAAGAGATGCTGGGCCTCGGGAAAGGAGGCCGCCTGCAACCAGAGCATGGACTGGACGAAGATCGACGGATATATAAGCTCGCGACCTGCGGCGGTGGTCTGCTACGACAGGATCTATCTATTCGCCCTGAACGATTCCGGATGGATCATCTGGAACCGGGCAGATCCGTCCTCGACCGACGAAGATCCCATCTGGAAGGGCTGGTTGCCTCTAAGAGGGCCTTTCGGATCGCCCCCTGCCGCCACATCGACAGGAAAGACGATCCACCTCTTCGCCCCGGACAAAAATGGCGAGATCGTCCACCTCACCTGGCTGATCGATACCGGCAAGGTCACCGCCGATACGTTAAAGTACGATATGAAATGGCCGGCGGCAACCACCCTGGGCACCAACATCGATCTCTTCGGGGTTGAAGGAGACAATATCGTCCACATCTGGCATAACGGCACCGACTGGCAGAACCTGGAGAACCTGGGGGGTGAGGTGAGGAGCAGGCCAGCGGTGGTCTCCAACGGATCACAGATCCGGGTTTTCGCCCATGGGGAGGGCGAGAGGCTCTGGGAGATCGGGTACGTCGCCCATCCAGCAAAAGAATAAGAATAACAATAATAATAATAACAGGATAGACGGTGGTCAGAGCTCCTCGATAGCCTCCCTCACCAGCCGGTTAGCCTCACCGGGGTCGGCTCGTCCCCGTGTCTTCTTCATCACCTGGCCCACGATAAAGTTGATGGCTTTCTCGTTTCCTCCTCTGTAGTCTTCTACCGCCGGGCCGCACTCCGCCACCGCGGCGCGTACCGCCACCCGAACGGCGTCGTCCTCTGCCTTGCCCAGCCCCCTGGCCTTCACGATCTCCGCCGGAGATCCTCCTTCGTCCAGGATCTGGCGGACGACCTCCACGGCACCCTTCTCTGTGATCGCCTCCAGTTCCAGCATCTTTAGGATCTCCACCATCTGATCCTCGTGGAAGTTCTCTATGGACAGGTCACGGTAGTTCAACTCCCCCTTGAGAACGTCTGCGATCCAGACCGCGGCCAGCTTCGGCGGGGCCTTGCCCGCCACCCTCTCATAAAAGTTGGCCACCTTGATCTCCGAGGTGAGAGACTTGGCGTGGTCATCGGTTATGCCGTACTGCGTTCTGAACCGATCTCTTTTGGCATCGGGCAGCTCGGGCAGCTCTTCTTGGACCCGGGGAACCCAGTCCGCGATCCTCATGGGAACCAGGTCGGGCTCGGGGAAGTAGCGATAGTCATGGGCCTCCTCCTTCGTCCTTATGGAGACCGTGACCCCCCTCAGCTCGTCGTAGTGGCGGGTCTCCTGGACCACCTTCATCCCTCTCCTTCTCACGTTCTTCTGCCTGGTGATCTCGTAGTTCAAGGCCTTCTCCACCCCTTTATGGCCGGAGATGTTCTTGACCTCGGCCCTATCTCCGCCGACCAGGGATAGGTTGGAGTCGACCCTCATGGCCCCCTCCAGGTCGCCGTCGAAGACGTCCAGATAATCTAAGATGCTCCTCAGCTTGTCCAGGAAGGCTCTGGCTTCTTTGGGCGACCGGAGATCGGGTTCGGTCACCACCTCCAATAGGGCCATCCCGCACCGGTTGTAGTCTACCATGGTATACTTGGCCCGGTCGATGGTTCCCGCATGAACCAGCCTTCCCGGATCCTCCTCCATGTGCACCCGGTTGATCCTGACGACCCGCTCACCATCTTCGCCCTTGATCAGCATGTGCCCGCCCAGGCCCAGGGGATAGTCGTACTGGGTTATCTGGAAAGCCTTGGGAAGGTCGGGATAGTAGTAGTTCTTCCTGTAAAAGAGGGTCTCCTCCTGGACGACGCAGCCCAAGGCCAGAGCCACCCTGATGGCATACTCTACGGCTTTCTTGTTGATCATTGGCAGGGTGCCCGGCAACCCCAGACAGACCGGGCAGGTGTGGGTGTTCGGGTCGTCGTCATGATAGTCTGTGGAACAACTGCAGAAGAGCTTCGAGTTCAGCTTGTTGAGCTGGACATGGACCTCCAGCCCGATGATTACCTCGTTCTCCATATCAGATCACCTCCTGCGGTCTGGCGGCATGATGGGGTGTGGCATCCTCGTAGGCCCGGGACACCCTGAATACGGTCTTCTCGGCAAAGTGATCTCCTACGATCTGCAGTCCCACGGGCAGACCTCCGGCGAACCCGCAAGGCAGAGATATGGCGGGCACCCCTGCCAGGTTTATGGGCACGGTAAATACGTCGGCCATGTAAAGAGATAGCGGGTCTTGGATGCGTTCCCCTATGCGGAACGCGGGGAAAGGCATTGTGGGCGTGACCAGAACGTCTACATCTTGGAAAGCCCGCAGGAAGTCCTCTTTGATCAGGGTCCGCACCTTGAGGGCCTTGAGATAGTACCTCCCGTAGTACCCGGCAGAGAGAGCATAGGTTCCCAGGAGTATCCTCCTCTTGACCTCGGGACCGAAACCCGCGGCCCTGATCTCCGAGAAGGTGGTATGCCAGTCCTTATCCGTCCCTATTCTCAGCCCGTAACGGAGCCCGTCGAACCTGGCCAGGTTGGATGAGGCCTCGCTCATGGCGATGATGTAGTAGGCTGCCAGGGCGTACCTGGTATGAGGGAGGCTGACCTCTCTCCAGGAAGCGCCCAGATCCTCCAGGACGGATATGGCGTCCCAGACCGACCTCTCCACAGAACTGTCGAGACCCTCGCCGAGGTACTCTTTAGGCACTCCGCATACCATGCCTCTGACCCCGTCCTCCAGACCGTCCAGGTATCCCCCTTCGGTCTTCGCCGAGGTAGAGTCTCGCGGATCATGACCGGCTATCACATCCAGCATCAGGGCGGCATCTTCGACCGTGCTGGCAAGAGGACCGATCTGTTCCAGAGAGTTGGCATAGGATATGAGGCCGTACCTGGATACCAGACCATAGGTGGGCTTCATGCCCACGATCCCGCAGAAGGAAGCCGGACACCGGATCGATCCTCCTGTATCGGAGCCGAGAGCGCAGGGTGCCTCGCCTGCAGCCACCGCCGCCGCGCTACCGCCACTGGACCCTCCGGGTACCCTCTCCGTATCCCAGGGGTTACGGGTGGGGCCGAAGCAACTGGTCTCCGTGGACGTTCCCATGCAGAACTCGTCCATGTTGGTCTTGCCGAGGATTATGACCCCCTCCGCCTTCAGCCGTTCGATAACGTGGGCATCGTAAGGAGGTATGTAACCCCGGAGTATCCACGAGCTGCAGGTGGTCTCTATACCCCTGGTGGATATGGAATCCTTGATGGCTATGGGAATCCCCGCCATCCGACCGTCCCAAGGAGATTCGTCGAACTTCCTCGCCCGGGCCAGGGCAGACTCTTCGGCCAGGACGTTATAGGCGTTCAGTCGGCTCCGCTTGACCCGCTCCAGGAGAGCGCTGATCACTTCTTCGGCCGATCCCGAGGCGATCTCTTCTTTAAGCTCTCTCAACATGAGATCACACGATCCTGGGGCTTTTGAAGTAGCCGTTCTCCCTCTTAGGAGCGTTGCGGAGGGTTTCTTCCTGGGGCAGAGACTCTTTTGCCTCGTCCTCCCGGAAGATGTTGACAAGTTCCACCATCCGGTAAGTGGGTTCCACATCTTCTGTATCCAACTCATCGAGCTGGTGGAAGTATTCCAGAACGGTGTTGAACTGGTCTACAAACTCGTCCTTCTCGTTCTCGGCGACCCTTATGCTGGCCAACCAACTAATGTGATCCACATCTTCTCCGGTAATCATGCCTATCCCAACATTGATCCTTCTTCGGGCAATAAAATCTGTGAGGCTATCAACCTTTTGCCGGACGAGGGGCAGGACCGGGACCGCTGCAGCCTGCACGTTATCAGAAATCAATAAAAAATAGGTAACTACTCAGGTACCTAAACCACTATCGGGGGACTTCACTATGCAGGAACTACCCGGGACATGGGGCATACTGTAACCAAACACGGAATATAACCACAGAGTACGCAGAGGGGCGCGGAGGGAATATAAATGGTTAAATGCTCTGCGTTCCTCTGCGCCCTCAGCGGTTATTTTTCTTGCCAGAAAGTACAGGATCGCAATCGGGAGACCAATCAACATACCTGAGTAGTTATAAAAATAGTAGCGGACTCGCCGGGATTTGAACCCGGGATGAGGGCTATCTCCGCCTCGAATTAGGCACCGGAGGCCCCCGTGTTATCCAGACTATACTACGAGCCCAGCTAGCTTTCGAGAACGATCTCTATGTTGACGTTCTTGGGTACGTGTATGCGCATGAGCTGTCTGAGGGCACGCTCATCTGCGTCCAGATCTATCAGGCGCTTATGCACTCTCATCTCCCAGTGGTCCCAGGTAGCGGTCCCCTCGCCGTCGGGGCTCTTCCTGGTGGGGACCACCATCCTCTTGGTGGGCAACGGTATCGGGCCTGCCATATGCACGCCCGTTCGCTGGGCGATCCCCTTGACCTGACCACATATATCGTCCAGGGTCTGGGGGTCCGTCCCGGAAAGTCGTATCCTAGCTTTCTGCATACTTTAAACACCGGTAAATTTTGAGTTAGCGGGGTGTCGTCTCCATGCACATGCCCGCAGCGATCGTCTGACCCATATCTCGGATGGCAAACCTGCCCATCTGAGGAATCTCCTTTACCTTCTCGATTACCATGGGCCTCGTGGGAACCACGGTGACTATGGCGGCGTCGCCAGCCTTGATAAAGGCGGGATCCTTCTCCTTCACGGCACCGGTCCTGGGGTCGAGCTTGGCCTTCAGCTCGGTCAGGGTGCAGGCTATCTGAGAGGTGTGGCAATGGAAGACAGGGGTGTACCCTACAGATATGGCACTGGGATGTTGCAGGACCACGATCTGGGCAGTAAACTCCTTGACCACCGTGGGCGGCGAGTCGGGATGGCCGCAAACATCGCCTCTCCTGATATCCTTTCTGCCCACACCTCTTACGTTCCAGCCGATGTTGTCACCGGGCAGAGCCTCTTCGTACTCCTCGTGGTGCATCTCGATCGACTTGACCTCGCCGGTGATACCCGCGGGCTCGAAGATTATCGTGTCGCCCTTCTTGATCACGCCGGTCTCGACACGGCCCACAGGAACGGTTCCCACACCAGAGATGGTGTAGACGTCCTGTACAGGCAGCCTGAGAGGCAGCTTGGTCGGCTTCTCCGGTTCTTTCAGGTCGTCCAGAGACTGCAAGACAGTCGGTCCTTTGTACCAGGACAGTTTGTCACCCCTCTCGACCACGTTGTCTCCTACAAAAGCGGAGACCGGTATGAAGGGTATCTCGTCTACCTTATATCCTACCATCCCGAGCAGCTTGCCGACCTCATCTTTGACCTCGTTGAACCTCTCCTCGCTGTAATTGGATGCGTCCATCTTGTTTATGGCGATTATGAGCTGGTTGATCCCCAGGGTCCTGGAGAGGAAAACGTGCTCTTTCGTCTGGGCCATAACACCGTCAGGTGCTGCCACCACCAGGACCGCGGCGTCTGCCTGGCTGGCTCCGGTGATCATGTTCTTGATGAAGTCTCTGTGGCCCGGACAGTCCACTATGGTGAAGTAATACTTGTCCGTATCGAACCTCTGGTGGGCGATATCTATGGTCACGCCTCTTTCTCGCTCCTCTTTGAGGCTATCCATGACCCACGCAAACTCGAAACTGCCCTTACCCTTGGCCTCGGCCTCTTTCTTGAACTGCTCAATAACGTGTGGAGAAATGGCTCCCGTATCGAGCAACAGTCGGCCCACTAGAGTGGACTTACCATGGTCGACGTGTCCGATGACCGCTAGATTCATATGTGGCTTCGTTTGTGCCATCTTTCATCTCCTCCGGTTAGCTCTCATCTTGGCATATTCCTCTATCAGTTTTAAATCTTTTCAACGAAGGCCTTAAGCCTTCAGGTAATCGCCAGGTGTAGGCATATCTGGCTTTAGACCCTTGCGGGTGCGGATCTGGCGCACCGTCTCTTTCATCGCCGATACCGGGACGGGCTCGAACCCGGCGAACTCTGTGCTCCACAGGGCCCTGCCTTCCGTGGCTCCTCTGATATCTCCGGCGAAGCCGAAGAGGTCCGCCACAGGCACCTTCGCCTTGAGGATGATCATGTCGCCCTCGGTATCCATGCTGAGGATGACACCCCTGCGTCCCTGGATCTCCGACATGGCGCCGCCCATATGGTCCTGAGGCACCTGTATATAGACGTTCTGGAACGGTTCTAACAGGACGGGGTTGGCCATGAGTATACCCGCCTGAACCGCCTGCCTGACCGCCGGGATGACCTGAGCCGGGCCACGGTGTATGGCATCCTCGTGGAGCTTCACGTCCATGAGCTTGACCTTGATCCCCTGAGAAGGCTCTCTGGTGATGGGGCCTTTCTTGGTGGCCTCCTCGAATCCTTCCAGGATGAGCTCCATCGTCTCCCGGAGATACTGGATCCCCTTGGTCATGTTCAGGAATACGTTGGACCCGGAGACGGCCACAATGCTCTTGGCCTCGCCCTTCACCATGCCCTTCTCCATCAGGACCTGTCTGCGGTCCACCTCCTGCATCGTCATGGAGAACTCACCTCCCTTGATAGCGTCGACAATATCGAGTTCCAGAGGCTCGACCTCGATGTAGAACCGGTTGTGGTGGTTGGGCGACTTGCCTTCTACTTCGTGAGGGGTCTTGCCCGTGACCGACTCTCTGTAGACCACGATCGGCGGCGAGGTGGTGATCTCTACGCCTTTGTCCCTCTGGATCCGGTAGGCGACGATCTCCAGGTGAAGTTCGCCCATACCGGACATTAGATGCTCCCCGGTCTCTTCGTTGATGGTGATGGCCAGCGTGGGATCTTCTTTGGCCACCTGTCTCAACACCTCTATCAGCTTGGGAAGGTCGCGAGTATTCTTGGCTTCTACGGCTACGGTGACCACCGGCTCGCTCACATGTTTTATGTCCTCGAAGGGCACCATCTCGGGATCGGAAGTTACCGTAGAACCCACGAAAGCGTCTCTTAGGCCTGTCACTGCGGCTATATTTCCGGCGGGAATCTTTTCTACCTCAATCCGATCGGCACCCATGAAGATGCCCGTCTGCTGGACCCTGTTTTTCTTGGCGCTGCCTGAGATGTTCAGCTCCATGCCTCGCTCCAGCGAACCAGAGAAGAGCCTACCCGTGGCCACCTCACCTGCATGAGGATCGAGCGAGATGTCGGTGACCATGAAAGCCACCGGACCGCTGGGATCGCACTCGTTCATAGACTTGGCAACCTTGCTGTTCTCGTCGCCATGCCAGATTACCTTGACACGCCTCTCCTGGGCCTCTAGAGGACTTGGAAGGAAGCGGATGACCATGTCGTTGACCGCTACGTAAAGAGGACATTTCTGGGCCAGGGTCTTCATGTCTCCGTTCCGACAGTAATCGAAAACTTCCCCGAACCCCACGCCGGTGCCCCGCATCTGGGGAACGCTGATGGCCCAGTTGTACAGTGCAGATCCGAAAGCGACACTGCCTTTGGCGGCATCGAGCTTCCATCCTGCCTTGTACTTCTCCTCATTCATGGACCTGATCAGCTTGTTTATGTTGTCGATCAGTGCACCCAGGCGGATCTGCATCTCCTGCTTGTCCACCTTGAGCTCGTTGATGAGCCGGTCGACCTTGTTGACAAAGAGAACAGGATTCACATTCTCTTTCAGAGCCTGCCTCAAGACCGTCTCGGTCTGGGGCATCGCTCCCTCGACAGCGTCTACCACAACCACAGCGCCATCCACAGCCCGCATCGCCCTGGTGACGTCACCACCAAAGTCGACGTGACCCGGAGTATCGATCATATTGATGAGGTACTCGTCGCCCTTATATTCGTGGACCATGGAAACGTTGGCAGAGTCTATGGTGATCCCTCTGGCCTGCTCCAGCTCATCAAAATCCATAAAGAGCTGCTTACCGGCCAGCTCCATCGATATCATGCCCGCTCCTGCAAGCAGGTTATCGGACAGGGTAGTCTTGCCGTGATCGATATGTGCAACAATTCCAATGTTTCTGATCTTCTCGGGCTTGTCCATCAGCGTCTTTACACGCTCTGCCATCTTCTTCCTCTTGCCCATATCACGCCTCACGAAGTTTGAAATGAATATATAATCTCCAAAGTTCTCGCATCCATCTTCCTTCACCTATATAAGCCTTCGGACCTCTACGAGAAGGTCTCTACCACCGGTTTCTGCCCTGGTGCATCCAGATAATGCACAATATATTCACATCCAACAATATTATGAGTAAAGCTTATATCGATGGGATGGGATGGTCACAGGGTTTTTGCAATGGCACGCTTGGTGATGAAGTTTGGTGGATCCTCGGTGGCCGACGGTACAAAGATCAGAGGTGTGGGCAGGCTGGTCAAGAGCTTGAGCGAGAAGAACGAGATCGTCCTGGTGACTTCTGCGCTGGTGGGTGTTACCGACGAACTTCTGGAGTGCGCCAGGGCTTCTGCCCGTAGAGGGAAGGTGGAAGACGTGACAGTCTTCGTGGACAGGCTGAGCAAGAGGCACAACCAGGCTGCCATGGAGGCTATCAAAGACCCCTTGATCGTAAAAGAGGTGATCAGGATCACCTCCCAGAAGCTCAGCGAGCTGGAGAAGGCCTACACAGGCATCTGTTATCTGGGCGAGCTCACCCCAAGATCGATAGACTACATATCCAGCCACGGCGAGCAGATGGCTGCACCCATCCTCTCCGGCGTCTTGAGAGACATGGGCCTGGTGTCCAGGTATTACACCGGCGGAGAGGCCGGTATCATCACCACCGGCCCGCACGGTAGCGCGAGACCCCTGGAGAAGACCTATGAGCTCATCAATCAGAGGCTGATGCCCATAGAGGGCGTACCGGTGGTGGCCGGTTTCATCGCAGAAGACGAGGCAGGAAATATCACCACCCTGGGGCGGGGCGGCTCCGACTTCACCGCGTCGATAATCGGGGCGGCCATCGGGGCGGACGAGATATGGTTCTGGAAAGAGACCTCCGGAGTCCTCACCACAGATCCCAGGATAGTACCCCGGGCCAAGAATATACCTCTCATCTCCTACAGGGAGGCCATGGAGATGTCCTACTTTGGGGCTAAGGTCCTCCATCCACGTGCCATCGAGCCTGCCATCAGAAACGGCATCCCTGTGAGGGTGAAATGCACCTTCGATCCGGACTATCCCGGTACTTTGATCGTCAAAGACGACGTGCCCACGGAAGGGGTGATCAAGGCGGTGACCGTCTCCGAGAACGCGGCCCTCTTGAACATATCCGGCGCAGGGATGATAGGTACGCGAGGAGTCGCGGCCCGGGCGTTTAGTGCCCTGGCCGATGCCGGGGTGAACATCGTCATGATCAGCCAGGGATCTTCGGAAGCGAACATATCGATCGTGGTGAAAGATCCTCAGCTCGATGTTGCGGAGATAGCTCTTAGGGCAGAGTTTCCCACCGACGTGGTCCGGGACATATCCCACAACAGAAACGTCTGCACCATGGCGGTGGTGGGTGCGGGTATGGCAGGAACGCCCGGAGTGGCCGGCAGGGTTTTCGGTGCCATGGGCCGGGCGAAGGTAAATGTGGTCATGATCAGCCAGGGATCCAGCGAGCACAACATATCCTTCGTGGTGAGTGCCGAGGACGCGAAGAGAGCTGCGCAGGAGCTGCACAAAGAGTTCGGACTCGACGGAGAAGAAACATGAAGAAGCTCACCTACGCTAAGTCAGGTGTGGACATCAGGATGGAAGAAAAGGCCATCTCCGCCATGAAGAGGGTAATGACCAGCAAGAGGAAAGGCTTCGGCAGACCGCTTACCAATATCGGTCACTACGCTGGTCTGATAGACATGGGCAACTTCGCCCTCGCCATGACCACCGACGGGGTGGGGAGCAAGGTCCTGATCGCCAACGCCTTGAAAAAATGGAATACTGTGGGCATAGACTGCATGGCCATGAACGTAAACGACCTGCTGGCCATAGGCGCCGAGCCCCTGGCCTTCGTGGACTACCTGGCTCTGGAGAAGGTCGACCCGGAGATGACAGCCCAGATCGCGGTGGGCCTGGAGAAGGGTGCGGAGATCTCCAACCTATCCATCGTGGGCGGTGAGACGGCATCCCTGCCAGAGATCATAAGGGGGTTCGACCTGGCAGGCACCTGTATCGGCATGGTGGATAAGGAGAAGATAATCACCGGTGAGCGGATCAGGAAGGACGACGCCGTTTTGGGACTGCCCAGCTCTGGTCTGCACAGCAACGGTTACACCCTGGCCAGGCGGATCGTCGAGGAGTCTGGCTATTCGTACTTCGACAGGATGCCCGGGTCCGGTCGTACCATCGGAGAAGAGCTGCTGGAGCCCACCAGGATCTACATGGAAGCCCTGGACCTGATCGATAGGTTCGACGTCCACGGCTTCGCTCATATCACAGGCAGCGGGCTTCTGAAGCTCCACAGGATCACCGGTTATGGGTTCGAGATAACCGATCCTCTGGAGCCCCAGCCCGTCTTTCTGTTCCTTCAGGAGGAAGGAAACGTAGACGACGACGAGATGTACAGGACCTTCAACATGGGGATGGGGTGGGTCGTCGTCTTGCCGGAAGATGAGGCCGAGGATGCCTGCAAGATGACAGACGGTGCCAAAATTGTGGGGTCGGTAGTGGAAAGCGGGCTGAAACTGGGCGAGATGGAGCTGAGATGATATCGAAGAGATGGTGCGGTTTTAGGCGGCCCCCGCCTCTTCTTCGGCCACGTCCCCAAAGAGTTCCACCAGCCTCTCCTTGATGTCTTTCATGGCCTCGACACCGGGACCGCCTACGTCCAGGGGAGATTTGCCAGATAGGTCTGCCTCTATCAGGTTCGTGTCATAGGGTATGGTTCCCAGTATGGGCACATTCATCTCTGCGAGCTTATCCTTGATGATCTTGGGATCTTCAGGAGCCTTGCTGATCACCGCCATGATCCTCTCGATGCCCAGATCCTCGCTCAGCTTCTTGATCCGCTCCAGGGTATCTACCGAACGAAGACCCGGCTCTACCACGGCTATCATGACGTCTACGCCCCTGGTGGTACCCCGGCCCAGGTGTTCGATCCCGGCCTCCATGTCCATGATGACCAGGTCCTTCTCTCGCAGGATGACATGTCTCAGAAGAGCGCGGAGAAAGGCGGTCTCCGGGCACATGCAGCCGCTTCCGCCGGTATCCACCGTACCCATCACCACGAACTTCACCCCGTCGGGACCCACACAACCGCACATCTCCACAACGTCGTCCACCTTGGGGTTGAGCTTGAACATCCCGAACTCGGCACTTGCTCGCGCGGCCACCATATCCTTGTAGGCGGTGATGGGTTTGGGGTTCTCCTCCGCACCCAGTGCCGAGGCCAGGTTCATGTCCGGATCAGCGTCTATGGCCACGACGTTGTACCCGTCCCGGGCGAAGAGGCGAGCCAGAGTACCTGCCAGGGTGGTCTTGCCTACACCACCCTTTCCTGAGATAGCTATCTTAATTGTAAGACCTCCAAAAGACCCTTATGTAAATATGTCAGGCGACCAGAGTTTATATCGCTTCTGGCTGTATACAATGTGTAACAGTAACTACTCAAGCACCTAAACCACTATCGGGGACTTCACTATGCAGGAACTACCCGAGACATGAAGTATACTCTAACCAAACACGGAATATAACCGCAGAGTACGCAGAGGGGAAATAAATGGTTAAATGCTCTGCGTTCCTCTGCGCCCTCCGCGGTTATTTTTCTTGGTCGTTGTACATAAAGTATAACTTTATGTGCACAAGTAAATCCGACCGAAGGGAGGATTTACTTGATGCGCTGTTCAGGTGGTAGTAAAGCGATGCGCGAGACTGTGAGGAACAACAGCGAGCCTGCCAGGGACCCCTCGGCGAAGGAACCCCGGCTTGGCCTCAATGCCTCGGAGCTGCTCGGCGATCGGTACCTCAGACGAGATGAAAGAGGGCGGGTAGCGGAGACTCCGGACCAGATGTTCCGGCGGGTGGCGGAACACGTGGCCTCGGCCGAGTTTCGTTTTGGAGGAGACAGGGCCAAATTGTCCGGGAAGTTCGGCGATATGATGAGAGAGGGAAAATTTCTGCCCAATTCGCCCACCCTCATGAACGCCGGGCTCTCGCTGGGCCAGCTCTCGGCCTGTTTTGTGATCCCGGTGGAGGATTCTCTGGAGGGCATATTCGACGCCCTGAAAGAGATGGCCATAATACACCAGAGCGGCGGAGGCACCGGTTTTTCCTTTTCCAGGCTCAGGCCCAGAGGAGACGCCGTCCGGTCCACGGGCGGGGTGGCAAGCGGTCCGGTATCCTTCATGGGGATCTTCGATGCGGCCACCGATGTTGTGAGACAGGGGGGACGTCGCCGGGGGGCCAACATGGCCGTCCTCCGGGGGGATCATCCGGATATCAGGGAGTTCGTCCACGCCAAAGACCGACCGGGTCAGCTGGAGAACTTCAACATCTCGGCGGGAGTCACGGACGAGTTCATGCACAGGGCTCTTTCCGGTGGAGATATCGAGCTTGTCAACCCCAGGACGGGAAAAGTGGTGGAGACCGCAAGCGCCTCAGATCTCCTCGGAGAGATTGCAGCTTCCGCCTGGCAGAGAGGCGACCCCGGCATCCTCTTCCTGGACAAAATTAACAGGGCTCATCCTCTCCCGGGCATCATCGAGGCCACCAACCCCTGTGGAGAGCAGCCGCTCTTGCCTCACGAGTCCTGCAACCTGGGCTCGGTCAACCTGTCCAAGTTCGTGGAGAGAAATGAGATCGACTGGGACCGGTTAAAAGAGACGGTAGCCCTGGGGGTGCGGTTTTTGGACAACGTGATCGAGGTGAACCACTTCCCCCTGACCAGGATGCGAGATGCCACCCTCGAGGCCAGGAAGATAGGACTGGGGGTGATGGGGTTCGCGGAGATGCTGATAAAAATAGAGGTCTCCTACAACTCCAAAGAGGCTCTCCGGATAGCAGAAGAGGTGATGAGCTTCGTCTCTCGCGAGGCGAGAGAGATGTCGAGACGGCTGGGGAGGGAGCGAGGCTCTTTCCCCCTCTTCGAGAGGAGCTCTTTAAAGGGCGACGCCATGCGCAACGCCACTGTCACCACCATCGCTCCCACGGGATCCATAAGCATCATCGCCGGAACCAGCCCCGGTATCGAGCCTCTCTTCGCGGTCTCTTTTGCACGAAACCTGCTCGGCAAGAAGGTGGTGATGACCTCGCCCCTCTTCGAGAAGGTGGCCCGGGAGCAGAAAGTGTACGGCGAACCCTTGATGAAAGAGATCGCCAGGAAGGGGCGGATCGGGGATGTGGAGAGTCTGCCCCGCTGCCTGAAGGAACTCTTCGTCACCGCCCTGGAGGTTTCGCCCGAGCAGCACGTGCGCATCCAGGCCGCCTTCCAGAAGCACACCGACAACGGCGTCTCCAAGACCGTGAACCTGCCCACAGAAGCGACGGCCGAGGCCGTCTTAGAAATATTCCATTCGGCGTACAGGCAGGGGTGCAAAGGCATCACCGTCTACAGATATGGATGCCGGGAGCAGGTCCTCTACCTGGGAGAAGGCGAGCACAAAGCGCCGGAAGAATGCGGGGTCTGCGAGCAGGGCATCCGATAAAACTAAACATCGGTTCGTTCATTTAATCGAGCATGAAGATCGGGATCGTCGATACCAACTTCGCCCGGTACGACATGGCCCGGGCCGCCATCCGGGAGCTCCGACGGGGATGCTCGGCCCGGATCGAAAGGCGCACCGTGCCCGGGGTGAAGGACCTGCCCGTGGCGGCCAAACGGCTGATCGAGCTCGAAGGATGCGATGTGGTGATGGCCCTGGGGATGCCCGGCCCACAGGAGATCGACAAGACCTGCGCCCACGAGGCCTCCACGGGCCTGATCATGGCCCAGCTCATGACCAACACCCACATCATCGAGGTCTTCGTCCACGAGGACGAGGCAGGAGACGAACATGAGCTGGCCTCTCTTGCGGAGCAGAGGACCAGAGAGCATGCCAGAAACGTGATCAAGCTCCTCTACCATCCGGAAGAGCTGACCAGGGAGGCGGGGACAGGTCAGCGAGAGGGGTTCGAGGATGCGGGGCCGCTCGGGCGTTAGGGGAAAAAAAAAAACAACCTATTGAAAAAGCCGCTGCCATATGGACCGATAATCTAATAAGGTGATATTTACATTACCTAATGGGGACTCCAGTATACAATCTTAGGGGATAATGGTAATGACAAAATGTATACGCATGCAGAGGCGATCAAAAAAGTTTCTGATATTCATCGCCGTAGTTTTCTTTATTTTTACAGTAAATGCCCATGATACCAGTCTCATGCCCGAAGAATGAAAAAAGGTATATACGTCACACGTCCTATTTTTGTAATTGATATGGGCAGCATAGGCCGT
>Ga0209121_10002171_pt1 | contig 20126 bp, 17 predicted proteins | sample Cruoilmetagenom3_FD_187292 | JGI IMG/M metagenome (GOLD analysis project Ga0209121, IMG submission 187292) | Oil polluted marine microbial communities from Coal Oil Point, Santa Barbara, California, USA - Sample 3 (SPAdes) (version 2) | ecosystem: Environmental > Aquatic > Marine > Oil seeps ...
CCGTCTGCCTTGACGGCCTGAGAATACGGACCCACCGGCTGGGGAGCTTGATCGGTCGTGATGATAGCCCTGTTCATGATTTCCTCTCCTCTTTGTTGGGATATTAGGGGGAAATATAGAGTGTTCCCATTTACATCCTATTATTGAACCCGCATTATTGCTTTATAAAACAGATTGAAAGGGGGAAGCTGATTCACTTTTCCCCCTTCCATGTATATGGTATATGTCAATTTTAAAGACTTATTTTATTCTGAAGAAGAATTCGTCTCTATTGTCTTTGCGATACCGTTCTTGTTCTCGTTGCCTGTTTTTTGCATCCACAATCACTTCAAGCTTATATTTCCCCTTCCAATTCTTTATTCCTCTTCTTCTAAGCTGTTTTTTGAGATCAATCTTGAGCGGCGCGTTGTACCAGGTGCCGGGATACATGTCGGCAAATCCTATGCCTTCTGATTGCTGAACAATAAGGAGCTTCTGAGGGAGCTTCAACACGCGGTAGTCAATCAGAACGTTTTTCAATCGTTTGGTTCCATTATTTTTTGCCCACACTTGAAAAGGTAAAACCATGATGATTCCTGCTTTGAAAGAAAAGCTTTTCTTCATCGGTTTACCTTTTGAATCTCGAAGGTCGCACACCAGATCAACATCAACGGGCCCTCGAATTGTAAAAGCTCTATTGCTTTCATCCCAATCTGATCCATCGAGTGTCGCCATACGCACTTTGTATTTGCCGGGGGGTATGTTCCTGTTTACGTTGCAAGGAACTGGGGGATCATAGACTCTCTTTGGTCCGGGGAAAACCCCTTTTTTTCTGCGAATAGGAACTTTTACCGCATTCCAGCGTTTCAAAACGATGTACTGCCGGTTGGTTGCAGTGTTCTTCAGTGAAATGCTGACATATCCGACATTCTTCTTTGTTTCGTACTTAATACTATATCTGTTTCCTTGAGCCCACACCTCACCGCCATTCGGATAGATAATCTTGATATTACCTTTCGGTTTTTTTACGGTCCTGGAACTACCTGCCGGTGCGACTGCCGCCGGTCTTGTGGCGGTGGTGGGTTTTACCGCGCCGCCTCTGGCTCGTTTGAACGATTCAACTGAACGGTAATCTTTTCGATGGCTTTTATCGATAAAGTGCGTTAAAACCTGTGCCTTCATCATGTTTTTGCCTTTCATATTGAAAAGCAGGGACCTTATGGCTATCTTCGTGCTGTGTGTAGCCCACAAAGTGCCGTCTCTGTCATAGTGAGCCCTTACCGTACCCCAATCGCAGTCCCTTGGTTGACACTTGCCCCAGGCATGGACGGTAGCGGTGCGACCTTTTACCGAAATTACAAGCTTGGTTATCCCCTTCGTTCTGGTATTGACATTCTTCCAGGTACCTGCAAAATTATTCAACCCCGCGAAGGACACAGAACTGAATACGAGCAGGACAGCTACAGCCGTTAACATGCAAACAAATCTTTTCATAGCAAAACCCCCTTTTCTTCAAGACTCTTGTTTTGGTTCATGCGACTTTTAAGTGACTTTAACATGAGACTATGGTTTTTAGGTGAAGTTTGACTAAATCGAAACAATTACTTCTTTTTATTTCATATATATTTTACAAAAAGTCAACCCATAAAAAGAGCAAAAATATAAAGAAAATTGGAATGTTGTGACAATGGCCCGGAGTTCTTGCCTTCTAATACGACGTATCGAGTTCAAAAATCGGTTGGTTAAATAAATGGTTGCAACAGTCCAATGCCTCTGTTAAACGTAACTCTTATCATAATAATTTTAATACATTTTTAAAAAATGGAAAACGTTCTTACCGTCACAGAACTGACACAATCTATCAAGTTTCTTCTGGAATCGAGCTTTGGCTTCCTCTGGGTTACAGGGGAGATTTCCAATCTTCGGCAGCCGGGTTCCGGTCATGTGTATTTTACCCTCAAGGATGAAAACAGTCAGATCAGGGCAGTTCTTTTCCGCCAATCTTTAAAAAAAATAGGGTTTGATCTCGAGGACGGCATGAGTATCGTTTGCCGGGGAAGATTGAGTGTCTATCAGCAGCGGGGAGAATATCAGTTAATCCTGGATATGGCGGAACCGAGAGGACTCGGCGCTCTGCAAATGGCCTTTGAACAGCTCAAAAAACGTCTGGAAGAAGAGGGGCTTTTTGATCCGTCTCATAAAAAAGAGATACCCTTTCTCCCACATCGGATCGGTGTTGTTACTTCTGCCACAGGAGCGGCGATTAGAGATATTCTGAATATTACGGAAAGGAGATTCCCATCCATCGATATTCTTATTGCCCCCGTCAGAGTTCAGGGGATAGAGGCGCCTCCGGAGATCTGTGAAGCCATATCCGTTTTAAATACAGCAGAAGATGTGGACGTTATTATCGTAACCAGAGGAGGGGGGTCTCTTGAGGATCTTTTTCCCTTTAATGACGAACGGGTAGCACGATCCATTTATGCTTCGAGGGTTCCCGTTATATCGGCCGTCGGTCATGAGATTGATTTTACCATTGCTGATTTTGTCGCGGATCTCAGGGCTCCCACGCCGTCTGCCGCGGCGGAGCTGGTCGTGCCGATGAAAAGGGAGCTGGTGGAGACGGTCGAGACCCTCCATGCAAGAATGACAGGTGTTCACCGGAGACTGAGAGAAAGATTAGCCGAAAAAACAGTTTTTTTTCGTAAGAGGTTGAAAGATCCCAAAAGACGGATTGAAGATCTGCGAATAAATGTGGATGACATGACTGAAAAGCTTGCTGATAATCTTGGATACGGATTCGATACAAGGAACAATCATCTACAAAATCTGACCGGCTTGTTGAAGCTGATGAATCCATCGGTAAGAATCAATAATGATTTGCTAAAGCTTGATAACCTGAAAAAGAACATGATAGCGGGATATTATCGACTCGTTGATGACTTTAAGCATAAGCTGCAGAAAAATATGGCCATGCTGGATATATTAAGCCCTCTTGCCGTGCTGGAAAGGGGATACGGTATTGTCAGAAAATTACCTGATGGAGATATCATTAAAGACGTGAGTTCCGTTACGGCAGGCAATCAGGTTAATATAAGAATTTCGTCAGGCACTTTCAATGCTAAGGTAACGGAAGTTTCCCGGGAGAAGAAAGATGAAAGAAAAGAAGTTTGAAGAGGCATTAGAAAGACTGGAAGAAATTGTGAAAAAGATGGAGGGGGGGGATATGACCCTGGAAGAGTCCCTTGAAGCTTTCGAGGAGGGGGTCAAACTCTCCCGTTTTTGTTCGAAGAAACTGGATGAAGCGGAAAGAAAAGTCGAGATCCTCCTCAAGGATGATGAGGGGGTTGACATCAAGCCATTTACTGGAGGAGAAGAAAACGGGCGGTGACAGAATGTTATCATTGGATGCATATCTAAAGGAAAGAAAAAAAATTGTCGATGAAGCACTTGAGAGGTATCTCCCCGGGAAAAATAACTTTCCTCCCACCATTTTTGAATCCGCAAGATATAGTGTCTTTGCCGGAGGGAAAAGATTAAGACCCATTTTATGTATGGCCTCCGCGGAGGCAGTCGGGGGTGATATGGAAATGGTACTTCCGGTGGCATGTGCCATTGAGATGATCCATACCTATTCCCTGATTCATGATGATCTTCCCGCTATGGATGATGATGACTACAGGAGGGGACAGCTTACAAATCATAAAGTATTTGGAGAAGGGATAGCGGTTCTCGCAGGGGACGCCCTCCTGACGGAGGCATTTCACCTCATGTCGAAAAGAGATCTTCCGGGAAATGTAAGTTCAGATAGTCTGGTTGCCGTAATCAATGAAATCTCCAAAGCGGCCGGCTTCTTTGGCATGGTCGGTGGACAGGTGGCCGATCTGGAATCGGAAGGAAAAGAGGTTGACGAAAAAACGCTTCATTACATTCATGTTCATAAAACAGAAGCGTTGATTACCGTTTCCATCAGGGCGGGCGCAATACTGGCAGGTGCCGGCGAGAAGGAGCTCCAGGCCCTTTCAGAGTGTGGAAGAAAAGCAGGATTAGCCTTTCAGATAGCTGACGATATACTTGATATCGAAAGCAGTCGGGAAGTCCTGGGAAAAGATACGGGGAGCGATGAGGAACGCAGGAAGGTTACCTATCCTGCCCTTTTGGGGCTTGAGCCTTCAAGGGAAAAGGCCTTCGAACTCGTAGAAGGTGCCCTTTCAGACATTCAATTCTTTGATGAGAAGGCTATGCCTTTGAGAATGATTGCAAAATTTATAGTTGAGAGAAAGTCGTAACGAGAGCAATGGAGCGTGAGAGTTATGGGAAACAGAAATAATGCCGGCATATTAGAAAAGATAAATTCTCCGAAAGATATAAGGAAGCTTGACATCGATCAGTTAAATATCCTTGCCGGTGAAATCAGGGAAAAGATTATAGAGACCACTTCCAAAAATGGCGGCCATATTGCCCCGTCTCTGGGAGCGGTAGAATTGACACTCGCAATCCACTACGTGTTTGATACGCCGAACGATAAACTCGTCTGGGACGTGGGGCATCAGGCCTATGCCCATAAAATAATAACAGGGAGAAGAGATCGGTTCGATACGTTGAGAAAGAAAGATGGCATCAGCGGTTTTCCCAAGAGAGAAGAAAGTATCTATGACGTCTTCAATGTGGGGCACAGCAGCACATCCATCTCTGCCGCTTCCGGTATTGCCGAAGCCAGATGCCTGAAAAGTGAAAATTTTAAAGTCATTGCGGTTATTGGTGACGGATCAATGACAGCCGGTATTTCCTTTGAAGGACTCAATTGGTCAGGAGAGCGCAAGAAAGATTTGATTATTGTAGTGAATGACAATGAGATGTCCATATCACCTAATGTAGGCGCCATGTCTTCATACCTGAACCGGATAATGACCGGTCAACAAGTTACAAAGTTGAGGGCGGCAGTTCAGGGTTTCATGAAGGCGATACCAGGTATCGGTGAGCAAATGGTAAAGTTCACGAAACAGGCGGAAGAATCCCTTAAAGCCTTTATTGTTCCTGGTGTGTTATTCGAAGAAATGGGGTTCCAGTACGTAGGCCCCCTGGAAGGACACCGGCTGGATCACTTAATAAAAAATTTCCAGAACATCAAAGAGTTAAACAAGCCGGTCCTGGTTCATGTTGTTACAAAGAAAGGTAAAGGTTATAAGTTTGCCGAGGAGGAACCATCCAGGTTTCACGGTCTCGGTCCATTTGAAATCGAAACGGGTAAACCCATTGCCAAGAGCGGCGCCCATCCATCATATACTAAAGTATTCGGTGAAACTATTGTAAATTTAGCCAAAGACAATCCCGGAATTGTATCGATAACGGCTGCCATGCCCCAGGGAACGGGTCTCGATCTTTTTGCGAAAGAGATACCGGAACGTTTTTATGATGTCGGTATTGCCGAGCAGCATGGCGTTACCTTTGCCGCCGGACTTGCCACGGAAGGATTTATCCCCGTAGTCGCCATTTATTCCTCTTTTCTGCAGAGAGCTTATGACCAGGTTATTCATGATGTTTGTCTGCAGAAACTGCCTGTGGTTTTCGCCCTTGACCGGGGAGGTGTCGTGGGAGATGACGGGCCTACTCACCACGGACTTTTTGACTATTCCTTCATGAGGGTTATTCCTAATATCGTTGTTATGGCTCCCAAAGATGAAAATGAACTCCGGTATATGCTGAAGACTGCCGTGGAATGTGGAACCCCTGTTTCCATGAGGTATCCGAGAGGAGAAGGAATCGGTGTTCCCCTTGATGCCGTACCAACCCCCCTCGAGATAGGAAAGGGTGAGATAATTCACGAAGGGGATGATCTTGCCATCATAGCCATAGGCTCTACGGTATATCCAGCTTTAGCCGCTGCCGGGAAACTTAAAAGTGAAGGGATCGGTGCAACAGTTATAAACAGTCGTTTTGTGAAACCCCTGGATCGTGACCTTTTATGTGGCACGGCTTCATCGCTGAAGAAAATTATTACAGTTGAAGAAAACGCCCTCCAGGGAGGCTTCGGAAGCGCTGTTCTCGAATTATTCCAGGAAACGGGGATCTCCGATGTTACGGTCAAAAGGCTCGGTATTAATGATGAATTTGTAGAACAGGCGACACAGGCTGAACTGAGAAGTATGTATGGTATCGATGAAGAAGGAATTGCCAAAGCTGCCCGAGAATTGATGAGGCGTTAATATTGAGTTTCAAATTCAAAGTTTCAAGTTTCAAGTTGGGTGAACTCGCAAAAAGTCGGCATTCACCCTCACCTTCACCTTCTCCCTCAAGGGAGAGGGGGTAGTTTGGACTTTCAAGTAACTCGTTTGGCCGAATTTAATATAAGTTGTTGATTTTTCTGGACGCTATCCAGATACGCAGTATCGGCCTGTTCGGGGAACATGCCCTACTATATGTAGGGGCCGATGCCCTCATCGGCCTTAAACATGTTTTGTAAAAGTTACTTTCCATTATAATGCCGATAAACGGCATAGTGGAGCTTTTTACGAGTTTGTCAATAATAAAACCGCTTGAATTACTGACTTTGACTCGAAACCTGAAACCTGAAAATTTGAACTTAAAACTTGAAACTTCTCTTTTATGAAAACAAAAAATCCCAAGATCAGGCTGGACAACCTCCTGGTTGAAAGAGGAATCTCACCGACGCGTGAGAGGGCAAAAGCGCTTATAATGTCCGGATCTGTTGTGGTCCTGAATAATATCGTGGACAAGGCAGGTACCCTGGTTTCCGCTGATGCGGAAATCACGATTAAAGGTCAGGACAACCCTTACGTAAGCAGGGGAGGATTAAAGCTCAAAGGAGCCTTTTCGGAATTTGGCATTGACGTAAAAAATCTTGTAGCCCTGGATATCGGCGCTTCTACAGGGGGGTTCACTGATTGTCTTCTCCAGGAAGGGGCAAGGAAGGTATATGCAATAGATGTGGGTTATGGACAGCTTGCGTGGAAACTGAGGCAGGACGAGAGGGTTGTTGTCTTTGAAAGGACCAATATCCGTTACTTTTCAGGTGAAGGGATAGAAGATGAAATCAATATGGTCACTATTGACGTTTCCTTTATTTCCTTAAAGCTGGTCATACCTGTTGTAGTGAAACTCATACCTGAAGATGCCGTTATTCTTGCCCTTGTCAAACCTCAGTTTGAGGTAGGGAAGGGAGAGGTCGGGAAAAAGGGAGTTGTGAGAGATCCGGCAGTACACAAAAGAGTTGTTGATGAAATTGTGGAATTTGCCAGGGGGTTGAATCTCGAAATCACAGGTACCTGTGAGTCTCCTATTACAGGTCCTGCAGGTAATAAAGAATTTTTCCTTTACGCGAAGAAATACGTTTCAAGTTCAAAAGAGTATATGGAAAAATAACCATTGACAGGTCGGATAATTACCCATCTTTTAAATGCTTATATATTCTTTGTGCTGTAAATAAATCTGAAACTTTGAACTTGAAACTTGCAACTTGAAACTTCTTAAATGTGAGAGAGCATGGGAGTTAAATTAGCCGAGACGGCTGGATTCTGCATGGGTGTGAGAAGGGCACTTGATATTGTGCTTGATATTGCCCGGACCAAAGGTGATGAAAAAATATATACTTATGGACCTCTTATTCACAATCCCCAGACTGTTGAGATCCTGAGAAAAAGAGGGATCATCCCCATCGACAGCATTGATGATGTTGACGAAGGTACAATCATCATAAGGGCTCACGGCATATCGTTACAGGAAAAACAAAAAATTAAAGAAAAGGGAATCAAGATCATCGACGCTACCTGCCCCAAGGTGGTCAGGGTTCAGTCTATCATCAAAAAACATGCATCCCTTGATTATACGATTTTGATTGTTGGAGACAGAGAACATCCTGAAGTGAGTGGTCTGCTGGGATATGCTTCAGGAAAGGGATTTGTTGTGAGTGATAAGGACGAAATTGATACGCTTCCCGAATTGGATAAAGTGTGCGTTGTCGCCCAAACAACACAAAACTCCGGTGAGTATGAAAAATTAATCAATGAGATCAAACGAAGATTTCCCTCCACAGTGACCTTTAATACAATATGTGATTCGACAGAGAGAAGACAGGCGGAGATTAATGAACTTGCCCCGCAGGTCGATGCTATGATCGTTGTTGGTGGTAAAAATAGCGCAAATACGAGAAGATTGGCCATGATATCGAGAGAATGCGGGACACCGACATTTCATATTGAAACGGCCGAGGAACTAAAAAAAACAGGAATCAACGGGTACAATAACATCGGTGTATCTGCAGGTGCATCAACACCAAACTGGATTACAGACGGGGTTATCGACTATATTTCACGATATCGGGAGGAAAAAAGTAAATTAAAGTTAAAGAGGCTTTATAACCTCTGGATGTTTTTTGTCAGAACGGATATTTATTCCGCTATCGGTGCCGGATGTTTATCCCTTGTCGGTTCGTATATGCAAGACCTGAAGGTAAATATCTTAAATGTTATGGTTGCCTCTTTTTATGTTTTCGCCATGCATACCATTAATAGACTGCGGGATAGAGACTTCGGCAGAATGAAGGGAAGTTTCAGAGAAGCATCATATATTCGTCATACAAATATATATTATACCATTGGTTTTGTCTCGCTGGCGTTAGCCCTTATCTTTTCTTTTGTAGGCGGGCCGGCTCCTTTTGCTGTACTTTTCTTTATTTCCTTGCTTGGTTTGCTGTACAATATTAGAGTATTCCCGCAAACATGGAGTTTCAAGAAAATTGGTGATATGCCAGGCTCCAAAACCCTTTTTGTTGCCGTAGCATGGGCTATCGTAACGGTAGTAATTCCACGGATCGGAACAAGCCTGATACTAACCCCCCGCATGATAGTGGCATTCATGTTTGTGTTTACTGTAGTTTTTGCAAAATCTGCACTGTCTGACATGATAGATATTCAAAGTGATCGGCTCGTCGGACGAGAAACAATTCCTGTTGTCATCGGGGAGAATAATACAAAAAAACTTTTGAGATGGATATCGATGTGTATGGGGATTGTACTCGTTGCCTCGTTTTTCGCGGAATACACTTCTTCGTTGAGCCTGGTGCTTCTGGCATGCATTTTTTATATATGGATTTGTGTAAAACTTTATGATAAGAAAATTCAACTTTCCGGCATCGTTATGGAAGGATTCCTGGAAACGAACTATATAATCGCCGGGTTGAGTGCATATTTGTGGATGATTTTAGTGAAGTACACTGGATAAAAAAATGAGAGGGAGTGCGTCTATGAGTAAAAGATTACCCATTCTATTTTTTTGTATTTCGCTTGCTTTAATTCTGTCGGCCTGCGGAGGGCTTCGCTATTCTCAGCAGGCTCCCGGTGCTAAAGATTTTCATCCCAGGACCATTGGAATTCTTCCCGTTGATGTAGGTGCCTATGGTGAGGCACGGGGTGTTATCGATCAGATCTTTGCCGGGATTCTTGCTGAAAAGGGCTGGTTTTCTAATGTAATATCGCCGGAAAGAATGAAAAGTCAGATGAGTTCTGATAGCGAATTGACAAAAGCTGTTGTTGATTACCTGACAAAATTGAAGTCGGTAAACTTCTCTGATCCTGATTTAAGCAAGAAGATAGGGAAGCATTATAAGATCGATGCCTTTCTTGTTGTGAAAGTGGATTTCTGGAATTACACGGTAGAGGGTAACGACAAGGTGGCAAAGGTCGGCTTTGCCATAAATCTGGTCGATGCTCAAACGGGAATAATCATGTGGGAAGCGGGACATCACGAGGTTAAGGATTACTGGCTTATCAAGCCGGATCTTGCAGATCTGGCAGATGATGTGGCAAGCACGATGATCAGCCATATGCCACATTGACAGAATACGATAAATGATTATGTTAAATATAATGGTTAGTGATCAGTGGAGAGTAAAAAATCAGCTAACCGTTCACAGAGTTTTGGAGAACAGGAATCAAAAACATGACAGGAGTTAATATGAAAGAAAAAGTAAAAGCATTACTCAATGATGTCAGGCCCAACTTACAGGCCGACGGTGGAGACGTTGAGTTAATTGATATAAGTGAAGATGGCATAGTAAAGGTCAGGCTGCTCGGAGCTTGCAGTGGTTGTCCAATGGCACAGATGACCTTGAAAATGGGAATAGAAAAATATCTTAAAGAAAGAGTTCCTGATGTTACGGAAGTTGTTTCAGCTTAACCATTTCGTTTTCTGAAGGGGAGGATATGATAAATGGCTTATATTATTACCGATGAATGTATTGCATGTGGAGCTTGTGAAGATGAATGCCCTGTCGAGGCGATCAGTGAGGGAGATGATAAATATGTAATCGATCCTAATCTTTGTACCGATTGCGGTGCATGTGCTGATATATGTCCTGTAGAGGCTATCGAACCCGGGGAAATAAAAGAATAAGTTATTAAGGAGAAACCTAAGGCGGCAAAGCCGCAAGGGCTGAGCAATGAGGACTGAGAACCAAAGGCTAAGGGTTTTTCCTTGATCCGTTGTCCTTGTACCTTGTATCTTTTCACTGCTGACACCAACATCTGCGCAAAAAACGCAGTTGTTGGGAATAAAGAATCTAATCTCCGTCAGTGATCGTAGTTTCTCTGATTATTTCAATTTATGAATAACCGTTCAGGCAGGTACATATGGGGTTGTTTATCACATTTGAAGGACCTGAAGGTTCCGGAAAGACCACCCAGATTGAGAAGACCGGGGACTATCTGAGAAGAAAAAATATATCCTTTATAATAACTGAAGAACCGGGTGGTACCAAGCTTGGGGATGAACTAAGAAAACTTCTTTTAAATAAATCGTCTCTTAAAATTGCTGGGAAATCGGAACTTCTCCTCTTTGCTGCGGCAAGGGCTCAGCATGTGGAGGAAACTATAATGCCGGCCCTCGATGATGGCAAGGTGGTATTATGCGATCGCTATAGCGATGCCACCGTTGCATATCAAGGTTTTGGAAGAGGGCTGGAGATAGATGAAGTCCGCTGGATAAACAATTTTTCGTCACAATTCCTCCAACCTGATTTGACACTCTTTTTTGATCTTCCTGTTGATGTCGGGCTAAAAAGGGCCATGATCCGAATATCAAGAATTGCAGGCTCCTCTGTTGAGGATCGTTTTGAAAGGGAAGATTTGCAATTCCACGTTAGGGTCAGGGAGGGGTATCTTGCTCTTATCAAAAGTGAGCCAGAACGGTTTCGTGTCATAGATGCTTTAAAGGATATTCCTGAAGTGCACCGTGAAGTGTGCCGTTACTTGGATGAATCGATAATAAGGTTAAGGGCAAAAGGCTAAAGGCAAAGGGATTAGGGATTAAAGGATTACAGGATTACAGGATTAATACCTAATCCCTTAATCCTTAATCCGTTCAGCTATTAGCCTCTCACCATCTGCGCAAAAAATATAGATGTTGAGAATAAAGAATCTAACCAGGTGAATTTATGTCCTTCAAGAACATTTATGGTCAGGACAAACAGATAGCAATATTGAAATGTGCGATGAAAACGGAACGTGTTGCTCATGCCTATCTTTTTTGTGGCATGAAAGGCATAGGCAAAAGATCTACTGCCGGAGTCTTTGCCAAAGCCCTGAACTGTAAAGGAGGGGAAATTGATTCCTGCGGTTCTTGTTCATCATGCAGAAAGATAGATCACGGGGTTCATCCCGATGTTATTACGATAGAACCTGAAGGGGTTTTTATCAAAATTCAGGATATAAGGGATTTACAAAATCAGATAAAATTCAAGCCCTTTGAAGGGAGAAAAAGGGTTTTCATAATAGTAGATGCAGAAAAAATGAGCATTCCTTCTGCCAATGCCCTTTTAAAAACACTTGAGGAGCCAAACCCGTCCAATATTTTGATATTGATAACGTCTCGTCCATATCTGCTCCCGGGGACAATTATCTCCCGATGTCAAAAGATACAGTTTAATCCTGTCCGAAAGGACACAATAATTTCTTTTTTAGAGGACAGAACATCTCTGGACAGGAACTCGGCCAGTCTGCTTGCCTCATCAGCCAGGGGAAGTATAGGGAAGGCTTTGGAAATGATGAGGGAATCTTATTTAACGCTTAAGAATGAGGTGATTGAAAAGCTTGTTGATTGGGAAAGCAAGAGGGATCCTTTAATGTTTTTTTCCTTCGTGGATGATTTTGGAGAAGGCAGAAAAGAGATTACAGAAAGACTGAATGTCTTGATGGATTGGTATAGAGATATGTTGGTTTACAGGGAAACAGGAGAAACAGATCGTTTGATAAATCAGGATATTATAAATATTACGAGACAATTTTCTGAAAGACTTTCAGGATATGATATTTTAAAAAGTGTCAGGGCTATTAATCAGGCATATACGGCCATAGAACAGAATGCCAATAAACAGTTGACTTTGGAATCGATGATGTTTAAACTTTTCACGGTTTAAACAGTAGTATTTCAAAGGTTTAATCTTTACGTGTAAGAAAGTTATATCTACGTCGAATGGTACAGAAAATAAATTCAGAGAAAAATATTATAGGCGTGCGGTTTAAAAAAAGGGGGAAAGTGTATTCTTTTGATGCTTCTTATATCCCTTTGAAAAGGGATGAGAAGGTTATTGTCAATACCGAGAGCGGTTTGGCCATTGGATCTGTCGTCACGGAAGTCAAGCTTTTGCCCCAGGATGAATTGCCGGAAAATTTAAAGAAAGTTGTGCGGAAGGCGAATGAGGAAGACCTGAAGATTGAGGCAGAAAACATTGAGATTGGGAAAAGTGCGTTTGCATTTTGTTTGGAGAAGATAAAAGAGAGAAGCCTTCCAATGAAACTGATAGACGCTGAGAGCCTTTTTGATAAAAGCAAGATAGTTTTTTACTTTACGGCGGAAAGCAGAGTTGATTTTAGAAAACTTGTGAAAGACCTTGTGCAGGAATTTAAAACAAGAATCGAGTTACGGCAAATCTGGGTGAGAAGCGAAGCCCGGATACTGGGAGGCATAGGTATTTGTGGCAGAGAGCTCTGTTGTTTAAGCTTTCTCAACAGTTTTGAACCGGTGTCAATCAAGATGGCCAAAGAGCAAAACATGTTGCTCAATCCGGAAAAAATATCTGGGCGTTGCGGAAGACTTATGTGCTGTCTTGCATTTGAATATGATAATTATGTTAAGGCAAAAAGAAAAATGCCCAAATGCGGGATGTCTGTCCAAACTGCTGACGGGCGAGGGACAGTAACAAGACAGAACATTCTCGAAGAAACAGTTGTCGTAGTGTTGCCGGATGGGAAAGAGGTAGAAATTTCCGCCGAGGAAATTATGGAGAGAAGCTCTTTCGGTCTGTAATAGATTTGGAAAAAGACAAAACTTTTAATTTGGAGTGAAATATCATGAAAAAGGCTTTTTATGTCACGACACCTATCTATTATGTTAATGCGTCACCCCATATCGGTCATGCCTATACAACCATCGTGGCCGATGTAATGGCAAGATTTTATAGGATGTCCGGGTATGAGACATATTTTCTTACAGGTACGGACGAGCACGGGGATAAGGTAGCCGAGGCCGCTGCAGAAGCGAATATCGCTCCAAAGGAGTATGCAGACGGAATCAGCTCTCAATTCAGGGAACTCTGGCCTGAGCTTTCTATAACAAATGACTATTTCATAAGGACAACAGATGCGAATCATATAGAAACGGTCAGATCAATCCTTCAGAAGGTCCACGATTCAGGAGATATTTATTTCGGGAGCTATGAAGGATATTATTGCGTTGGATGTGAGCGATTTTACAGGGAAAACGAACTGGTGGACGGCAAGTGTCCCGATCATCAAATAGTTCCCGAGTACAGAAAAGAGAGTAATTACTTCTTTAAAATGAGTAAATATCAGGACTGGCTGATTCAGTATATAAAAGACAACCCTGATTTTATCAGGCCGGAGCGATATAAAAATGAAGTGCTTGCTTTTTTGAGGGTGCCACTTGAGGATCTCTGTATTTCAAGGCCGAAAACAAGACTTACCTGGGGGATTACACTGCCTTTTGATGAGGATTATGTCACGTATGTCTGGTTTGACGCGCTTATCAACTATGTTACGGGAATAGATTATCCGCAAGGGAAAAACTTTGAAACCTTCTGGCCTGTTTGTGAACATCTGATAGCAAAAGATATTCTCAAACCCCACGGAATTTACTGGCCTACGATGTTAAAGGCCGCGGGAATAGAGACTTTTAAACACTTAAATGTCCATGGCTACTGGAATATAGAAGAAAGCAAGATGTCAAAAAGCAGAGGAACCGTTGTAAGGCCGCTGGATCTGAAGGATAAATACGGTTTGGACGCATTCAGATATTTTCTTTTACGGGAGATGGTGTTTGGTCTTGATGCAAACTTCAGCGAAGAAAATTTTGTGCAGAGAATAAACTCCGACCTGGCCAACGATCTGGGAAACCTTGTCAGCAGGGCGCTCACCATGGCGCTAAAGTACTGTGATGGCAAAGTGCCCGAAGCCGGTGTTCGGACAGAAGAAGATACGGCACTTATTGAACGGGCAGAAAACCTGCTTTCTGAAGTGGAAAGTTCTTTCCGGTTGTTGTCTTTTCATAAGTCCCTCCTTTCCATATGGGATTTCATCAGCATGACGAACAAGTATATTGTCACACAGGAGCCCTGGGTCCTGGCGAAAGATTCCTCCACCAGAGAAAGATTAGAGACGGTTGTATACAATATTCTGGAGGCCCTCCGCATCACTGCCGTTCTTATATCTCCCGTTATGCCGAATTGCTCAAAGGAGCTTATGAATCGGTTAGGAATAAAAGATGTAGACTCTCAGAATTTTGACAGCATAATAAAATGGGGCGGTTTATCTTCCGGCAATACCCTGACCCGCGGTGACGCGCTGTTTCCACGTGTTAAATACGAAAAGGAAGAGGTGCCCGAGGTGAAAAAACTTACCGGTATAAAAGAGGAAATATCCTTCGAAGATTTCGAAAAGGTGGATATCAGAGTAGCCCGGATTATCAAGGCCGAGGCAGTTCCCAAATCAAATAAGCTTGTAAAGTTAAAAATTGACGTAGGTGAAGAGAGAACCATTGTTGCCGGTATGGGAAAAGATTACAAACCCGATGATTTAATAGGGAAGCAGATAGCCGTTGTAATCAATCTAAAACCGACAAAATTGATGGGAGTTGAATCTCACGGCATGCTCCTGGCGACGGATAAAGATAAGGGGCTTGCCCTGGTATCTTTTGATGATGAAGCAAAAGTGGGAGCAAAGGTAAGATAAATTTCCTTTATGACCGCAGCTTTTCCCTGAGACGTTTGCAAGCTTTGCAAACGTCTCAGTTTGTTATTTTCTCAATGCGGCAGGAACATCCAGCGGAACATCTACGGGTTTTACAAATTTTGCCACAACATCTACTGTATCCTTTATATTTAACTGGTCGAAAAGGAACGAAAACTGGGTTTCCAGTTCTATACCAAGTGCGTCCAATACATCAGCAGGTAAATCCCACATCTCTTTTTTAAAGGGACCGAACCCCTTTTTCCTCGTCTTGTAGATAAACTGTTCTTCTGTATCCTTTTCCTTCTTTTCACTACGCAGTTTAGTATTAATATATTCGTAAACTTTATCTTTTAATTCAGCCGGGAAAACTTTGCTGTTGTAAATAATATTCTGAAATCCTGTTGCCAGGTGAATTTCAGAGGTCTCCGTCTTGGGAAACTTATTAAATGCCTCGTTCGGAAGGGTTGAAGCCCCGTGCTGAACAGCACCGGAAAGACCGTAGTCTGATTTTGCTGCCTCGGAGATATTTTTCAGCGTATCAAAATCAATCTTTACCTTTGCTATTGAACCATCCGGTAGCGGAACACCACCATGGGTCGTCCCTGTCTGTATACTGATTTTGCTGATTCCTTTCAGCCCTTCACCTTTTCTACGCAATTCTTCCAGATAACTATCCATAAATATATTAAACTCTTCAACTGTGGTGTTTTTATCACCTATTTCACCTATTTCGCCACCCACAGAAACGGTTATGCCTTCCGGTTCGATACTTCTGATCAAAGCCGTCATGTCAGCCGTAATCCTGTAATTCCCTTCCTGCTGTTCCTTGATGGTAGGTCTGCTGAGGTCAACAACTGTCGATGCATCGATATCGATATTATAAAATCCGTCTCGTACCGCTTCTTTAATTAGCGTTTCAACTGCTCCGATTTCCGTATCAGGATCCTGGGCATATTTTTTTGCATTAATCTGAAAATGATCTCCCTGCAGGAAAATAGGACCGCGGAACCCTGTCTTTATGGCAGCAGCGGTTATCACTACAGTGTATTCAAAAGGACGCTGGCCTGTATAACCAATTTCTGAACGGGCAATTTCAAATATTAACGCCCCCGCGTCCTTCTTTAAAGCGGCACGGAATACCGCCTGAGCGCTATAGTATGCAATTCCACGGAGATTGATAGCCGGCACGGTAAATCCGGAAACATCTTTCCTGCCCATTGCTTCATAAAGAGGCTGGATGGATAAAGAAAAAATGCCCAGTGCTACGCCTGCCCGTCGAATCAGCCAGTAGGCCGCCTTTTTTATATGTTCATCGGTGCTGAACACGGCGGTATAAATCAAATCGTCAATAAGTTCATCTTTAAGCTTTGATTCATTAAGCACCTTCACATGATTTCCGTCAAATTCCAAGATGCCTTCGATACCCTGTTTTAACTGACTAATATCTTGAAAAGTCATGTTGAGATCTCCTTTCCTGTAATGCTGTTAATTCAGTCTGGGCAAAGCCGCAAGGGTTGAGCAACGAGCAATGAGGGCTGAAGGCTAAAGGTTTTTCCTTAATCCTTTGTCCTTATACCTTTTTACTGTCTGTGCTAACATCTCGCAAAAAAACGCAGTTGCTGTGAATAACTATACCTTGCTCAAGAATTCCTTTGCCTTCTCTACCTCGAACCGGCTTCCTATGTAAATCGGACTCCTCTGATCGAGTGCTTCGGGCTTGATTGAAAGAATATCTTCTTTTCCGTTGGTTGCCATTCCACCCGCTTGCGTGATAAGAAATGCCATGGGCTGAAGTTCGAAAATAAGCCTTAACTTACCCTTATCATTGTTTTTCAGGGCAGGATATGTAAAAATCCCTCCTCTTTTGATCAGAATCTGGTTGAAATCAGGCACAAATCCCCCGCTGTATCTCAGTTTATATCCCTCTCTTTCCAGAAATTCTATAAATTTGAGATGTTCCGGCAACCAGTCTTTGCGCAGGCCTCCGAGACTGTAAATAGAGCCTTTTTCATTCAACGTAATATTTTCCTCCGAGAGGACATATTCTCCTTCCCTGTTCAGAACAAATTCATGGGTTCCTTTGCCTGCCGAGTACACCATCGTAATAAGCGGACCATAAGTGATATACATTGCCGCTACAAGTTCCTTTTTGTCTCCTTCGGAAAGAGATTCTTTGTGGATACCAATTATCGTACCGATGGCCAGATTCGTATCTACCAAAGAGGATCCGTCAAGGGGGTCTGCCGTTACAGAATATTGTTCATTTCCTTTACCTACTTGAATTATTTCAGACTGTTCTTCCGAGGCATACTCTCTGACAAAACCTGAGAATTGAAACTGATTCTGGAGTATTTCGTCGGAGCTTCTGTCAAGGGCGAGTTGCTCTTCATCATAGATATTTCTGAAGCCCGCTAACTTCCGATTCGATTCATGGATCTTTGCTGAAATGTATTTCCCCGTAACAGCGATCTGCCAGATCAATCTGCGGAGTTCCGTCTCAATGCCTGCCATCCACATATGTCTTCTCAGATCAACAAATTTTCTCGTGGCATCCGATATGTTTTTCATCATCATCCTCTCATTGTCGTAAATAGTTGCACGAAAAGTAAAATAGCAAGTAACAAAAACTTTTACAAGTGAATTTTCGGCGGGATGGGGAACTTTCTCCTTGGAAATCTTACCGGAGTCTCTGCATTAATAATTCCTTGACGAGCTTGGGATTTGCCTTGCCCTGCGAAGCCTGCATTGCCTGCCCGATCAGAAACCCCAGTGCTTTGGCAGTTCCGTTTTTGAAATCATCAATTGCTTGAGGATTGGCCGACAGGATCTCATCCACGATAGTCTCAAGAGCTTCCGTGTCCGAAACCTGTTTGAATCCAAACTGTTCAACTATGGCTTCAGAACCTTGATCGCTTTCGAAAAGTTTCAGTAATACCTCTCTTGCAGACTTGGCATTAATTTCGTCACGCTCAAGCATGACCAGGAGTTCAGCCAGCCGCTCGGGTGTTATGGTAGTATCTGTAACGGTTTGATCGCGGTCTCTCAATGCCGGAAGGAGTTGTGTGGCAATCCAGTGAACCGCCGTTCGGGGCGGTACATTGTATCCGATAACGGCTTCAAAATATTCAGACAGATCCCGCTCCGAACTCATGAGGATCGCTTCATCGCGTGTCAGCTTATAATCGTTCATAAAACGTTCCGATTTCCTGTTCGGCATTTCGGGAAGGAGCGAACGAATATTATCCAGCCATTCGGCGGAAATTGCAACCTGAGGTACAGATGGATCCGGCACACAGGGTCCCTCGAACTTGCCCCGCATGGGTGAGGTAACCTTCTTTTCCGGATCCCACAAACGAGTGTGGAGAACGATGGTTTCACCGGATTCGAGACGCTCCGCCTGTCTGCCGATCTCGTAAGCAATCGCATCTCCCACATTATGGACCGAATTCATATTTTTGACTTCCACTTTTGTGTTGAGTTCGTTCGTTCCCCTGGGGCGAATCGAGATGTTCGCATCAACACGCATTGTTCCCTGTTCCATGCTGCATTCGGCACTCCCCACATAGCGAACCTGGGCTCTCAATACCTTTATATATTCCATCGCCTCCTGCGGAGTTCGTATGTCAGGTTCGCTCACTATTTCGACCAGCGGTGTCCCGGCGCGGTTAAAATCGACGAGGCTTATCGGCGTTTTTCCCTCCGTTTCATGAACGAGTTTGGCAACGTCCTCTTCCATATGGACCTGATGTATACCTATTTTTTTTGGCTGGCCTCCCTCGCCTGTAATTTCAACCCAGCCGTTCTTCGCAAGGGGTTTGTGTGCTTGTGACAATTGAAAACCCTTGGGAAGGTCGGGATAATAGTATACCTTCTGGTCGAACGCGTTAAGCGGCTGAACTTCGCAATTAAGGGCAAGGGCGGCAAACGTCGCTTTCTCCAGTACTTCCGCGCTGAATTTAGGTATGGCACCGGGCAGCCAGAGACAAATGGGGCAGGTGTTCTGATTCGGTTCATCACCGGGTCTGTTGGGACAGTCACAAAACATTTTTGTTTCCGAGTTGAGCTGTACGTGTACTTCAAGACCGATTACCGCTTCGTAATCCATGTTCATTTATCTCCTTTTGCGAAATTCAGTAGCCTGGCGGCCAATGAGAGTAACCGCACATCGCCGAGACGGGGAGCTACAAATTGCAGGCCGGGATCTTTCTCTCTCCCGAATAACGAACCGGGCACATGAATGGCGGGTTGACCCGTAACGTTCGCCGGAAGCGTGAATGTTAGAAGATCGTATATCCCGTCAATCGTCCGTGTTTCGTAAATCGATATACCATCGTTTCTTGTCGGGACAACCAGGAAATCAACTTCGCGGTACAGGGCTTCGGTCTGTTTCACAAGGACGGAGCGAATACGGCAGGCATTTTCAAATGCCTTGTAGTTCTCAAACTGAAAGTATGCTCCCTGAAACAAATATGCCTTAACCGGCAGACCGAATGATTCGGCCCGGGATTTCAAATACATTTCATTCCAGTTTTTGGAAGACTTTGTCCTGTGGCCGTACCGTACACTGTCATATTTTCCCGCGCTTGAAGAAGCCTCCACGGAGCCGATCACATTGTGAATCGTGCGGAAAAGGCCGTATTCTTCCAGGGTTACCTCCCGGGTGTCCATACCCATTTCTTCCAGACGCGAGATCGCGACATCGAAGGCTTTTGATTCATCCCGATCGAGAAATTCCGAATTCTCCCGTATCACCCCTAACGTGCCCGTTATCAGTTGATCTGTGTTGAAATCACTGAACTCGAGCAAGGCATCTTCGGACATGGAAAAATCACGGTCATCCGTTCCGGTAATTGCTTCCAGCACGACAATAATTTCTGCCGGGGTCTT
>Ga0209121_10002172_pt1 | contig 20124 bp, 19 predicted proteins | sample Cruoilmetagenom3_FD_187292 | JGI IMG/M metagenome (GOLD analysis project Ga0209121, IMG submission 187292) | Oil polluted marine microbial communities from Coal Oil Point, Santa Barbara, California, USA - Sample 3 (SPAdes) (version 2) | ecosystem: Environmental > Aquatic > Marine > Oil seeps ...
TCTAAAGTCTCTGCGTGTATATTAACCTTATTCCTCTCTTTTGTCTTTTCTGTTTATAACCTAAATATAATAGATTGTAAACTTAAGACGTGTATAATTAATTGCTTTGGCAAGTGCTTGTTTGGAAAATTCCTTCGGAATTTTCTCGCGTTCGTTTTTGTTTACTAAATTAGTTGCTTAACCACGCAACTAACCATACACAAGACCGTTACGCGAAATCGCAAAATCTAAGACTTATAAACCTGATTTTCCTGCTCAGCTACACGTATAAATGTAGTTCGCTTTGTCAGTTCTTTTAACCGTTGTGCGCCAACATAAGTGCATGTACTGCGTAAACCACCTAAAATATCTTGTAGTGTGTCTTTAACATCACCTTTGTAAGGTACTTCCACAGTTTTGCCTTCGCTAGCTCTGTATTCGGCAACTCCACCTACATATTTGTCCATTGCTGTGGCAGAACTCATGCCATAAAACTGTTTGTATTGCTCTCCATGTCTTAGAATAAGTTCTCCGCCACTTTCGGTATGGCCAGCAAACATGCCGCCAAGCATTACAAAGTCGGCACCAGCACCAAAGGCTTTGGCAACATCACCAGGAGTGGCACAACCACCATCGCTAATAATTTGGCCTCCCAAACCATGTGCTGCATCTGCACATTCTATAATGGCAGATAATTGCGGATAACCAACACCTGTTTTAACACGCGTGGTACAAACACTACCAGGTCCAATACCTACTTTTACAATATCTGCACCAGATAATAGTAATTGTTCTACCATTTCGCCAGTGACTACGTTGCCTGCAATAATAACCTTATCTGGATGCTGATTACGTATACGTTGCACAAAATTTGCAAAATGCTCAGAATAGCCATTTGCAACGTCGATACATATAAATTTTAATTGTGGATGGGTTTTAAAAACACTTTTTAGTTTTTCAGAATCGCCCTTACCAGTACCCAAACTAAAAGCAATATAATCTTCAATACCATTAGGAGCTGCATCTAAAAACGTACTCCATTGTTCGGGCGAATAATGTTTGTGTATGGCAGTAAATAGCTTTTCTTTCGCTAAGGCTAAAGCCATCTCAAATGTACCAACGGTATCCATATTGGCAGCCATTATTGGCACACCTTTCCATGTTGCAGTACTATTTAAAAAGCTGAAATTACGCTCTAAAGTCACTTGAGACCTACTTTTTAAGGTAGAACGTTTTGGACGAATCATTACATCTTTAAAGCCTAGTTTTATATCGTGTTCTATACGCATCTTGGAAGAAAATTTGGTTACTATCAAAAATACGAGTTCTTTGAAAATAGAAACTCACCAAGTTATAAGATACAAAATTGTTTTATTAACAATTGTTTATAGTGAGGTTTTTGATTATTGGAGTTTTAAATTTTTCAATACCAGGCAAGATTAAAAAGCGTAGTAAGAGGATAAAAATAAGATGAGAATAATAGTCAGAATATTTAAAATTCTTAATAGATTCCTTTATGCACTATTTTTGCAGTTTCTGCATCTGAAATACAATTAAATAACATGAGTTCGACTAAAGAAATCAGGATTAAAAGGCCTATTTTTTAATAAAATTGATTCTTGTTACCTTGAGCGCAGTCGAAAGGTCTCTAAATTTAAGGTTTTAAAAAAGGTTTCCATTGTGCTCAACCTGAAAAAAGAGATAATTATTTAGTATTCAGTACAAAACTATTGATGCTTATATTGAACTCCCATTAAATAAGATTCTGAATCAAGTTCAGAATAACAAGACTATTGGAATTTAAACTAATAATGAGTTCTTGCACAACCTTTAATCGTTGTCAAGCTGAAATCGAAGATTCAAAGAAGATAATTTAATTCAGTATCTCAAAATGATAAATATAATAAACTAATTCACAGCAATCATACTAATCTCCACATTTACAAACTTAGGTAAGTTAGCTACTTCTACGGTTTCACGTGCTGGCGCAGTTGCTTCATCAAAATAACTTCCATAGACTTCGTTGATTTGAGAGAAGTCATTCATATCGTTAATAAATATGGATGTTTTAATGACATTTTCAAAGGTCATGTCAGCCGCTTCTAAAACAGCTTTCATGTTTTCCATTACTTGTTTGGTTTCAGTTTTAATATCGCCTGTAACCAATTCCATAGTTTCAGGATCTAAGGCAATTTGCCCAGAAGTGTATAAGGTGTTTCCAGTTAATACAGCTTGGTTGTATGGTCCAATAGGAGCAGGAGCTTTTGTAGTGTTGATTATTTTTTTCATGCTTACTTCCTGCGAAAGCAGGAATCTTATTAATTAGTATTACAATAGATCAAATTTAAAATAATTATTTCAACATCAAAAACATTTCGACTGCGCTCAATGTGACAGAGTAGTTATGCTTTGGAAGAAAACTTCAAACCTAATTCCCAACACGCTGATCTGGCTGTCGACGTTGATCGTATTTTAAATCTTTAAGTAAGTTAGATTTAATGCCTATAAAGAAATTCCACGAAGAAAGTTCACTAAATGGTACCCAAGTAAAATTCATACGCCAGCTTAATAAATCGCGTTCAAATCGTAATTGTGTATAAGTGAATCCTTGATTTAAAAAATCGTAACCAGAAGATGCACCAACAGTCCATCGTGGTGATAATTCTACATCGCCCGAAAACATTAAGGAATGCGATGATATTTCATTCTGTCGTTGCGTATTAGTATAGTTTGCTGCATATGCAAAGCGAATAGACCAAGGCATTGCGTAATTATAAAAATCGTTCTGTTCTTCATCATCTTTGTTCTTATCCTTATCTCCTAATCGCCTATCTGCGAAGTCTTCACTTTTACCAAAGAGTCCATCGGTTCGTCCTCCAGATCGAGCTGATTCTTGAGCAGCAGCTTTATCTGCATCAGATTCATCTCCAGAAAAACTTTCGTTAGAGAGTGTATAGCTCATGTTTATATTTGCAGATGTTAATCTAAATAAACTACCTCCATTATCGATATTAAAAGTATTAATAACCTTGTTATTACTATTTAGAGCATATGGATTTAGAGTCATACCAAAGTTGATACTCATTTTTTTGTTTAAAATTTGAGTTCCTCCAGAAACACGCACAGGACTCCAATTAAGCGAATCTGCAGCCAAATTGTAGGCTGTAGAAAAATTCAAATTATTTAGTAAAAATATTTTTTCAGGTTCTGTTTTTGTAGAATCTTTAGAGCGTACTTTCGCTTCTAGGTTATTACCAAGTGAAATTCCAATACTACTAGAATATCGATTACCTGGTTTTCCGTAAATAGAGTTTTCAAAACGCGTATATTCTACTTGGTCAGATGTTGTGCCATCTGCATCTATAACATCATAAGTTTCGTAATACTGATCAAAAGCAGGTGATACACTGTAACTAATTGAAGGTCGCATTACATGCCTAATAGCTTGTATTTTTGGGTCTTTACCTTCTTTTTCAAAGTTATACATACCATAAATGGAAGTTCCGATACTTGCACCAAAATTATAGGTTAAATAACGATCGAATCCGCTTTGGTCTATCGTAACAACCTCTTCATTAATAGCGTCATAAGAACGATTAATGGTTTTTAGTGTCCAAGTTTCTTCGAAATTAGCATTGGTACTCACACTAAAATAATCGAAGACCTTAAAGTTAGTTGTAACAGGAATACTATGACGCATACCAGCTAAAGCATCGTCAAACATTTCACTTTTACCAAATATGGAGTCTGTGGTGTTAATGCGATATTCTGCTCTACTATTAATTTGAAAGTTAACATTTTGAATCGCTCCTTTTTTAGCTCCTGATTTTGGAGCAAAAGGATAAACTCTACTCATAGACGCTTGCATTGTTGGTAAAGTTAAATTAATAGATTCTGTATTTGTATTCTGTGAGTGTGTGGCAGATAAACTTAAATTTACTTGCGGTTCTCCTTGAAACGATTTAGAATACGAAACAGAAGAGGATAATGTATTATTTAAGCGGTTAGATTGATTCAACTGATTTACAGATTGTCGAAAGTACGTGCTACTACCTAAGTTTACCGAAGCAGAAAAACGAGAACTTGGATTGGCTTTTCCATCTTGGCTATGAGACCACCTCAGGTTATAAATCGTACTCTTTGCAAAATCAGGAAAACCACGTTCGCTGGTTAGCAAGTTTTCATATCTAAAGCTCAGATTCCCTCTAAATTTATAGCGTACAGCATAATTGTTTTCTATCCTAAGTCCATAACTACCATTGGTATAATAATCGCCTAAAACAGCTAAATCTAAATAATCGCTAATGGCAAAATAATAACCTCCATTTTGTAAAAAGTATCCTCTATCGTTACCTGTGTCTTCACCAAAGGAAGGGAAAATAATACCAGAGGTTTGTTTTTTAGACATTGGAAAAAATGCAAACGGCATTACTATAGGTGTCGGAACATCGTAAATATACATCTGACTTAACCCTGTAACCACTTTTTTGTTAGGTACAATCTTAGCCTTATTCATTAGAATGTAATACTCTGGGTCTTCTAAATCTTCGGCAGTTGTAAATTTTCCTTTTTGTATAAAATAAACAGAGTCGTTTTCTTTTTTAGTTTTTTCGGCAATAATAGTACCTCCACTTTGTTCTGTGACAGAATTATAAATCAGTGCTTTTTTAGAATCGGTATTAAAAATAATGGAGTCGGGTTCAATAACATTGGTACCTTGCTTAAAAATAGGCTTTTGCGAGTAACCAGTAGAATCTTTTAAACGACCTGCATACACTAAGTTTTTGCTGTAATCAATAACTATAACACCAGCCGTTATTTCCATATCTTGATAAATGACTTGGGCTTCATCATAAAGATATATTTTTTGTTTTTTCTGGTTTATAGACACATAATCCTTCGCTTTATAAGTAACGACATCTTTTAAGAATTCAGTATTCTTTACAGAATCTTTTTTGGTAGAATCTATCTCTTTGGTATTGATAGGCTTGTTTAAGAGCGAATTAACAGAAACTGTAGTAGAATCTTTTACTTGCTTCGCAGGGATTGAAGTATTCTTTTTAGGTAATTCTTGAGCGAAGCTAAAAGTGTTGATAAACACTGTAAAACTCAAGGCAAAAAGTATGTGTAGACTATTTGTACGCAATCCTTTTAAATGTATTTTTGTAAAAGTATGGCTCGGTTTTTGAAACGCCAAAAGTACAGTTATTTTTTATGATTAATTTATTAAAATAATAAAGTTTAAAAATACTGTTTTATACCATATTACAAGGGTAAATAAGTATTTCAATAAAACGTGTAATAATCCAAGCTTGTAAATCGTTAAATCAAATATGCAAACGAAGTCTAAATATATAATAGTATTCTTAGTAGTAACATTTATTACTTCTTTAACATCTTATGCGCCTTTACATGCACAAGAAGACAAATTTGTTGTGGTTTTAGATGCTGGACATGGAGGCAAAGATCCTGGTCGTCCGACTAAAAATGGATATAAAGAAAAAAATATTGCTCTTAAAGTTGTATTAGAGTTAGGAAAACAATTAGAGAAAAACCCTGAATTTAAAATTATTTACACGCGTAAAACAGACGTGTTTTTAGAGTTATATGAGCGTTCTGCTATAGCAAATAAAGCTGATGCAGATTTGTTTATTTCTGTGCATTGTAATGCACACCATACACAAGCTTATGGGACTGAGACCTATGTTTTAGGAGCTAAGAATGACGAGCGTAACATGGCAGTTGCCAAAGCAGAGAATGAAGTAATATTTTTTGAGGATAATTATGAAGAGAATTATGCAGGTTTTGATCCTAGTTCACCTGAGTCGACCATTGCTATTGGTATAGAACAAGAACTATATGTAGAGCAAAGCATTATTTTGGCAGGTAAAGTAGAAGATAATTTTGGTGGAAAACTCAAAAGAAAGAGTAGAGGAATTAAACAATTAAGTCTTTGGGTATTGCACAATACTTACATGCCAAGCGTATTGATAGAAACAGGCTTTATTACGAATAAAAAAGAAGGAGCATATCTAAACTCAAAAAATGGGCAAACAAAAATTGCTACTGCTATTAAAGAGGCTATTCTTGATTATAAAAAAGAGTTAGATCAAAATGTGGGCACTCATTTTATAGGATTAGAGACAGATAATAAGGAAGACAACGCACCCAGAATTATAGAAGGAGTAATTTTTAAAGTACAGATTGCAGCAAGCTCTAAAGATTTAGAGGCGAAATCTTATAATTTTATGGGTTTATCGGATATTTCTAAAGAAAAATCAGATACTAATTTTAGATATTTTAGTGGAAACACTTCAGATTATAATAAAGTAAAAGAACTACAAGTTAAAGCTAGGTCTGGAGGCTATCCAGATGCTTATATTGTTGCTTATAAAGACGGAATTAAAATTGATGTTTCTACGGCATTAAAAGAAGCTTCAAATTAAGTTATACTCTTATAAAATTTATTCCTAATTTTGTTTCCAATCAAAGTCAGGCGCATTGAAAATCTCAAGAGAAGTTAAAACAGCTGTATTAGTATTATCTGGTATTGCTTTGTTTATATATTTGTTTTCATATCTAAAAGGTGAAGATTTATTTTCAAAGACCGAAACCTATTACACAGAGTTCGATTATAATGCACTGAACATGTCCTCTCCAATTACTGTAAAAGGTAATAAAGTGGGTAAAATAGAGGATATTAAATACCAATTTGAAACTGGAAAAACAAGAGTTTCATTTTCTGTAAATCCAAAATTAAAATTTTCAAAAAATAGTGTCATCCGTTTATACGAAACTGGTTTAATGGGTGGTAATGCTTTGGCTATTGTAAATGCCAATGATGGTGATATTGCTAAGCCTGGAGATTATATTCCATCAGAAGTTCAGCCTGGATTAATAACATCATTAAAGAACAATTTTTCTGGGATAAGTGCTGATTTAGATAGTACTATACGTACTGCAGATACTTTAATGACAAGTTTAAATGCCTTAGTTGTTGATGAATCTGAAGAAGGAATAAAGAGTACAATTGCAGAATTAAATGCTACGTTAAAGTCGTTTAAAATTACGTCTGATGAGATTCAAGGAGTTATTAAAGCAAATGATAAAAAGATCGCATCTATTTTAGATAATTTTGACAAAACAAGTACAGACCTAAGTGCATTAGCTAATGAATTAAAAGAAGCAGGCCTTTCTGAAACCTTAGAAAAGTTAGGTGGAACTTTAGACGAGATGCAAGGCATTTTAGCAAGTATTGACAATAATGAAGGCACCATCGGAAAACTATTAAATGATGATTCCTTATATAACAATTTAGAAGCAGCAACTAAAGAAATGGAGTTGTTGTTATTAGATATAAAGCTTCATCCTGCACGATATAGACGCATATTGTCTAAAAAAGAAATTCCTTACCAAGCACCAACTGAAGATCAAAAGAACTAGACTATTTCAACTATGGAATACTTACCTAACATACTTTTTGCAATTATTCTTGTAATTGGCATTGGCTATTTTGCCAATAATATTAAAAAATTGATTCGTAATATTAAACTAGGTCAAGCAGTTGATGTTAGTGATAATAAATCGCAACGTTGGTCTAATATGGCTCGTATTGCATTGGGCCAAAGTAAAATGGTGAAACGACCAATTGCTGGTTTGCTTCATATAATTGTATATGTTGGGTTTATTATTATTAATATAGAAGTCCTAGAAATTATTATTGATGGTCTTTTTGGTACACATCGTATTGGTTTAAAAGTATTACCAGAGTCAGTTTATGGTTTTTTAATAGGTGCATTTGAGATATTAGCAGTTTTGGTACTAGTAGCTGTAATTGTGTTTTGGCTTCGAAGAAATGTAATTAAGTTAAAACGTTTCTTAAGTTCAGAAATGAAAGGTTGGCCAAAGAGTGATGGTAATATCATTCTTTATTTTGAAGTTGTATTAATGAGTTTGTTTTTAATAATGAACGCTACAGATACTTCTTTTCAAAGTATAGCTTCAGGAAATGTAATATCACAATTTATCTCACCTTGGTTCGATGGATTTTCAGAAAGCACATTACATGCTATTGAGCGTACAGCTTGGTGGATGCATATTGTTGGGATTTTAATATTCTTAAACTATTTATACTTTTCTAAGCATTTGCACATCCTGTTAGCCTTTCCGAATACGTATTACGGAAGCTTGGAACCTAAGGGAAAATTTAATAATCTTCAAGCAGTTACTGATGAAGTAAAACTTATGATGGATCCAGATGCAGATCCGTTTGCTGCACCAGCAGAAGGAACAGAGGATGAAGCTCCAGCTAAGTTTGGTGCTAGTGATGTTATGGATTTAAATCAGATTCAGTTACTAAATGCATATACATGTACGGAATGTGGTCGTTGTACGTCTGCTTGTCCTGCAAATCTTACTGGTAAGAAGTTATCTCCTCGTAAGATTATGATGGATACACGTGATCGTTTGGAGGAAGTAGGTAAAAACATTGACGCTAATAAAGGAGAGTTTAAAGATGATGGTAAGCAATTATTAGGTGACTATATTACTAACGAGGAATTGTGGGCATGTACAACGTGTAATGCTTGTGTAGAAGAGTGTCCTGTGAGTATTAGCCCATTATCAATTATACTAGAAATGCGTCGTTATTTAGTGATGGAACAAAGTGCTGCTCCTATGGAACTTAATAATATGATGACCAATATAGAAAACAATGGTGCTCCTTGGCCTTATAACCAAATGGACCGATTAAACTGGAAAGATGAATAGAAAAAAATTTATACTCATTGGTGCTGTATTAATTATTGTCGGAATAGTAATTATGATTGTTCTTGATGACACAGATTATATCAATTTTATTGGTGGACTTGTTGTTGGTGCAGGATTTGGATGTCTTTCAGTTTTATTTTCTAGAAAAAAGAACAAGCCTTTAAATTAAAAGAAATGAGTGAGCAACTAAAAGTGCCTACAATGGCAGAGTATATGGCAGAAGGTAAGCAACCAGAAATTTTATTTTGGGTTGGTTCTGCTGGTAGTTATGACGATAGAGCTAAAAAAATCACAAAAGCTTTTGTTAAGATTTTGAACAAGTCTAATGTTGATTTTGCTGTTTTAGGAACTGAAGAAAGTAATACTGGTGACGTTGCAAAACGAGCTGGTAACGAATTCTTATTTCAGATGCAAGCGGTTATGAATATTGAAGTGCTTAATGCTTACGAAGTAAAGCGAATTGTGACCTGTGATCCGCATTCATTTAATTGTTTAAAAAACGAATATCCAAGTTTAGGTGGAAATTATGATGTAGTTCATCATACACAATATATTGAGGAATTAATGAATTCTGGTCGTTTAACTTTAGATGGTGACACCTACAAAGGCAAGCGCATTACGTTTCACGATCCTTGTTATTTAGGTAGAGCGAATAGTGTTTATGAAGCACCTAGAGATGTGCTTAAGAAAACCAATGCCACTTTAGTGGAAATGAAACGACATAAAGGTACAGCATTGTGCTGTGGAGCGGGAGGAGCTCAAATGTTTAAAGATGCAGAACCAGGAAATAAAGAAATTAATATTCTTAGAACTGAAGATGCATTGGAAACAAAACCTGAAATTATCGCTACAGGCTGTCCTTATTGTAATACTATGATGACAGATGGAGTGAAGTTTAAAGAACAGGAAAGCAATATTTCTGTTATGGATATTGCTGAAATAATTGCTAAGGCTTAATAATTCTAAGTCCATTTAAAATCAATTTTATGCTAGTAAATTTCGATACCTTACCAGAAGAATCTCGTGTTTGGATATACCAAGCTAATCGTTCATTCTCTGAAGACGAACTATCACAGCTAGAAGAACAGCTTAAAGTTTTTATCGAAGCTTGGACAGCTCATGGAAAAGATTTGCAAGCTGGCTATAAAATTGTTTATAAGCGATTTATAGTTATTGCCTTAAATCAAGACTTAAACAGTGCGACAGGTTGTTCTATTGATTCGTCTGTTCATTTTATTCAAGAATTAGAGAAGCAATACAATGTAGATTTAATGGATAAAATGAATGTGTCTTACAAGCAAGGAGAATTCATTGCTCATAAATCTTTGTTAGATTTTAAAAAGATGGCAAAAGACAAAGCAGTTTCTAAAAACACTATTGTCTTTAATAATTTAGTTACCAATATAGCTGAGTTTAATGAAAATTGGGAAGTACCAGCAAGTGAAAGTTGGCACAGTAGATTTATTAAATAGAACAGTTTCTTTGCGAATTTTATAGGTTTTACACGTTATTATTATAAAATTCTCACCTTCAATTATTTTCATATATCAAATAGAATATTGATTTTTACGATAGTAAAAATACAATCGTGGCTACAGACATTTTTTTATTAAATATTTCGGGACAGGATAAACCAGGACTAACATCAGGTCTAACAAGTGTTTTGGCAGATTATGGTGCCAAAGTCTTAGATATTGGTCAAGCTAACATACACGATACTTTATCCTTAGGGATTTTATTCGAAATTGAGGCTGGTAAAAAATCGGCGGCAGTTCTTAAAGATTTATTGTTTAAAGCTTACGAACTCGGTATCACTGCTAAATTCTCACCAATTACGCTTCAAGACTATGAGAAATGGGTAGGTCTGCAAGGTAAAGATCGCTATATCATTACTATTCTCGGAGAAAAATTGGCAGCAGAACAAATATCTGAAGTCACAAAAATAATTTCTGAGAAGAATTTAAATATTGATTCTATTAAACGATTAACAGGTCGTTTATCACTTGTTAAAAAGGAAGAATATCCAAGAGCTTCTATACAGTTATCAATTAGAGGGAAAATTGATGATAAGACAGATTTTACTAAAAAGATGATGGATGTATCGCGAGTTTTAGATGTCGATATCGCTTTTCAAGAAGATAATATTTTTAGAAGAAACAGACGTTTGGTTTGTTTTGATATGGATTCTACTTTAATACAAACAGAGGTTATTGATGAATTGGCAGAATTAGCAGGTGTTGGTGCAGAAGTGAAAGCCATCACTGAGTCTGCAATGCAAGGAGAAATTGATTTCAATGAAAGTTTTGAAAAGCGAATGAAGCTTTTAAAAGGATTAAGTGAAGACGTTCTCCACGATGTAGCTGTTAATTTACCTATAACAAAAGGTGCACGAAGACTCGTAGATACGTTACATAGTTACGGATTTAAAACTGCGATTCTATCTGGTGGTTTTACTTATTTTGGACATTATTTAAAAGAAAAATTAGATATAGATTATGTATATGCTAACCAACTAGAAATAAAAGATGGTTTGCTAACAGGCAATTATCTTGGTGAAATTGTTGATGGTAATAAAAAGGCGGACTATCTTAAATTACTTGCAAAAAATATGGGAATTGATATTAGTCAAACCATAGCTGTTGGTGATGGAGCTAATGACTTGCCTATGCTCGATCTTGCAGGTCTAGGTATTGCGTTTCATGCGAAGCCAACAGTAAAAGATAATGTGCAAAATTCTATTTCCAGTATCGGATTAGATGGTGTTTTGTATTTATTAGGTTATCACGATCGCCATATTGATCTAATAGAGTAGACCTGTTAACTAAGCGGTTTATAAAAGTCTCTTAAAGTCTTTCAACTTGTTATTAATTATGCTATTTTGGCATAGTATTCGTTAATAACCTATATACGATAAAAGATTTCACATGCGTTACTTTGCCCTTATTCTTATTTGCACTTGTTTTCAAATTAATTTTGCACAAGATGTTAATTATAGTCCTTTACATTCCCAAGACCCAATAAAGCAACAGCAATGGGTAGATAGTTTATATAATTCAATGTCAATTGATGAACGAATTGGACAACTCTTTATGGTTCAGGTTTTATCAGAAAATAATGCCAAAGTAAATAATAAGATCGTTGCTCTTATAAAAAACCAGCATATTGGTGGTGTTATTTATTCTAAAGGAGGACCTGTAAGGCAAGCAAGATTAAATAATGATTTTCAGGCAGCTTCAAAAATTCCGCTATTAGTTGGTATGGATGCAGAATGGGGTTTAAGTATGCGATTAGATTCTACATATGCATTTCCATGGAATATGACGCTTGGAGCAATTTCTGATAACAGTCTGGTAGAACAAACCGGATGGCAGATAGGTGAACATTGTAAACGTTTAGGTGTTCATTTTAATTTTGCACCTGTTGCAGATATTAATACAAATCCTAAAAATCCAATTATAGGAAATCGTTCTTTTGGTGAAGATAGAGATAATGTTACAGATAAAGGTTTAGCCTTTATGAAAGGTATGCAAAGTGCTGGAGTGCTTGCAAATGCTAAACATTTTCCAGGTCATGGAGATACGGAAGATGATTCTCATAAAACATTACCTACAGTATCTTTTAGTGAAAAACGTATAGATTCAATAGAATTATATCCATATAAAAAACTTATTGAGCAAGGGTTATCTAGTGTTATGGTGGCACATCTTAATATGCCGAGTCTAGAAAAAAGAAGAGGTTTTCCATCGTCATTATCAAAACATATAGTAACCGATATCTTGAAAGAGAAATTAGGTTTTAAGGGTCTTATATTTACTGATGCGCTCACAATGAAAGGCGCTGCAGATTATGTAGAAAAGAGTATCGATGGTATTACACCCAGAAATGCAACAAAAGGTGGTGAAATAGATTTAATGGCATTTCTCGCAGGAAATGATGTGATGCTTATGTCTGAAGACCCAGAAAAAGGAATTGCCAAATTTATTGAAGCCTATAACAGTAAAATTATTACTGAAAAGCGCTTGGCACATTCAGTGAAGAAAATATTGATGGCTAAATATAAAGTCGGTTTAAATAACTATTCACCTATTGGTATCTATAACCTAGAAAAAGATTTGAATAGAATTAAAGATGATGTATTGTATGAAAACTTGATGGAAAGTGCCATCACAGTTGTTAAGAATACCAATGCAATCTTGCCACTTCGTGATTTAGAAACCAAGAAAATTGCATATGTATCATTAGGAGATGATAAGGATTCTGAGTTTTTAAGAGAATTAAAAAAATACGCAAAAGTCCATGAGATAAAAGCAGATAAATTAGATGGCTTAATAGTTAAACTTCAAAATTATAACACTGTAATCATTGGATTTCATAAATCTAATGACAATCCATGGAAAGGCTATAAGTTCTCACAAAAAGAGATGGCTTGGCTTTACGAAATTGCAAGAACCAATACGGTAATTTTAGACGTGTTTGCAAGACCTTATGCTTTAAATGATTTACTGTCGATTAAAAATATTGAAGGTATTGTAATGAGCTATCAAAATAGCAGAATTGCTCAAGAGAAGTCTGCTCAACTCATTTTTGGTGCAATAGGAGCAAAAGGGAAACTACCAGTAAGTACTGGTGAATTTTTTCCAGTAGGTACTGGTGAATCGTACAATGCTTTATTAAATTTAAGTTACGGATTGCCAGAGCGTGTTGGTATGGATTCCGAATTATTGAGTAGAATTGATTCAGTTGCTAATCACGCTGTAAATAAGCGAATGACACCAGGAATTCAATTATTAGTTGCCCGAAAAGGCAAAGTAGTATACAACAAAAACTTTGGGTATCATACCTATTCTAAGAAGAACAAAGTCGATTTTGACGATATTTATGATGTTGCTTCGCTTACAAAAATATTAGGCACATTGCCTGTTTTAATGGAATTAGAAGAGAAAGGATCGATTTCATTAGATTCTAAATTAGGGACTCTAATTCCGGAACTTAAGAATTCCAATAAGAAGAATATTTCACTTAAAAAGATGCTATCGCATTATGCGCAATTAAAGCCTTGGATTCCTTTTTACTATTCTACATTAGATACTATCACAAAAAAACCAGATCCAAAATATTACAGAAAAAAAAGAACAAAAGGGTTTAATGTCGAAGTAACGAATACGCTTTTTATGCGTAATGATTACAAAGATTCCATTCAAAAAATAATAAAAGAAAGTGATTTGTTATCAAGGTTGCGCTATCGCTATAGCGATTTACCATATTATATTCTTAAAAATTATCTTGAGGGTTTTTATGATAAATCTATGAGCGAGATAACTCAAGATCGTTTTTATAAATCTTTGGGAGCAAACTATACCACTTATAATCCACGTAAAAAATTTAGCCTTAAGGATATCGTTCCTACAGAAGTAGATAATTATTTTCGCTATAAAAAAGTACATGGATATGTACATGATATGGGAGCAGCAATGCAAGGTGGTGTAGGTGGTCATGCTGGTATTTTTAGTAATGCTAACGATGTTGCCAAAATAATGCAGATGTATTTACAGAAAGGATTCTATGGCGGAAAACGCTATTTTAAAAATGAAACTATAGATAGATTTAATCATTGCTATTATTGTGAGAGTGACAACAGACGTGGTATTGGATTTGACAAACCTCAATTAGGTGATGACGGCCCAACTTGTGGTTGTATTTCAATGACGAGTTTTGGTCATTCTGGCTTTACAGGTACTTACGCTTGGGCTGATCCAGAAGAGGAAATTGTATATGTCTTTTTAGCAAACCGAACTTATCCAGAAGCTGGAAAAAACTTGTTGCTTAGAGAAAATATAAGAACAGAAATACAGCGATTAATCTACGAAGCTATTATTGAATAATTGAGTTCTTTACGTTATACGTTAAAAAGTACTTAAAGTTGAAACCCAAATAGGTATAATATTTAACTTTATAAAATATTTATGGGTTGTAAGGATTATATTAAACTTGAGACTTTATGTTCTTAGAACTTAACAAACATTAAACTTTTACATGAAAATAGGAATTGTATGTTACCCAACTTTTGGAGGTAGTGGTGTTGTTGCAACAGAACTAGGTATAGAACTTTCTAAACGAGGTCACGAGGTACACTTTATTACATATAAACAACCAGTAAGATTAGAACTGTTGAGTAATAATGTTCATTTTCACGAAGTTCACGTTCCAGAATATCCTTTATTTCATTATCAACCATACGAATTAGCCTTATCTAGTAAATTGGTAGATATGGTAAAATTACATGATATTCAATTGTTACATGTGCATTATGCTATTCCACATGCATATGCTGCTTATATGGCACAACAAATGCTACTAGATGAAGGTATCCTTGTACCAATTGTAACAACTTTGCATGGTACTGATATTACTTTAGTTGGAAGTCATCCATTTTATAAACCAGCAGTAACATTTAGTATTAACAAATCTGATGCAGTAACTTCTGTATCCGAAAGTTTAAAGAAAGATACAATGCGCCTTTTTGATATAAAAAAGGACATTCATGTTGTACCTAATTTTATTGATTTAGATAAGCACTTAAATAATTTTACTGATTGCCAACGTGGCATGATGGCTGAAGATCACGAGCGTATCATTACGCATATAAGTAATTTTAGGGAAGTGAAGAATATACCAGACGTGATTAAGATTTTCTATAATGTTCAAAAAGAATTGCCAGCAAAATTAATGATGGTAGGAGAAGGACCAGAGAAGGAAGCTGCTGAGATGTTAGTAGAAGAACTCGGTATTTCTGATTCTGTGATTTTCTTCGGAAATAGTAATGAAATTGATAGAATTTTATGTTTTAGTGATTTGTTTTTATTGCCATCTCAAACGGAGAGTTTTGGTTTAGCAGCATTAGAAGCTATGGCGAGTAGTGTTCCAGTTATTTCTACGAATACTGGTGGACTTTCCGAAGTTAATGAAGATGGATTTTCTGGCTATTTAAGTGATGTAAATGCTGTTGAAGACATGTCTGCAAATGCTTTACGAATTTTGACTGAAATTGACACATTAAATCAGTTTAAAGCTAATGCGAAAACACAATCGCAGAAGTTCGACTTACATAACATTGTTCCACGTTATGAAGCGATTTACGAAGAAACTTTAAAGAAGTTTTTTGTTCTTTAATTTTAATTAAACCAAACTGCATAGCGTTGACGACGTAGTTCTAAAGCTAATTGTTCTTCTGCTTTAAGCGCTTCTGCTCGAGTTGAAATAGGATCGATATGATTATAAAGACTTGGACGTAAATATGCGCCATACTTTTCCACAATATTAGACGATATTTTATACCCTTTTTTGGTTCTATGCCCTGTTTTATGCTGAAGAAAACGTTCTTTAGGAGTTTTACTTGTCATACCAACATACAAACATTCTAAAACACCATTAAACTGAGGATTTGCATTTCTAAACTTTGTGTTTTCTGTATACACACGTTTAGATAATTCTACCACATATATTCGATATTGAGCTTTAGGCATAGTGTTGCATATTAAAAGTCTAGCAATCTGTGATATTGCAATAACTCTTCATCGTTATTTGGAAGTTTTCCAATTCCATTTAAACTAAACCCTAAACGCTCTAACAATTTTCTCGAAGCTGTATTAGTTTCTAATGTATATGCACTTAGTTCATTTAAACCATAGTCTTTTTTAGCCAGAGTCATTAATTGACTTGATGCTTCAAAAGCGTAGCCTTTACCTTCATAATCTGGAAGAAATGCAAAACCAATATCTGGATCTTTCTTTCCTTCTCTATGGTATAAGCCGCAAGTACCCAATTTAGTTTGGTCTTCTTTTCTGATAATCATATTGCTACCATAACTAAATTTTTCTAACTGTGGATATGCTTTTTCTTTGATGTAGGCCTTAGCATCACTAACGGAATGAACATCTCTATCACCAATAAATTCAATCCACTTTGGTGTATTCATTAATTCTAAAATAAATGGTGCATCTTCAACAGTTACAGGTCGAAGAAAAAGTCTTTTGGTTTGGAATGAATTCTTGCTAGTCAAATTTTTGTTGTTATTTCGTTTAATTTCAGAATAAGTATTCAATCTACGTTATCTAATTTAAAATGTGATTCTTCTTTTTCTCATTTATATTATTAAAAGCAAGACTAAACCAGGAATTATTAAAGATTTTGACAAGAACATTGTTTTTAAATAAAATTCAATTTTCCCATTTTTAATCCATTTCATTAAGATCATTAACCAACTAATAAAACCAATTACAATTGAAATAATGGCAAAAACATATTCAATTGTTATTTCAATATAATTCTGTGAATCCATTTCATTTAAACTTTGAGAAAATATTTGATCAAGTATCAGTGAAACTGAAATAAACAGAAATAAAAGAGCGATTATATGAAACATAATTAACGCTATTTTTCTTCCTTCTAGGGTGTTCATTTAAATGTAGCGTTGCAGTAAATGTTTTGTTACGTTTATTAAACACCTAATTTAACAAATAAATGCCGAATAAAAGATATGCGAGTTATAACAAATATTTCGACTTATCATTAGTCTTGATTAGTGTAGAAAAAATCTTCAAAAACTTTGCATAAAACTGACTAAAATCATCTTTTGAGAGGTATTCTATTTCTAAATTTGTAGTTAGATTAAAAAACAAATATCAATTAATTATTAAATACTAGAGAGTATCACATTTATTTATATTTCATTGCTTTAACCCTATCATTATTAGGTAATTACAAAATTTATATTATGAAAAAATTCACATTTATTTTAGTACTTTTTATCGTTTTTACAGCTTGTAAAGATAACACTATGAAAGTCGAAGATACTGCGCAAGTAACTGAAGAAGTTAAGATTGAAACTCCTTTATTAGCAATAGCAGATTTTGATACAAAAGCAGGAGATTTTGTAAGTAAAGAAATAAGGATTTCTGGTATCGTGGATCATGTATGTAAGCATGGTGGTAAAAAATTATTATTAGTATCAGATGATGGAAAAGTACACGTAACATCTGAAGAGCGTTTTGAAGAAGCCTTAATAGGAAGCGAAATTGCTTTAAATGGTATTGTTGTAGAAGAACGAATTGATGAAGCGTATTGCCTAAAAATGGAAGAAGACAATATTAAAAGTCATTCTGAAGGTCAATCTAGCGATGAACAGTTTGAATCAAAAAAAGAACATATAAAAGAATATAGAGACCAAATGAAAGCTAATAATGCAGAATATATCTCTAATTATTCTTTAGAATATGTGTCTCATTTAGAGCTTAAATAGTGTGTCTAATAAATCGATGAGAGGGTTGCGAAAATGGAGTAGGATACTCCATCGCGACATTGGTTATTTTTTTATTTTCACCTCGCTCATTTATGGAATTTCTGGTATTGCCTTAAACCATATGAGCGATTGGAATCCTAATTATTCAGTAAGTATTAACCAATTTATAACGACTTTAGATTTGCATAACTCGTCTAAAGTAAAAAGCGATATTCTAAAGCTGTTGGATAAAGTCGATAATAGAGATAACTACAAAAAGCACTATTATCCGAGCGATAATAAACTCAAAATATTTTTAAAAGGAGGTTCTTCTATTTTAGTTAATGTTAATAGCGGAAAAGGAATGGCTGAATACCTAAAAAGACGCCCAATATTTTACGAAAGCAACTTTTTACACTATAACCCAAACAGAATTTGGACCTGGTTTTCTGATGCTTTTGCAGTAGCTTTAATTCTGTTTGCCATTACATCATTATTTATGGTAAAAGGTAAAAAAGGAATTACTGGTCGAGGTGGTATTTATATGGCATTAGGAATTATAATACCAATAGTGTTTTTGTTTTTTTATCTATAGCAGCAGATTCTGTATCTTATAGAAAAAGTACGGTCATTAGTGATTTTTGATATATGTACTATTTTAATTTATATAGACCTATTAACTTGTAATTTTTAACTACTTGAGTTGTCAATTTCTTTCATTAACATTTCGTTCAAAATAAAGACATTCGATAAACTAGATTCATCATTCTTTCGAATCCCACCAATAAAAATCAAATATTTTCCATATAATTTTATGCTTGCATTTTTACTATCCATTAAAGATTGAGCTGCCGCACTTTCTAAAATTAAATCAGAGTACTTGCTTTTCTCACCTGAAAAGTTATATGAATCAGTTCTTGTAATAAATGAAAGAAAATTTGCATCAGATAGAGCACAGGAAACAAATTCAGTTTTTAAGTCTGTTTTTCGAGATTTGAGAGTGATTTGAATTCTTTTTTTATTCCATTTAACAATAGCGTTTATTACCCAATTTTCAAAATTGTTTACAAACTTAACTTCTCCTTTAATAAGAGTTTTCATTGAATCAACAATAGGTTTCGTTAATTTATGTTTTTCTTTCAAGGTTTTCTCAAATGTTAGACAAAGATTTTTACTACTAATATAGTAATCACAACCAAACTAGCAGTAAATAAAGCAAAAACCGATATCTATTTTTATTAATTTTTAAGAAATTTCATAATGAGGATACTCAGCTGACCTATTTTGAAAAGAGGAGATTTTTGGATTTTGAATAACTCCGTCTTTAATCTCAATAGCTCTTCGAATGGTTTCACTACCATTCCATTTTTCTGGGCCTCCCATTATTATAGGTAAATAGGGAGTAAGGCTGTTAGATATTTCCCAACTGGCAGCATTCCAAAGATAAGAAGGTGTATGGTCTACGGCATAATAAAAAACATCTCCAAATTTAAAATACGGCTCTTCAAAATTAGTGGGTTTAGCAAACGAAAAGCCCATGCCTTCATCGCAACTAATATCCACAATTAGGCAGTTTTTTTAAGTTTATCGTTTTGATCTTCGGGCACTAACATCAAAGGATGATCAGTGTCTTGCAACATGCCATTTACAATTATATCTGCATCAATCAATTCTTCAACAAAAGGTCGTGGTTGATGATTTGGATGCAAGGACATTAGATTTCCGTTTTCATCTTCATCGAATTGATAATAATTAACACCAGCCATTTGATCAGCTACAAGAAAATAGTTGCGTTGTGTAAATACAGTAATGTCTTGTACTCCTCTTGCTCGTAAGGCACGTATAGCACCTCTGCTAACAGAGCCAAAACTAATCACAACTGCTTTTCGATTTGGACCATAGTTTCCATCGATTCCCATTAGGTTCATGGCATGGTGAACTCCAGCGTATCCTGCTATTTCATTATTGTTATGAAAAATATGCATTTGCCAATCTCCATGAGATGACCAACGATGCATGGCTTCCCAAGCTATAAGTGTAAGTTTTTTATCTATTGCTGATTGTGTGATTTTTCTTTGCTGAACGCAGTGTGACCAACC
>Ga0209121_10002173_pt1 | contig 20120 bp, 14 predicted proteins | sample Cruoilmetagenom3_FD_187292 | JGI IMG/M metagenome (GOLD analysis project Ga0209121, IMG submission 187292) | Oil polluted marine microbial communities from Coal Oil Point, Santa Barbara, California, USA - Sample 3 (SPAdes) (version 2) | ecosystem: Environmental > Aquatic > Marine > Oil seeps ...
TTAGTACGGCGGTAATTAAGACTGCAATAGTAAGTGAGGTTATGGTCTGATAGCGGTGCCGACGCAGGAACTTCTGGAATCGATAAGTGAATTTTGGTGGCCTTGCAAGAATCGGCTGGTCGCTCAGATGACGCTGCACATCCATTGCCAACGCAGCGGCATTGTCATAGCGTCTGTCCCTGCTTTTTTCCAGAGCTTTCATCACAATCCAGTCGAGGTCGTCGCGTATTGCCTTTCGCAAAAGATCTGGCGTCGAGCCGTGGTGCTTTGCTATATCGGTCAACGTTTCACCGAGAGTGCTTAGTTTGGTGGAGGGTTTGGGCGGCGGCTGCTCGCGGATGACCCGCTGCATTTCGAGATAGCCAGCCTTGTGCAGCTCTTCTTCGCCAAAGGGCGTTGTGCCGGTGAGCAGTTCGTAGAGCAGAACACCAAGCGAGTAGATATCCGAGCGGGTATCGACATCCATGTCGCCCAGGTCGGCCTGTTCCGGGCTCATGTAGGCAAGTGTGCCAATAATGTGGGCGTAACGGGTAAAGAGCGTCTTTTCCGTAAGTTTTTGATTTGTAGCCTTGGCGATACCGAAATCAATCACCTTTGGAACAGGTTTACCCTCGTGTTGGGTGACCATCACGTTGGTGGGCTTTATGTCTCTGTGAATGATGCCCTTCTGGTGGGCGTGCTGGATAGCGTTGCATACCTGAATAAATAGTCCAAGGCGATCCTTAGTTCTGAGATTGTTTTTGTCGCAATATTCTGTGGTAGAAATACCAGTTACCAGCTCCATAACAAAATAAGGCCGACCTGTCTCGGTGGCCCCGGCATCGAGAACTTTGGCGATATTAGGATGATCCATCATGGCAAGGGCCTGTCGCTCGGCCTCGAACCGGGCTATGACCGATTTGGTATCCATACCCAGTTTGATGATTTTCAAAGCAACTTTCCGGCGAATCGGCTCGGTCTGGTCAGCCATATAAACCACGGCCATGCCGCCTTCTCCGATTTTTTCCAGCAATTTATACCGGCTGATGACCGTGCCGGGACCTTCGCTCAGTTGAGACTCGTCCAGGTTAATATCTACACCAAATCCCGGATTTTCGAGGAAATCAGCCGCTTGATCGTTGGCTTTGAGCAAGGCTTCAATCTGTTTCCTGAGAGTAGCATCGCCCCTACATGCAGCACCCAGATATGCCGAACGCTCCGATCCGGCATCTTTTTCAAGGGCAGCGTGATAAATTTCCTCGATTTCTTTCAGCTTAAATTCCAAAATCAACTCCTTTGTAAATTCCCTCACACTATAGTGCGAAATTCAGGCTTCAGCAGACTCATGAAAAATAAAAAAAGTGGAAGAAAATTAAATAGCCTTCTCAGCCGCTTTTCTTGATACGCTGGAAAAGCCAGGCGCGCGTAAAAGACCAGTGTCGAATCGCTGTAGCACGGGAAATTCCGAGTATTTCCGCCGCCTGATCGATACTTAAGCCCGCAAAATAGCGAAGTTTTACCAAATCGGCTTTCGTTGGGTCCTCGACAGCAAGCTTCGCCAGTGCTTCGTCCAGGGCAATAAGTTCGTCGGGACTTTCTTGGGTAGTTATAGCCGCATTGTCGAGATCGACCCGCTTTTGGTCGCCGCCGTACTTAAGGGTCTTCTTACGACGGGCATTTTCGATGAGAATCCGACGCATGGCTTCGGCCGCGGACATGAAGAAATGATTCCGGCTGTTCCAATTCCGACATTCCGCTTCCACTAAACGGATATAAGCTTCATGGACCAGGGCAGTCGCCTGGAGTGTTTGGCCGGGCTTTTCCTGAGAGAGCTTCTGAGCAGCGAGAAGACGCAGTTCTTCATAGATAAGTGGAAGTAGTTCCTCCGCAGCTCGGGGATCACCCTGTTCAATCGCATTCAAGACTCGTGTAACGTCGGCCATAATCGTTCTATGATCCGGACTTCTCAATAAGGTCACGATATTGTACTGAAAAATAAGTGATGATTCAAATACTATGAAAAATGGGGATTTGACATTTTCACAGGTAAAATGATAGGAAAGGGACTGATTTGCTTAGAATTTTGGTATTGCGGGGGCGGGCGCGGGATGCCCCGCCCTGCATTCAGGCATGTTTAACTGACCCGGCCTTATTTAGTCCAGCCAGGTTCCCAAAGGCACCTGTACTTCTTTTGCCTTCCCGGCTTTTTTGGGTTCATCGAGCGATTGCGGCTCGGCCACTTTGCGGTAGCCCAGCGCCTTTATGACATCGAGCACCTCCGTCCACGTGGGGAAGGGCCTCGTATTTTTCCGCTTATATTCGTCGATGGCCATGAGAAACTCGAACTGCTCATCGGACATTTGCCCTTCTTCAGCGGATTTTCGATCATCGCTCAGCCGTCTGCCCGGCCCGCGCCGTCGATCCAGGCCCAAACGCCTGTCGACTACACTGTCCCTGCGCTCATCGCCCGAGCGTCGCTCTTGAATTTGTTCTTTTCCCATTTTAATACTCATCCTCGAAAAAGTTGCCTTCGAAGTCGCCGTCTTCTTCGTCGTCTAATGCAAAATCATAGAAATCATCGTAAGCGTGCTGCGACTCGATTATTACATGGGCCTCATCGAGAAATTCCTCCGGGACCATTACGGCAATTTCCTTCGAGCCAATCGCATGTTCATCCTGCTCGGCTATGGTAGCGGCGATATCATTAGCTTCCAGAATAGTTTTATATTCCCTGGCCTGCTCCATATCCTCGGCAAAAGCAACAACAACAAATCCTTCCAGCTTAGCCTGTGACTTTTGAGCTTTTTTGGAACGCTTTCCCATTTTAATCCTCCACAACAAACTTTATTCCCAAAATTGTTACGTCTCAGGAATCCTGCTTCGTTTATCCCGGCTTGCCGGGACAGGTTTTTAAGAAACCTCTCACCCGATTATTTTCGTCAAATTGAACCTTATAAATAATTAAAATCATGAACTTGTGAAAAAAAATCTGTCCGTAGATATTAGCTCTCGCAACTAATTTATTACTATCGACCCTCTAACTGTAAAAATTTAACGTTTTCGCATTTTTTTTTATTGCAAATTCTATTGGTTGTTTGTAATAAAGCGTGATGACGTGCCGGGCTTAAGGATGTAGTGCCGGACTATTCCAATATAATCTTGTCAATATGGAGGTTTTTAGAATGGCAAAGAAAAAAGAGTCTTTAATTGTAGCCAGTAAAGTTAAGGCTTACATTAAAAGCAAGAAGATGATGACCTCATCGGATGCGCTCGAAGCTATTAGTGATAAGGTCTATGGCATGCTTGATGACGCCATAGCCCGAACTAAGGCTAACCGCCGCAGCACAGTCAAAGCACAGGATCTATAGTCCTTGTTAGAAGCCCGTTGGTCCTTTTTTTCCGATCCTTACGGGTAAGTATTATTCTAACATTCTTTGATTAAACATCTTAGCGGTAATTTTGTATTTAAAATAAGCCGTTCCGCTTTTTTCGCGGCGGAACGGCTTGTTTTAGTCCGTGACCGACCTATAAAATACGTTTATCAACATCAAAATTAACGCTTTTTATCAAAAATTTTTCAACTATTTCGGCCAAAATCCCGATTTATATAATAGCTATTGGTATAAATACGATTATTTTCTGGTGGTTAAGGTAAAGACTGGGTGATTTCTTGCCGATGAAGGAGCTTATTGACGGCTTAAGGATTGGCTGTGCAATCAGATAGTTTCTGAGCTAAATGTTTAAGTTTTGTAATTCGATAAAATTTCGTGAATTATTATAACGAATGATTATAGGACTATACTTACTGGTGATTATATGAAAGTCTTCATGTTGGGCTGGGAATTCCCTCCGTTTATCAGTGGTGGGCTTGGCACTGCCTGTTACGGTCTTACCCGAGCAATGGACCAGCTTGGCATGGAAGTTACTTTTGTTCTGCCCAAGATGGTCGAGAGTAAATATGCGACTCACGTAAAATTGCTCACCCCGGGTTCGCGGACAACAAGTTCTTCTATTAAGTTCAACGAGCTGAAAAACGTAAAATTTCACACACTCAGCTCTGCATTGCAGCCATATACCACTCCGGATAGTTACGAGCGACGAATCGAAGAGACGTTGCGACTTAAACAGGAAATACACGGCGGCAGCATCAGTTCGGCCAGCCAGTTGATCACATCAAAAGACTACAGCAACGATATGTACTCGGAAGTTTATCGTTATGCTGCTATGGCTGCTGAATTAGCTGAGAACGAGCACTTTGATGTTGTCCATGCCCATGACTGGATGACCTATCCCGCGGGAATTGCCGTGGCGGCTTTCAGTGGAAGACCGCTGGTTGTACACGTACATTCGACAGAATTCGACCGCAGCGGCGAGCATGTGAACCAGATGATCTACGACATCGAGCGGGAGGGTATGCACCGGGCCGACAAAGTCATCACCGTAAGCCATTTCACTCGCAATATTATCATAAGCCGGTATGGAGTCAGCGAGGATAAAGTGGAAGTGGTTTATAACGGCGTCAAGCGTAACGGGGGCTGGTCTTCGGACGAAACCGTCATCGACAAAGATGAGAAGATTGTGCTGTTTTTGGGCCGAATTACAATGCAAAAAGGTCCGGAGTATTTTCTCCAGGCCGCCAAGAAGGTTCTCGATGTTATGGATAACGTCAAGTTCGTGATGGCCGGCTCCGGGGATTTGATGCACCGTTCGATTGAATTGGCGGCAGAGCTCGGTATCGGACAAAAGGTGCTGTTCACGGGCTTTTTGCTCGGCGAAGACGTGCAGAAAATATACAAGATGGCCGACTTATACGTGATGCCTTCGGTGTCGGAACCATTCGGGATTGCACCTCTGGAGGCTCTGGACAACGATGTGCCGGTCATCATCAGCAAGCAAAGTGGTGTATCGGAAGTTCTAATGCACGCTTTGAAGGTTGACTTCTGGGATATAAACGAAATTGCTAACAAGGTTATTGCCGTACTGAAATATCCCCCGCTGCAGATGACTCTTCGAAGCCACGGCAATTTTGAGGTCAGAAGGCTTCGCTGGAAAGACGCGGCGACCAAGTGTGCAAAAATCTACGAGGAGATGCTGGTTCCGGTTTAGGCATCGCATAAAACATAAACCCAAAACGATATCCGGCCGGAGAGAACTGCCGTCCGGCGGATATCAATAAGAGACGATTATGCCTTCTGTATGTTTTTATTTTCAAGTGCATCAGCCAGTGAGATTGAGGCACTACACCGTATTCGATAAAAACGACCAGTATTTCGACGACTATAAAAACGGCTCGATTTGCAGAAAGGTGGCTAACAAATGCTATCTTCCCGCCAACCGGCTGCTTTTAGACGTTATACGACGATTTGAGGGCCGCTTTAAAATAGCCTACAGCGTTACCGGCCTGCTGCTGGAGCAGCTCCAGCGCTATTCGCCGGAAGTAATGAGCACATTCGATGCGCTGGCGGAAACCGGCTGCGTGGAGTTCCTGGCGGAAACGTATTATCACAGTCTCAGTTTCCTGTACTCTCACGACGAATTTGTCGAGCAGATCAACAAGCATATAGAAGCAATCAACTACTTTTTCGGCCAAAGACCGAGGATATTCAGAAATACGGAGCTTATATACAACAATGATCTGGCCGCCCTGATCGAGTCAATGAAGTGCTTCGACGCAATCATTACCGAAGGAGCCGACCACATCCTGGGCTATAGAAGCCCCAATTTTGTCTACCAGCCAAAAGGCTGCAAAAATCTGAAACTCCTGCTGAAAAACTATTCGCTCAGTGATGACATCGCCTTTAGATTCTCCAACCGCGACTGGCCACAGTGGCCCTTGACGGCGGACAAGTTCTCACGATGGGTCAGTAATGTCAACGGCAACGGCAACGTTGTCAATCTGTTCATGGATTACGAGACATTCGGCGAACACCAGTGGGAAGATACCGGAATCTTCGATTTTATGCGGCATCTTCCGGAAGAGATTCTGAGGCACCCGGACAACGACTTCAAAACTCCAAGCGAGGTTATACAATCTTACGGCAGTGCCGACACGGTTGATGTGCCGCATATCATTAGCTGGGCCGATACCGAAAGAGACCTCTCAGCATGGCTTGGAAATGCAATGCAGTCCAATGCGATTCACGAGCTGTACCGGATTGAGAAGAAAATCAAGGATACCAACAACGAGAAAATTCTCGGGGACTGGCGAAAATTGCAGGCGTCGGACCATTTCTATTACATGTGCACAAAATACTTTGCCGACGGCGATGTGCATAAGTATTTTAATCCCTATGACTCGCCGTATGATTCTTATATCAACTTTATGAACGTGCTGGATCATCTGCACAGGCGATGTTCCGGACAGATGCCCGGGGACGAATTTCGTCCCGCACCAGGAAATGGGCCAACCGAGCCTTTACCCGGTTCGGCACCGGACTTTAATAACCTACCTGATTTACAGCCAGTAGAATAGATGCCCTGTTTCGTTGCGTACTCGAATCAATACTGGTTCTCACCCCGCCAGAAACTTCATAATGGGGAGCACAGTATAGAGAGGGCTCGGATTTTACCTTGATAGTGTCGTTTGGAGTAAGATAGTGTTAACATTGCAAAAAGCCGATGAAGCAGCGAGCGTGTCCGTGTCAACCGCCAAAAAAGATATTGATAACCTGCTGACGAAGGAATGGCTATTGACGAATGGGCGCGGCAGCTATGCATCTTCAACGATTGCCGGCTGCAATACCAGGGCCTACCATGGCCTGCTGATCGGCTCGTTAATGCCGCCGGCTTACAGGGTAATGGCATTATCCAATTGCCTGGAGATGGTCATATCCAAATCAGAGGTCTTCAAGCTTTCGACCTTTGAATTTGCGGACAAATTCGCTCCGGCGGGTTTTGGCTTTCTCAGGAAATTCCGCCGGGATATCGGCGCGCATTTCGACTTCGAGCTTGAGAACATGGATCTTACTAAATCCGTGTATCTCCTGCGGGATACCGATACTGCCGCCATCGTGTATAATTTTACCCGCGTCGCCGAGCCGATTGAATTCATATCGCGTCCGTTTGTCGGCTTAAGAAACTTCCATGCGCTGCAAAAATCCTATGCCATGTTATGTTCCAAATGGCTCGGGTCGGATACACTCGGGCTGCTGGTTCGCCACCAGATGCCAAAAAGTTGTGAACTGCGGCTGTGCTGCCCATCCGCCCATTTCGAGAAGGACCCGCATTGGTGGTTCAATTTCACATATCGTCATGACAGGGAAAGGGGCCAGGGTTTCACGGAAGATTTATGGACACCCGGCTTTTTCAAGTGCCGAATCGACGCTCCGGCAAAGATTGTCCTCTGGGCAAACCTCAGCCCGCCCAGAGCCGGTCATAAGCCCCGGCCCATGACAAATATGGATATTGATACGGTCTGTAAAGATTTGCAGAAACATCGGAAAAATCTGATACAGCAGGCGAAAAAGGCGAAAAATGATTTCCGGCCGCCTATTTCCAATGGTCAATCCAACGACCAAAATTTAAAAACCGCAAAGCGGGACTTTTTCGAGATGCTTTGTCTGGCCGCCGATCAGTTCGTTACACAAGGACAGACAGACCATAGCACCAGAGCAACTATTCTGGCCGGCTATCCCTGGTTTGCAGACTGGGGCAGGGATGCGTTTATATCACTGCCGGGCCTGCTGCTGGTAACCGGCAGGTTTGAGGAGGCGAAATCGGTCCTGACAACGTTCGCCGCAGTGGCCGATGAGGGGATGATTCCGAATCGTTTCGATGACTACAGCGATTCTACCCACTTTAACAGTGTCGACGCCTCTCTATGGTTTATCAACGCCGCCTTCCAATACCTGCGAGCCACCGACGATTCCAAGACCTTCGAGCAGGAGCTAATGCCGACAATCCGCTTGATTATCGATTCTTACCGGAAGGGCACGAGATTCGGTATTCATGCCGACGCCGACGGACTTATCACGGCGGGCGATGAACAAACTCAGCTCACCTGGATGGACGCCAAGTATGATGACATCGCTTTCACGCCCAGATATGGAAAAGCGGTCGAGGTAAACGCGCTGTGGTACAATTGTCTGTGCCTGGCGGCTCAATTCTATGCCGGCCGGGATATGGAAAACGCCGGGCGTTACGAATCTATGGCCGAGAAGGTTCGCAAAAGCTTTTCTGAATTGTTCTGGAACGAATCTAAAGGTTACCTGAACGACTGTATTTTGCCGGATGGCTCAGTCGATGACAGCCTTCGACCAAACCAGATATTCGCGGTTTCACTGAATTTCTCGCCGTTATCAGAAAAACAGCAGGCTTCGGTTGCAGAGGTGGTGCAAAAGCATTTATTAACGCCCTATGGCCTGCGAACGCTGAGTCCGGATTCGCCGAACTACAAATCCGAGTATACCGGGCCGCCGCAACAACGCGATGAGGCCTACCATCAGGGCACAGTATGGCCGTATCTTATCGGACATTTTGTAGAGGCGTATTTGAAGGTCAATGAATCCAGCCCCGCAAGCAAAATTCAAGCCGCCCAATTCATTGAACCTTTGCTTGGGCATCTAACCGAAGACGGCTGCCTCGGAAGTATCTCGGAAATATTCGACGGCGATGCCCCTCACAAGCCCAAAGGCTGCTTTGCCCAGGCATGGAGCATCGCAGAATTGATAAGAGCGTATCAGTTGATAAGCAGCTAATTGTTAAAGAACCACGAATCAAATTACCTTCTGACGCAATTCGTGTGCGCCAGCACACCAGCCATTAAAACCTGTCAATGTCAAAATGGAAGAAAAACAAGTTGTGGCAACATAGCTTATGTTGCTAAAATGAGCAACCAAAGCAAATAACGCTTTTGTCATAGGGAGTCGTTATGAAAGAAAGAAGCACTTCGTTCTTAACCTCGGTTTTGGTTTTCATTATGTTAATCTCAATGCTCAAAACTAATGTTTTATTGGGAGCAGATCTCGCCGCCGATGAGAATTCCTCCAGGCTCTATTTCAGCGAAAGTTTTGATGACGCCAATCTGGCCAGTCGAGGATGGTACGACGGCAACAAATTCAAGATTTCTGAGAAAGATGCCCACGCAGGCAAAGGTTGTATCGAGTACCGCTGGAAGAAGAACAGTACCAGCCCCATAACCTCCGCAGGTATTCGGCGGCTCATTGAGCCTACCGAGGTGGTGTACCTTCGCTTCTACATCAAGCTGTCAGATGGCTGGAGTTGGAGTGGCCGGCCTTACCATCCTCATATGATGCACTTTTTGACCACTGAAAACAGCAAGTACCACGGCCCGGCCGCCAGCCATCTTACCCTTTACATCGAGCCGGTCAACGGGAAGCTGCGCCTTGCGGCCACGGACATTCAGAATAAGGATGCGCCTCACGGGCTGACACAGGGCCCTCTCAGAGGCGGCTATAACGGCAAATTCTACGACAGTGAGGAGGTGCTCTTCAACAACGCCAAATGGCACTGTGTCGAAGCGATGTTCAAGCTCAACAGCCTGGATATGAAGAACGACAAGCCGAACAATGATGGCCGGCTTCGAGGCTGGTTCGACGGCAAACTGGTTGTCGAGCACAATGATGTTGTCTTCCGCTCAACCGACTTCCCTGAGATGAAGTTCAACCAATTCCTACTGACGCCGTACTTCGGCCCGGGACTGCTTCCTCACGAACAGACGCTCTGGATAGATGAGTTGGCTGTAGCCGGCAACATGGAGCCGACTGTGCCGCTGGCGTCTGAATACCCGGGACTGCCTGATACGGTGATCTTCCTCGATAACCGCCCCGGCGTTGTCAATCGCTCGACCACCTATGACCCCGAGACGCGGTCCTGCGGCCAGGGTAGGTACAGGGTTTTCACCGAGTTGGACCAGGCTGCCCGCGCCCTCTCAGTCGCCGATGCCCTGTATATCCGCGGCGGCAGCTACTCCCGCGCCTCGGTAGGCAAATACATCGTCGTGCACGGCAACAAGGTCAACTACTGGACTGGCGCCCTCGACATAACTGCCAGCGGGACTCCCCAGAAGCGAAAACTGGTAAGGGCCTACAAAGATGAGTTGGTGGTCATTCAGGCTAAGCCGGGGGTCAGCCGCTATAATCCCGACCCGAGTGATACGACGTTCAAGAATTCGTCTCACTACTACCCACATCCCGCTATCAGCATTGGCGGGGCGTATGTGGATGTGGCGGGCTTTAAGACCTATGGCCAAGTGGTAATCAGGGGGCATGACATTACGCTCCAGGGCTGTGACCTCGGGGGAGGTGGGCCGCATATGAACCAGGGTCAGGTCATCGCATTGAACGGCACCGGAGGAGCTGCTGTCTACAACGTCGTGATCCAAAACAACAAGATACACCACAGTTGCTGGGGGGAGAGCACTGGAAACGGGGCGGCTCTTATGTGTTACGACTCGAGCTTCATCGTTGAGAACAACGAGTTTTATGACAACTACGGTCCTGATACATCCACAAAGGACACGGGTGGCCAACAAGGCAGAAACATCATAATCCGCTACAACTTCTTTGGCCCAACATCTATCAATCCCAACGGCAACACCGGTGTAGGCGGCCACAATCAAGATGCGGATGTGGACCACATATATATCCACCACAATGTATTCTACAGCAAAAGCACTGGTATCTCCTTTCGCAGTCCCGCCCGCCTGCGAACAGTCGCTTACAACAATACCTTCGTGAACTGTGGCTACAGGAGGGGAAAAACGGGGGATATCGGCGATTGGCAGAACCCCGTAATCAACGTATATAACAACCTTTATTACCACTCAAAGCCGAGCCAGACTTTCTATGATATCCAGACGGAGCCATGGAGCAATCTGAACTCGGATTACAACCTCTTCTTTTCAACAACCGGTGATACGCAATGGCGAAACCTCTACCGCAACAGAGGCAATACGCTCGCAACTTGGCAGCAATACTCCGACAAGGACAAGAACTCCGTGTGGAAAGACCCTGTATTCGTCAACCCGGTGGGATCGAACCTCGATGACTTCAAGCGCAAAGGCGATCCGAAAAAGATCAAGGACGTTGCCGGCAGCAAGTATGGTCCGGTGTGTGGGGCTTATGTTGCTGGGGACGAGATCATCGGATTGATTCCGAAGAAGTGACCGTGAAAGAGGGAGAAAGACCGAATTGCGTAACCATTCGGCGCCTTGATGGTCGGTTCCGTTTTTCAACACTTTAATTCTTCTCGAATCAGGCAGCCGTCGCAGGGGCAGAAGGCGCGAAGGTTCTCTTCAGGCGTTGCCGGCGGAACTTCACAGCCCGGCATTAAAATGAATTTTTCCGGCACGGCATTAAGACACTCTCTGGCCGCATGGGCGACTTCCTCCGGAGTACCTTCGAATAGAACACCCGCAGGATTGAAATTACCGCATAGCGTCACGTCAGGCCCAGTCAGCTCACGTGCCCTGGCAAGCGAAACCAGCCAGTCCACGTCAATGATATCGGCACCACTGTCAGGCATGAATTGCACAATGTTTGATATGTTGCCGCAGATGTGTAGTTTCACGGTGCCGCCGGCTTCGTGAATAGCCTCAATCAGCTTTTTCTCCAGATGTAGAACAAGCTCGGCATACATATCCGGTGTAATCAGGCTCGCTGCCGCGTCGCCTACCCCTATCATGTCCGCGCCGGCTTTGACTTGAGCGACGGCAAAGGCAATTGCATTATCGACTATTACTTCGCCTGCTTTGACAAATATTTCCGGCTCGTCAATCAGGTCCAGCATGGCGTTTTCCACCCCCCTCAGATCTCCGTATTCGGCCATGGGTCCTTCCACCCAGCCTAAGACGCTGTGAGTCTCTCCTACCTCGGTAGCCATTTTCCGCACGCTGTCGATCCGTTGTTTTGTCCGTTCACCGTTCTCGATGTCGAAACGTTTGACGCGTGATATTTCGCTGCGTGTTTTTATGAACGCTTCTTTCGGCCTTCCTACTCCCTCGGCAGGATATTCGAATTCCATTCCATATGCAGAAGCCTCTCGCCACGGATCGCTTATCGCACTGATCTGGTCGATATTAAAGGCCCGTGTTACTGCAAGCTGCGCTTCGACCAATACATTGCCATCGAGGTAATAATCCCTGTAGGTATGCCCGATAAAATGAGAGGCCCATGCCATAAAAATTGGAGTAACCGCCGGACGGTCATAAGAATCACCCTTGAGAATCGCGTAAATTCGTTCTTTCGGAGTCATAAACCACCTTATATAAATCAAAAATAAAATATTAAAATAGCGGAATTGCCGCATTGCGGCAACGACTTCTTCAATTTTGATTTTTAATCTTTGATATTTGAATTTATCAAGGCCAGCAGCGAGGCCTCTACCTGTTCAAATATCGGCAATTTCAGGTTCTTTTCGACATTTGATTTTCTCGACCATCGAGGCGAAATCATAAGTACATAATCGAAGCCGGCCGGTATTTGATGCTGGTTCTGCCGGAATGCCTCCCGCAGCAAGCGTTTGAGCCGATTGCGGACGACGGCATTGCCGCTGGATTTCCCGATGGAAACACCCAGCCGACAATAGCCGCAATCATTTTCCGCCATGTAGAGTATCAGCAGGCCGTTGCTCGAACGCCTGCTTCGGGACAGGACGGCTTTGAATTGCTCGTTACTGACAAGCCTCTTCTTTTTCGGAAACGAAAACCGCTTCATCGTATACTCTATTGCACTTTATTTTACTAACTCAAATTGACCATTTTTGGGTCGAATGCTATAGTAAATCGTTCAATGATAATAACATAGCACAATCTGTCATTCCCGCACCTGCTTTCGCAGGTGTAAACTTGTCCCCGCAAAAGCGGGGAGCGCGAATCCAATAAAACCTTTAAGTTCCTGGATCCCTGCTTTGTACGTGTTTAGCCGGCCTATGGTATTCGCAACCATCCCCAAGCTGCGCTTGAGGCTGCCACACGTTTTCCATCAATTACATTGGGTGGCAGCCTCATCCCGATTGTCGTTTATCGGGATGGGGATGGCTTTCCCCTGGCTAAACACGTACCCTGCTTTCGCAGGGATGACAGCGCTAATCGGTCAGTTTGAGTTAATAAGTTACGAGTTTACGACGTTACCGTATTCCATCCGCCATTTTGCGTCTGTGCAAAACTTCGGCACCGACTTTGCGGAGCACTTTGTGATAATCCAAAGTGCCGACAAGCTTATCGCCGTCGCCTACTACCGGCATATTTTCCAGATCATAGCGTCTCATCTGTTCCATTATCTCTTCCAGGGGCTGATCCGGCGTTGTTTTATCCCGCACAGGCCCGGCAACGTCACAGGCCAGCAGCCAGCCGGCGACATCCTGATTCGCAAACATCTCCTTAATCGCTGCGATAGTGATTATCCCGGTAATCCGGGATTGATCGTCAATAACCGGATAATACACACTTTCGGAGGTGCTGAAAACCTCGAGTATCTGGTGCAGCGGCAAATTCTGCGCGATGCTTGTCGGCTCGGCATCCATGACATCCTTGACCGTGTATGTCCTGATCAAATCCTCTTCGGTCACATTCAGCCCGACCTCGCCCGCTTTTTGAACGCCCACTTTGACGAGCATCGGCCCGAATATTTCCATGATAAAAGTCGCCGTCATCACTACCATAATCACGACATGAGCGAGAGGAGCATACTTTTCGGGGAAAAGCTGGGCCGCCAAAATAGCAAGTCCAATGGCCACGCCGGCCTGGGGTAACAAACAAATTCCCAGATATTTCCGAACGACGGCGGGCGCGCCCGAATGCCGGGCGCCGAACCATGACCCCGCCATTTTGCCGGCCACCCTGCATAGAACGTATACCGCAATCATGACGATCATCCAGAAACCGATTCTGCCGAACTCCATGTGCGCTCCGGCCAATACGAAAAACGAGATGTAAATCGGCGGGGAAAATTTCCCGACGAGCTTAAACATCCCCTTGCTCTGGCGCGGCATCAAGTTGGCAATCGTGATGCCCAGGGTCATCGCCGGAAGAATCGGGTCGATCTTCGGTATCATCGAGATTCCTACAACAAGCAACAGGCAGCTAAGAGCAAATTCCAGAATTTTGTCGTCGGCCCTGACAAATTTCAAAAGATAGAAAAGCAGCACACCCGCCAGGAATCCCAGGAAGATGGCGCCGACAATTTCACCCAGCAGCAGCAGCGTGGCATTCAGAACAGATTCATGCCCCGTGCCCATCAGGGCCTTTGCGCCCGTCGCGGCACCACGGTAAAGCAGCAGCGCCAGGGCATCGTCAAGCGCCACGATTGCCAGCACAGCAGCGGTCAACGGCCCCCTCGTCTTGTATTCCCACAACACGTTTACGGTTGCCGCGGGCGCCGTCGCCGAAGCAATCGCCCCGAGAACCAATCCCATTGCAACCGATGCATATATTCGGTCCAGATCGCCGATCCCTTCGATGACGGCCGGTAATGCCAGCCACGTCGTCAGCGAACCGCCGATAACTACAAGCAAAAAAGCCCCTAATCCCTGTGAGAACAGAATGGCAAAGAACTGTTTGCCGTACTTCTTGAATACATCCCCCCGAAGCTCCGAGCCTATCATAAAACCGATTACACCCAGAGCAAACATCGTGAAGGGCTCAAGTTTTTCGATGGTCTGTGAAGTGATGATACCGAGCATATCCCCCAACAGTATGCCGACAACGATGCACCCTACAACCTGGGGAATATGGAGCTTCTGGAACAAACGAGAGCCGAATGCCCCGCCCAGGATAATCAGCCCGAAAAGCAAAGCCGGATTCAAGTGACTGAGAGGCCCGGTATTCGCATCGATCAAAGCAATCATGTCTATTTCGCCTCCACATCGGGAATTTCACCGGCCTTTTTAAGCGCGACTTTCGTCATAATCGGTCCAACGATTTCAAAGAAGATGCAGGTCGCGGTAATCGTGGCCAGGACCGAAGAACCGATTGCCAGGGCGTGCGGCGCATCGTACCTGGCGTCGATCAGTGTAAATTCATGCTTGACGATCAGCGACAGCCCGATTGCCACGCCGGCCTGTGAGAGAATCCCCAGCCCGACATATTTTTTCACCTTGTCTTCCACGTGACCGAATACGGCCCCGAGGCGGGCCCCGCCGATCAGTCCCACCGAGCGCCCGAGCACGTAAACTATCCCGATAACTCCGAGTGCCGGCAGGGCCGACAACTGCAGGTGCGCACCGGCCAGGCAGAAAAACAACACGAACAGCAGCGGCATCACCTCCAGCAGCGGGGCCGTCACGCGGTGCAGCAGCGATTCGTGCCGGGCGTTGGCCAGGACGAAACCGACCACCATATTGGTCAAAATAAGCGACAAATGCCATCGTATAGACAGGCCGGTACAAATAAGAATCACGCCGAAAACAACAATCAGAATATCCCTTGCGCTCTTCAGCCGGCGCACCAGGCGGTAGAACAACAATCCGGCTATCCCGCCGACGACAAAACTCAAGCCGATTTCCTTCAACGGAGCCAGCAGGGCCCCGAGAATCCCTTCGGCCGCACCTGAAGCCTCCGTTATCAAAAGGTTCTTTGCCAGGGCGGCGGCAAAACCGAAAATGATAATCGCAAGCCCGTCATCGAATCCGACCACGGCGTAGAGCGTCTTGGTCAAGCTGCCCTTAGCCCGGCACTCATGAATGACCGCAACGGTCCCCGCCGGGGCGCTGGCCGGAGCCATCGATCCGAAAATCAACGCCAGCGGTAAATCACGGGTCAACGCATAGACGGCAAGAAACACAACAATAAAAGCGCCGAATGATTCGGCTAAAATTATGGAGATTACCCCCCCGCCGAGACGCTTCATCGAGGACATATTCAGCTCCGAACCGATGCTGAATGCCACGAATCCCAGGGCAATCTCCGTAATGAACGAAAGCCGCTGCATCGAAGCTTCGTCAAAAAGATGCATGACCGAAGGCCCGAGGATGACACCGACGAGCATATAGCCGATCAACGACGGCAGCTTAGCCAGTCGTGCAGTTCGGCCGACGTAAAACGCAACAATCGTCGCCGCCCCTATGAGTGTCAGCCCGGAGATATGAAGGGGCCCCCATTTTGCAAGCAGTCCGCAAAATGGGAATCCAGGAAAAGACCAATCGGTTGTTATCGCAAGAACTGCCATCTTTATTGCATCTGCCCTCATGTGCTCAACGAGCCGGCCACATAATTAACTTCCTGTACGGTTGCCATCACACCGGTGCCTTTACCAAGGTCACCGGCAACGCTCTCGATTCGACGCAGAGCCTCGTTGGTTAGTTTCTTGTCAACAACGGCGATTATTATCCTGCCGAAATTGGAAGGCTCATCGGACCAGAAACTCGCAAAAAGAGGCAATTTCGAAAGATATACTCCCGCATTCTCGGCCCCGACTACAACCAGAGAGCTGGTTTCGATACCGGTCAGGATCTGCAGAATGTCCCTGAACATATCTTCGCTTTGTATGAAGACATGAATCAGATTTTTTACGGCCGGCTGCCTGTCGCTTATTTCCACGTCCGGACCCCGCAGAAAATTTTCGCACACGCCCTCGGGCGTTTGCTCTGCCAGAATCTGCTCAATCGCTTTCGGCGCCAACAGCCTCTGTGAAATAACCGAGAGCAGCCTTAAGTGCTTGTTGGATTCCACTTCGGGAGCAATAATAAAAACGATGAGCCTGACCTTCTCGCCGTCCAGTGCGTCGAAGTCGACGCCCGAAGGAACCGTCACGATCCCCACGACGAAATCCTTTGCGGATTTCAGCCGGCAGTGGGGAATCGCAATCCCCTTTCCGACGCCGGTCGAGCCAAGCGATTCACGCGCCTGAAGCCCAACCAGAATCTCCCGCTCGTTAAGGTTCTCAAGAATACTGCTTTTTTTAGCAAGGCCGGCAACCTGCCGAAGCACCTCGGCCTTGTCGCCAAGTTTGGCATTGATGGCGACGCATTCTTTATGCAAAACATCAGCCAGTTTCATAATCGGTATTCCCCATATTTTCTTTTTAGTTCTGATTTGGCATTATCATGCAGAACATTCGTTTATTCCAGCATCCGCAGCCGGACGTGAGGCTTAATCCGGCTCAACTGTGTCCATGACTGTACATACCATCGGCTTCTTTCTGCCTGGCCAGCACTTCAGCAGCAAGGCGTCTGTGGGCCGATCTGACACTTAATATCCCGACGTATTTCCCGGTATCGTCCGGAGCGACGGCCGGCAGGAATTCGACATCCATCTCCTTTGCTTTCTCAAGAGCTTCGGAAAGCGGCATCTGCGGCACGGCTTTTTCAATCACCGGCTCGGCAATATCCAGAGCGACCAGCCAGTCATTCAACTCCTGAGTGGCGAAAGTATTCATGATGCCGTCTAATGTTATGATGCCTGTGAGCTTGCCGGTACTATCGATGACGGGATAGCAGTAGGAATTTGTATTGGCGACCACTTTTATAAGCTCGTTCAGGGATAGACCGGCGGATATGGCCGGAACCTTATCGTCCAAAACATCCTCTACCTTATATGACATTATCAGGTCTTCTTCGGTAATATTCAGCCCCACTTCGCCGGCCTTCTTCGCACCTATTTTCACAAACACCGGGCCGGCGAGCTGAAGAACAAACACACCGGCGATGATGACCGAGAGCATCGTATCTCTGATTTCGCCATCGAACCGGCTGGTTGCCATTAGCAGCAACGCGATGGCGATTGTACCCTGCTGATACAGGCAGAATCCCAGATATTTCCTGATTGTAGGCACCGACCTGGATCGTACCGCCCCACACCATGCTCCGCTGGTCTTTCCGACAACACTGCCAATGACGTAAGCGGCCACAAGCAATCCTACCTGTGGACCCATGCCCGAAATATTCAACCTGGCGCCCACAATGACAAAGAACAGAACATAAACGGGGGCGGCAAACCTGTGCACGAGAGCAAAACTCGATAGCACTCTTTTCGAGCCCAGGTTAGTCAAAGTTACCCCCAGGGCCATGGAGGAGATGATAACGTCAAGTTCTCTGTTTATTGCAACACCTATAATCAGCAAAGCCAAACTAAGACTGAAAACCAGAACCCGCTCCGGCTCATTGGTCCTGTTAAGTATCCAGTTTAGAAGGAACCCTGCGGCCACTCCGACCACCAGCGAACCGACAATCTCATAGAATGATCCCAATAACGCCGGGAAAAAGCCGGCCTCGCCATGCCCTATGATAACTCCGGCAACGCTCACGCAAATTGTATACAGCACAAGGGCAAGGGCATCGTCGAGCGCGACAATCGCGGTGAGCATTGACGTCAGCGGGCCTCGCGTTTTGTATTCCCACAGTACGCTCATGGTCGAAGCCGGATCCGTCGCCGCACATATTGCACCGAATACAACGGCAACGGCTAACGCGGTTTTCCAATCGCTAAAATACCACATTATCCCGAAGCTCATTAACCCGACCAGCAGGCATGCCGCCAGGCCCTCGAACAACAGGATTGAAAAGACCTGCCCCCCGAATTTCACAAAGATATCCCGCTTAAGCTCGCCGCCGATCAGAAAGCCGATGATTCCCAGTGCAAACATGTTGAAAGGTTCGAGGTCTTGAATTGTACGCTCTGAAATAATTCCGAACAGGGGGCCCAATATTATACCGATAGCGACGTAGCCAACTATGCGCGGGATGTGAAGACGCTGGAATATCCTGGCGCCTATCGTACCGCCAAAGATGGCGATGCCGATCAACAGGATAATATTGAGTCCTTCACCTTCGACCGGAGTTGTAGCAAGAACATCAAACATCGTTAGTATTCGATAACCAATTAGTTAAGGTCGAAAAAATTTGAACCGCCTGATAAAAATGTAAGCAAGTCAGGGCACTGAACGTACCATTTCCGTCCAAAAACCGTCTAAGATAAGGCTCGCGGCGGTTTTGTCAAACGAATTTCGCTCGCAACGAACAATATACTTCTCAGATGTACGGGTGGTTCGCCCGGCAGGATTGCCACGCCCGGAACCGCCCGTTCAAAGGCTCTTATCTGGTATCGACCGTCACGCCGGGCCAGTCATCCGTGCGGAAAGGAGTGGCGGGCAGACCCTCCTTGTTATAGAGATTGCACACCGGATTGTCCGCCCAGGCGTAGCGCACGGCAACAGGCTCGGATACTTTCTCGCTGCTGACGACGATTGTATCGCCTTCAATCCTGGCATCGGCCCAGACGAATTCGCGGTCCGCCCCGGCTATGGCAAAACCTTTCAACTGCTCATCGCCCTTCGCAGCAAGCCCGCCGCCAATGTGATCGAAATACAGAACAATTCGATTGCCGTCAACCTTCATCGATTCGTAAACCGGCCCGTAATAAACCAGCTTTTTCCCGTAAGTCCTGGCCAAAGACCATAATGCCAGACGCTTGCCGACGTCCTGCTTGTTCCTGGGATGGATGTTGTCGGCCTCGCCGATGTCTATTATTACGGCCATACCGGTCTTTGGCAAAGCCAACGTCATTAACTGAGCCTCGCGCAGCTCCGCCCAGTTGCTTGGGCCCGGCTCGGGTTTAACTTCCATGAAATTAGCCAACTGCACGAAGATGAAAGAAAAAGCGCCCCGGCCCCAGTCGTCACGCCAGTTTTTAATCATCGCCGGAAAGAGCGTCCGGTACTGATAGGCCCGGCCGGCGTTGGATTCGCCCTGGTACCAGATCGCGCCCTGGATACCGTATGGAATCAGCGGGGCAATCATCGCATTGTACAGGCCGGCCGGCGCGTGAGGATTGCCCGGTCCAAACGGTGCTCTCGGTCTGCGGGGCGGTTTCTTGCCTTCGGCTTTGGCCTTCTCAACAGCCGGTTTCCATTCGGCTAATTTCTGCTTGTACTGTTCCATGGCCTGCGGATACTTTGCGACGGCATCGTCGTATCGTTTCAGAATCGGTGCAAAATCCGCGTCCGCCTCGAGCACCTCTCTTTTTGTCCACGCCTCGGCGGGCGTCCCGCCCCACGATGTATGAATCAAACCGACAGGCACGTTAAGCTCTTTATGCAAATGCCTACCGAAGTAATACGCCACGGCGGAAAAAGCCGGCACCGTCTCGGGGCTGCATTCGCTCCAACTGCCCTCGCAATCCAATTGCGGCTCTTCAGCCACTTTGCGCGTGACCGTGAAAAGGCGAATCTTCGGATAAACGGCCCCGG
>Ga0209121_10002174_pt1 | contig 20112 bp, 16 predicted proteins | sample Cruoilmetagenom3_FD_187292 | JGI IMG/M metagenome (GOLD analysis project Ga0209121, IMG submission 187292) | Oil polluted marine microbial communities from Coal Oil Point, Santa Barbara, California, USA - Sample 3 (SPAdes) (version 2) | ecosystem: Environmental > Aquatic > Marine > Oil seeps ...
CAAAATCGCGCCATAGGGCTTCGTAAAAGAATTTTTAAATCTCTCAAGAGTTCCGGGTAAAAATCCCAGATCCTCAAGCTTTATCAAAATACTTTCCTTTCTCAATAAACGCAATACAATTTTCTCACCATAAACCGTCGGCAAGCTCGCCACTCTAAAATCTATGGGATTTTTACGAACAGATAAACCAAATCGGCCATCCTGAGGCTTCCTATGCTCGGCAATATCCATACCTGCCATAATTTTTAACCTTGAAATAACCGGTCCCTGTAACCGCTTTGGAGAACTCATAACCTCGTGAAGGACACCGTCGATTCTAAGCCTTACTCTGAAATCGTCTTCCTCGGGTTCTACATGAATATCGCTTGCCCGACTAGCCGCAGCTTGTGTAATAATGGATTGGACAAGTTTAACAATCGGAGTCTCCTGAGCCTCAGCGGTTTCGGAAAAAATCTCGACTTCGCGTCCTTCCTCCGTGATTGCGCTTTCAACATACTCTTCAACCACTTTATCAATTCTACAATATCGCTCTATCGCATCCAAGAGATCGGATTCAACAGCAACCGCCGGACTTATCTCATAGGCCGTTACAATCCTGAGGTCATCGATAGCAAATATGTTTGCAGGGTCAGCCATAGCCACAACCAGCTTATCTTTTTCAAACTTAACAGGAAGCACCATATAACGACGAGCCATCTCTTCAGAAATAGTTGCACACGCAATTGGGTCAACCTCAAAATTACCAATATCTATGAAAGGAAGGTGCATTTTTTCCGCAAGAGTACGAGCTACATCAACATCGGAAATAAAACCGCAGTCCACTAAAGAGCGAGTTAAAGATTTCCCACCTTGACATGAACTTATCGCCTTTTTAAGCTGCTCCTCGGTAATCAACCCCGCATCTATCAACATTTTTCCCAATCTTTTAGTTGATTGTGCCATAAAACTTCACCTTTTAACTTTCTTCCGATTTCAAAACTTTTTTTAAGGCTTCACACATTATCTCAATCGGGGGTTCCAAATGCGTCCATATCTCAAAAGCAGCAGCCCCTTGATACAAAAGCATGCTTAGACCATTTAGTGTTTTGGCCCCATTATTTTTGGCAACACGAATAAGAGTTGTTTCCAACGGCTTATAAATCAAATCGCAAACAAAATGCTTATTAGATATTAAGTCTAAAGGAAAGGGCTGTTCCCCCACAGACATTCCTATAGGAGTAGCATTAATAATAAGATCAACAGATGAAAAAAGGGATTCTAAATCGTCCCCAAAATCAAAAGCTTCAACCCCACAAGCAAAATTGCTTCTAAGTAAAGAGCAAACTTCCTCAGCCCGTTCCTTGGTGCGATTTAAGATTTTTAGCTCATTGACTTTAGATAAAGCCAAGGTAACCGCAACAGAACGAGAAGCTCCTCCTGCACCCACTATCAATACATTCTTGTCTTTTGGATCAAAACCTCCGTCATTGACGAGAGCCGTTAAAAAACCCCGTCCATCTGTGTTATATCCAATCAATTTATTATCTTTTATATGAATAGTATTAACGGCTCCTACAATTTGAGCACAAGAAGAAATCTCATCTAAGCAAGATAAAACTTTCTCTTTATAGGGCATTGTTACATTAACTCCAACAAAGTTTTTTATTACACGAAGACCATTTAATGCTTCATCCAAAAACATATCTTCAACCGGCAAAGGAAGATAACACCAGTTTAAATCCAAAAAATCAAAAGCAGCATTATGAATAACCGGAGAAAGCGTGTGCTCCAACGGATACCCTATTATCCCAACAAGCTTTGTTTTTCCGTCAACCCTTGGCATTTGACACTCCTTTTACTTTTCCTTTTGAACCTTTTTTAAAATTAAACGCTCCAGCTTCCTTAAAATTTTTGTATAAAACAAGTCGCTTTCGCTTAAAGGCACAACAAGTATGGTAAATAAATTAACTCGGTTTCCTCCAAATACATCCGTAAACACCTGATCTCCGATAACAGCTGTCTGATGTTCGCTTGTGTTTATAATCTTCATCCCTTGTTCAAAAGCCTTCCGTCTCGGTTTTATCGCTCTCGCAATAAAGGGTACATCCAGACTTTCAGCAATTTCTCTCGCTCTAACTTTCCAATTGTTTGAAACTATACATATCTTAAAACCCTTCTCGGATAATCTTAAAAACCACTCTTCCAAACCATCTGACGTTTCCTTTTTCCCTCTCGATATTATGGTGTTGTCGAGATCAATTAACAGCCCTTTAATTCCTTTTTTTTGAAGATAATCAAAGTCTATATCAAAAATTGAATCGTAATATTTATCCGGATAAAATTTTTTCATAAAAATCATTTATAAACTAAACACCCCTCTATTTTGGTTCCTTAGTTTCTTGGCTACGTGGCTACATCTCTCGTCTGGAGATTGCTTCGGCTTTGCCTCGCAATGACGGGTAAGAATTAATCCTTACCCCTTAATCCTTTTCTCTCCTTGCTCTATTCTCTATGCTCTATGCTCCAAACTTCATTAGTCGGTAGTCCGTAGTCGAAAGTCGGTAGTTTGTTGACCAGATTGCTGATTTTACTATACTCTATACTCCATATTCCATATTTCATACTTTACCATTTGCCCTTTAAGTTTACTTTTCGCTAATCCTTCTCCTTAAAATAGAATTTTTAACTATATTTTCTCCTACCGGGACATCGATGACATAGTTAGCATGAGCTGCATTTAAACTTTCCCCGTTTTTTTCATCAATCATAGAAGAAATCTTAAAACTTGAAATTTTCTTGGGGCCAAGAACCTCAATCTCATCACCTATGGAAATACGATTTCTAACAGCTATTTTAACAGTTCCCTCTTTTTTCTTGCAATCCGTCACAATTCCCACAAAATCGTAAGTCCGTTTATAACCGGCCAAATTAGTTTCTTCCATCACCATTTCCTGATTTGCCTGTTGATGTGAATGATAAGCACAATCATTTTTTTGTGTAAAAAATCCGGTTGTATAACCTCTATGGCTTACCTTTTTTAGTTCATTAAGCCACTCATCTTGAAAAACAAAATCTTCAGGAGACGCGCAATAATTATCAATTATCTGCTTATAAACATTGGTAACAACCGCAACATAATAAAGACTTTTCATCCTGCCCTCTATTTTAAAACTGTTAACCCCGGCAGAAAGTAACTCCGGAACGTGTTGAGCAAGACACAAATCTTTCGAGTTAAAAAAATATGTTCCTCTTTTATCTTCAACGATCGAATGATATACTCCCGGTCTTTTTTCTTCCACTAAAAAATATTTCCATCGGCAACTATGGGCACAATCACCTCGATTAGCGTCCCTGTCCGCCAAATACTTGCTCATTAAACAACGCCCGGAATATGCTATACACATAGCCCCGTGAACAAATGCCTCAGTTTCTATATCGACACTTTGAGCAATCTCTTTAATCTCTGAAAATGAGAGTTCTCTAGCCAAAGTAACCCTTGTCGCCCCCATCTCTTTCCAGAATTTGGCGCTAGCAACGTTTGTTACATTGGCTTGCGTACTTACATGAATTGACATTTTGGGGATTATCTTCTTAGCGATGGAAAAAACTCCCGGATCAGCTGCAATTATAGCGTCAACACCAATATCGGATAAATCCAACAAATACTCTTTTAACCCATCTAAATCTTCGTTGCGAGCAAAGATGTTAATCGTCACATAAACCTTAACACTGTTTGCATGAGCAAAATCAACCGCTTTTTTTATTTCCGGGATATCAAAATTCTCCGCTCCCATACGCAAACTATAGTTTTTGCCCCCGATATAAACAGCATTTGCTCCATAAAAAACAGCAAACTTAAGCTTTTCAAGATTCCCCGCCGGGGCAAGAAGCTCAGGATGCTTAGCATTAATTTCTTCATTCGAGCACATAAGCTCACCACCCTTTTTTGACTTCTTTTTTCACTTTTAAAAATTCATCATAAGAACTTGTAAATGTATGATGTCCATCTGAACTGGTCAATACAAAATACAGATAATCCACCGAAGCGGGATTAAGAGCAGCTTTAATCGAAGCAGAGCCGGGATTACAAATAGGTCCGGGAGGGAGCCCCCGGTAAATGTATGTATTATAAGGAGAATCTATTTTTAAATCTTCGGTCGAAAGACTGGCTTTTCGCTCCGGCAATACATACTGAACGGTGGCACAAAACTCTAAAGGCATCTTTTTCTGAAGACGATTATAAATAACAGCCGATACCAATTCTCTCTCTTCGGGAACCCTAACCTCTTTTTCAATTAAAGAAGCTATGGTTATAATCTCATGAATCGTAAGACCTTTTTCTTGAGCTCTATTTAAATCAAATTTATCAAACTCTTCATTAAACTGAAAAAGCATCATTTTTAAAACATCTTTAGCGGTTTTATCTTCCGAAAATTCATAAGTTTTAGGAAAAAGATAACCCTCCAACGATTCAATCGGTATATCTCTTAAAAAATTATAATCTGCCACCTTAAAACCATCGCCGCTTAAAACCAAGTTTTTAAATTCCTCAGCATCGATTGGCGTGTTTTCACCCAACCTATCAGCAACTTGCCCCACCGTAAATCCCTCCGGAATTGTTAACTTATAATATTTTTTCTTGGGAGCAAGATGATCTTGACTAAGAATTTCAATAACCTCCAAATAAGACATATCTTTTTTAAGATTATACTTACCTGGCTTAAGCCGACCGCCTAAACCGCTAAATTTAGCAATTAAGTCAAAGCAAAAAGCATTTGAAATGACTTTTTCGCGAGCTAAAATCCTCCCAATATCAAAAATTCCGGAGCCTGGAGGAATTTCAACCAAAACATGGTTTTCCGTAGAAGACCGATTTTCTTGTGCTGATAAAGAAGAATTTCTTTGGGCAGTATATCCCTTGTATCCAATAAATAAAATTAGAATCACCAAAAGACCAAGAATAAAGAAAGATTTTGAATTTTTCTTCTTTTTTCTAATTAGATGTTTTGAATTTCTGTGATTTATCAGAGATTTTCATCCTTTCTCGCGCAAACTTTCTAAATAACTTTGCAAAATTATAGCAGCTGCAACTTTGTCAATTACTTTTTTTCTTTCATCACGATTTAATTTAGCAAGTGAAAGAGGCTTTTCAGCCAAAGAAGTAGTAAATCTTTCATCCCACTCTATAACCGGAATTTTTAACTTGTTACGAAGCTTTACAACATACTCAAGAGTTAATTTGCCTTGAGGCCCCAAGGTGCCGTTTAAGCTATAAGGAACTCCTGCAATCACTTCTTCGACATCATAATCTTTTATAATTTCTTTAATAGCTTTAACTTCATCTTTAAAATTACTCCGTATAATTGTAATTAGGGGTTGTGCGGATATAAAAAGAGGGTCCGAAAGAGCAACTCCAATGCGCTTTAAGCCTATGTCTAAACCAACTTTCCTCATAAATTGGAATTCCTCTTTTCAAAACAACCTACTTATTGGCCTTTAACCTTTCATTTTCTTCTTGGATATACTTCAAAGCCTTTTTGAGAGCCGGCTCAAGTTTTTCGGGATTTTTCCCGCCCGCTTGCGCCATCTCGGGCCTGCCACCACCCCCGCCACCTACTATCGGCGCAATTTCCTTAAGAATGTTACCTGCATTAAAACCGGAATTAACAAGCTTAGGTGAAACGGCGGATATGAGCAGGGCTTTACCGTCAGAAGCCGCCCCCAATACAATAATTGCCTCCCCGGATTTATCTCTCAACATATCCACAAAAGACCTCAACCCATCCATGTCTTTCACGCTTACCATTTCGGTAATTACCTTGATGCCATCTATTTTATGAGCCGAAGAAATCAAATCTTTTATTTCAATCTCGGCCAGTTTGGATTGTAATTCTCTCATCTTTTTCTCATTGTTTTTAATTGAGGTCATAAGACTCTTAACTTTTTCAGCAGCATCTAAAACCCCCACTTTAAACAAATTAGCAATCTCCTTTAATCGCTCTTCTTCTTTTGTTACATAATTTAAGGCACCATAAGAAGTCAACGCCTCAATCCTCCGAGTATTTGCAGCAATGCTTCCTTCGCTAATAATTTTAAAAAGACCTATGTCGCCGGTCCGGCCAACGTGTGTACCGCCACATAGTTCTTTACTAAAATCTCCCACCTCTACCACCCGAACAAATTTCCCGTATTTTTCTCCGAACAAGGCTGTAACACCTTGTTCCCGTGCAAAATCAAGAGATGTTGTATAAATTTTCACAGCCTGATTTTCCATAATTCTCTCGTTGGCCAACTTCTCAATTTTCCGAAGGTCATCCGCGCTTATAGATTCAAAATGTGTAAAGTCAAACCTTAACCTCTTATCACTAACAAAAGAGCCGGCTTGTTTTATATGTTCCCCGAGAACTTTACGAAGAGCCCAATGAAGGATGTGCGTAGCAGTGTGATTTCGGCATATTGCCACACGCCTTTCTATATCAACGCTCACCTTAGCCTTTTGTGACGATTCTATAAACCCTTCTTTCACCACGCCTTTGTGAATATACAACCCGGGAAGAGGCATGTAAGTATCAACCACCTTTACTTTTCCGGTTGCTGTCTTAATTAAACCTCTGTCCCCAACCTGACCACCCATCTCAGCGTAGAGAGGTGTCTGTCTAAGTGCTATCTCAACTTCATCATCTGCATGAGCACAAGGAACAACCACATTCCCTTTTATAATAGTCTGTATGATTGTTTCCTCGTCATCCTTTAAATAACCCACAAATTTACTTTTTCCAAATTGGTCAAAAACTTCAGTGTAAACTTCTTCGGCAATTTTAAAGTGTCTTTCTCCACGTCCGGCTCGTGCCTTTTCTCTCTGCTCTTTCATTAGTTTATCAAAACCCTTTTGGTCAATTTCAAGACCATTTTCTTCCGCGATTTCCCGGGTCAGTTCCAACGGAAAACCATAGGTATCATAAAGTTGAAAAGCTGAGTTTCCATTAACGATTAAAGCCCCTCTTTTCTTTTCTTTTTCAATAATTGCATCTAAAATATTCAAACCCTGTTTAAGAGTTGCCGTAAATCTCTCTTCCTCGCTCGTCAAAATGCGATATATATAGTCGCTGTTATCTCCTAACTCCAAATAGAAATCTTTCATGGTATCTACAACAACAGCGGCAACATCCTTTAAAAATTCCCGCTCAATTCCAATTAGACGTCCATGCCGGATAGCTCTTCTGATAAGACGGCGCAAAACATAGCCTCTCCCTTCGTTTGAAGGCAAAATACCGTCACCGACAAGAAATGTCATTGCGCGTGTATGGTCCGCAATAATCTTTATAGAAATATCAACATCTTTATTTTTCCCATAAGTAACTCCCGCAATATCTGTAACCTTATCAATAATTGGTCTTAAAAGATCCGTTTCAAAGTTGGTTGGGGTATCTTGAAGTATTGAGGCCAAACGTTCTAAACCAAGTCCGGTATCAACATTTTTCGTAGGTAAAGGGCTAAGATTCCCATCTTTATCCCTAAAATATTGCATAAAAACCAAATTCCAAACTTCTAAAAATCTATCGCAATCACAACCCACCGCACAATTAGACTTACCACAACCTCTTTCTTCCCCAAAATCATACATTACTTCCGAACACGGCCCGCAAGGGCCGATCGGTCCCGCCGACCAAAAATTATCTTCCTCTCCCATTCGCACAATTCGCTCTTTGGGAATTCCGACATCCTTGTGCCAAATATTAAAAGCTTCATCATCATCGTTAAAAATGGTTATCCAAAGTTTTAGCTCATCAAATCCCAACTCTTTGGTTAAAAATTCCCATGCCCAGGGAATCACTTCTTTTTTGTAATAATCTCCAAAAGAAAAGTTTCCCAGCATCTCAAAAAAAGTCAGGTGCCTTGCGGTATGTCCAACTCTTTCAATATCGGTAGTTCTGGCACACTTCTGAACCGTAACAGCGCGGGGGTGGATAGGCTTAATGTCACCTTGAAAAATTGGCTTAAACTGAACCATTCCGGCTGTGGTTAATAAAAGTGTCGGATCATCAGGAACTAAAGAAGAACCCGGTAAAATTACATGACCTTTTTTTTCAAAAAAAGAGAGGAATTTCTTTCTAATTTCAAAACTTTTCATCTATAACAATCACTCCGAATCTATTGGTCAAACGTGGCCTTATGATTAAGTTTTTTGAGACTCACGTTTTTCTAAATAATAATAAAAAACTCCCTTACCAACAGCTGCAATTGGTATCGCTAAAATTATTCCGAAAATTCCAAAGAGAGTTCCACCTATAAGCATCGCAAATATTATGGCTAAAGGATGTAGGTTTACTTGTTTCCCCATTAAGTTGGGTGAAACAAAAACGGCTTCAATTTGCTGAACAATCACCATTGCAACCACCACCCACAAAGCCGTTATCGGAGATTTAAACAAAGCAACGATGACTGCAAGCGCACCTCCCACTATCGGGCCAAAGTAAGGAACAATATCAAACAAGCCGATTATGGCCCCAAGGGTAAAAGCATAATCTACACCCAAAAAAAGCAGAGCAAGCCAACTCAAAGTACCTGTTACCAAAACCAAAGAAACCTGTCCTTTTAAAAACCCTTTTAAAATAGCGTCAATCTTATATACAAGCAGTTTCACTTCATTTTGATATTTAACAGGGATCAAACCAATAGCTGTTTCTTTTATTGCTCCCAAATCTTTCAACATATAAAAAGAGATAACAATAGCAAAAATTGGGACAACAATAAGGTTCGCCGCAAATGAAAAAACATTCATTGTATAAGTCGGCAAACGAGTGGCTGTTTTAATTGCCGCATCAGTAATTTGAGTTAATGAGTTTTCAATAAAATCAATAGCTGCAGGAGGCAAACGTAATACTTCAAATCGATTTTGATAGCTTTCAACAAACCCCTGAACAGATTTAAAATAACTAGGTGCGTGATAGGCTAAACTTCGAATCTGAGTAATTATAACAGGGACAAACAAAAACGATATTAAAACGATAAAAAATAAAAGAAGAACGTAAGCAAATATTATAGAGAGTATCCGCGAGAGCCCTTTTTGCTCAAAATAATCGACTATGGGTCTGAGAATATAAACAATAAAAAAAGCTAATAAAAAAAGATATAAAACACCTTTAACACGAACCAAAAAAGAAAAAACTCCAAAAAAAAGTAAAACCAAACCGATAATCGACCAGGTAATAATGCCCATTTTTTTACATTTATCAACAACAGTTTCATTTTCTTTATTCAATAGTTTCCCTCAATAAAAAGTAAGTAAAGCAAGAAAATTTACGAGATAAATCTACAAACTTATATAATATAATCAGGAGGTTCTTCCTGCTCTAAGGATTCTTGACTCACAGATTGGAACTCTTCTTCAAGTTCTTCCTCTTTCTTTAAGGCAGCATCTTTCCCCGCCTCAACTGCATTTAATAAACGTATCCAGCCTTCTTGAACATAAGGTTTAGCAACTTCAGCTGCAGCCAGTGTTTTCTCTTTGCATATTTCTCTTGCCGTGGGACTAAGCGCTAAGACAAACCCAAACCCCGTCATGACCCCTAAACCAAATTTTAAAAATGAGCTTTTCTCTTTACTCATGAGTCACTTTCCTCCCTTTTTTGTTAAGGTATTTATAGCTTTCTTCGCCCCGGCGGATACACCGGCCAGTTTAATTAACGGCGAAGATGTTGCTTCTTGTAATACTCTAACAACCAAATTAAACTTACCGCTTATGTCTCTTACCGATTCTGCCACATCATCAATTATGGATAAGCCTTCATTTGTCTTCCCCACCGTCACTTGAAGCTCGGATATGATCGGCATAGCTTCTTCCCGGATATCTTTAACTAAATCATTTACGTTATCTAATATTTTTGACAACCGATTGAAAAATATAACTATACCAACTGAAATTGCAATGATTGCAGCTGACAATATTATATACAAAAGATTTAACCAGTTCATTATGACCTCCGTTGTGATTTATCCAAATTTTATCATATAGCAAAATCAAATTCTACCTTGCAGAATAGATTATCCCGCCACCTAAAACATTCTCTCCTTGGTAAAAAACAACTGACTGTCCCGGTGCGATAGCCCGTTGCTTTTCTTTAAATTCCACGACAGTCTTATCTTTTTTAAAAGGGGAAAGCCTTGCAGCCGAAGGTTTCATATTATATCTAATTTGAGCTTCGATGTTTATCTCCTCGCTCAAAACATTAAGAGAAATGAAATTAAGATTTGTGGCAACTAAGCCGGACTTATACAAATCGTCCTCGCTGCCCGCAATAACAACGTTCTTTTCTCTAATTAAATCTATAACATATAAAGGTTCCCGAAAAGATATACCCAAACCTTTTCTCTGCCCAATCGTGTAAAAAGGCAACCCTTTATGTCTTCCCAAAACTTTCCCTGTTTTATCGATAATATCGCCGGGGCAAATGAGCTCTTTAAATTTTTCACGCAAAAAATCTCCGTAATTGTTCTTGGGGATAAAACAAATCTCCTGGCTTTCAGGCTCAAGTTCAGAAAACCCTCTTTCTGCAGCAATTTGAGAAACCTCACTTTTAAGTAATTCACCTAAAGGAGTTTTTAAGTGACCCAGCTGAGATTGATTTAAAGACCAGAGAAAATAAGATTGATCCTTCGCCACATCTTTTCCTTTATAAAGCAAAAAACGATTGTTGTCTGAGTTATATTTAATCTTAGCGTAATGCCCTGTAGCAAGATATGATGCTCCGTTCGAAAGAGCCCAATCAAGCAAAACCCCCGCCTTAATTAGCTTGTTGCAAATAACGCAGGGATTGGGAGTTTTGCCGGATACATATTCGTCGCAAAACGAGTTAATTACTTTCTCCTTAAAAACCGAAGTAAAATCAACCACATGGTGAGGAATATTTAGACGTTTACATACACGTTTCGCGCTTTCCGCGTAACTTAAATCCCCAAGCAATATCATGGTAACCCCAAAAACATCATATCCATTATCAAGCAACAACGCGGCGGCAACGGCGCTATCAACACCGCCACTCATAGCAACGGCAACCTTTTCTTTTTTCAAAAAATCACCCCATTTGAGTCGGGAGTCTATTAGTTGGGAGTTGGTAGTTTATTTAAATTAAGAAATAAAATATAAAAATGAAAAACGATATAGAAAAATTTAAAATTGAATATCAACTTACAAAAGATAAGATTTTTAAATACTTTCAACTCAAAAGGTTATTCTCTGGACAAAAGCTTTCTTAATTCTTAATTATCGTTTTTATTTTTTCATTCTACATTTTTCATTTAACTTTACCCCTTCTTCCCCTTTTCCCAACCTTCAAGGATTTTTTTCTCTTGACCGGAATTAGCGGGACGATAATATTTTCTTCCCCTTATTTCCTCAGGCAAATAATCCTGTTTTACGTAATGCCCCGGGAAATTGTGGGGATACTTATAATCTTGCCCATGACCTAATTTTTTAGCACCAAAGTAATGGCTACTTCTCAGATGTTTTGGGACAAGGTAATTCATTTCATTTTCCACATCTTTCTGCGCGTTATTTATCGCTGTTATAACAGAGTTGCTCTTTGGCGACAAAGAGAGATAAATAGCAGCGTGAGCTAAATTTAAACGCGCCTCCGGCAATCCGACAAACTCGACCGCTCTTGAAGCGGCAATTGCTACTTCCAGGGCTCTTGAATTGGCAAGCCCTATGTCTTCTGAGGCAACAATAATCATTCTTCTCGCTATAAATTTAGGGTCTTCACCTGCATATAACATTCTCGCCAACCAATAAATTGCGGCATCGGGATCAGAGCCTCTTATGCTTTTTATAAAAGCAGAAATCGTATCGTAATGAGCGTCACCGCCCTTGCCGTAAACAACTTTTCGTTTTTGTGAAACATCTTCAACGATAACCTTAGTTATCTTTCTTGCCCCCGTTTCATCCGGTAAAGTAGTCATAACAGCAGCTTCTAATATATTAAGCGCCGAACGAGCGTCTCCATTGGCAACATTTGCTATCTGTTTCAACCCCTCGTCTGAAATCTCAACTTTTTCATTACCTAAACCCTTTTCAGCCTTTAGTGCTCTGATTAAAATCTTAAATAAATCCTCTTCCAACAAGGGCTTAAACTCAAATAACCAGGAGCGAGAAACAAGCGGTGGATTTACTTCAAAATAAGGATTCTCGGTTGTGGCTCCGATTAAAATTACAAGCCCATCCTCAACCGCGTGTAAAAGTGCATCTTGTTGAGACTTATTAAACCTGTGTATCTCATCGATAAACAGAATAGTTTTCTTATTTTCAATTTCAAATCTCTCTTTTGCCTGAGCTAAAACCTTCCTTATTTCAGCAATATTGGAAGTCACCGCGCTAATCTGAACAAAGTAAAATTTGGTTGCACTAGAAATTATTCGAGCAAGAGTTGTTTTACCGGAGCCGGGCGGTCCCCAGAAAATCAAGGAGCGAAGCTTGTCTTCAACAATTGCTCTCCTTAAAGCCTTGCCTTCTCCTACAATTTCCCCCTGACCAACAAATTCCTCAATGGTATTGGGCCTCATACGAGTAGATAGAGGAGCTAATTCAGATAATTTTGACCGGGATTCATTTTCAAAAAGATTCATATTTTTAGAATTGTCCCTTAAATATCTCAAATGGGATTTATGTGAAACAGAGGCTCCGCTTTGCCGTAATTAGCTATCTATTTGAACCCAGATGCTCAAACAGGTGGGTGCCCCGCTATTTGCTTCGCGAGTCCCTGTTGCCAAGGCATTCGCTTCACCTATAGACGTAAGCTCCCAATGTAGAAATGCTGGCTCAAATAAGTTTACTAACTACAAACATCGCAGAACCCAATTTAATATTAACACAGAGAAGCACCGCTATCAAAAAGCCATATCATTTAAAAACAGCCTCCAACTGCCAGTCCTCAGCCTCCAGGAAAATAAGGGTGCAGCTCAAGATGTGAGCAGAGAGCTTAGAGCAGAGAGAAAAAATAAGAGCAAGGGATAAGAAAGGAGTAATTGGTGGAGATTAAATAGAGATTAAGCGGTAATTAAATAGAGATTAAGTTAAAATTTCAAATTAATTACAATCAGTTACCATTAATTTCAATGAATTACCATAAATTACAATTTATGATTAAAACCGAGATTGCCGCGTCGCCTACGGCTCCTCCTAAGTAACAAGCTCACTACTCTCCATACTAAAACCTTGTTTCTTTCTTAAATCACCCCAGTTAGACTGGGGTGGGGTGCTCGCAATGACCAATCTGTAGGCAGGCAATGACAGTGACTTGAAGTTCACACGCCGTGCCTGCCGGATAAACTGGTGGTTTATAGCACTAATTATTTCAATCTAATATTTAATTCCCGCAACTGTTTATCCGAAACTTTATCGGGAGCACCCGTCAACAAACAAGTTGCCGTCTGGGTCTTTGGAAAAGCGATAACATCACGTATGGTGTCTTTTCCCGCTAAGAGCATAACCAGCCTGTCAAGCCCAATAGCAATCCCTCCATGCGGAGGAACCCCGTACTTAAACGCCTCAATTAGAAAACCAAATTTCTCATCCACTTCCTCGGAAGATAATCCCAATAAATTAAATATCTTTCTCTGTAATTCTCTATCGTGAATCCTTATGCTCCCGCCACCAACTTCAACTCCGTTTAAAACCAAGTCATAAGCTTGAGTTTTAACAGATAACGGCTCGCTATCTAAAAAAGAAACCGTTTCTTTTGAGGGAGATGTAAAGGGATGATGTTGAGCCTTGTATCTTTTTTCTTCTTTATCATACTCAAACATGGGAAAATCCATAACCCACAAAAACTTGTATTTTGATTCATCTATTAAACCAAGCTTCTTGGCAAGATAAAGTCTTAATTGACCAAGCGCTTCACAAACTATCTTTTTTTCATCAGCCACAAAAAGAAGCAAGTCTCCGGGTTTTGCCTTGAATGCGTCGGTAATAGAATTACGTGTTTCTTCGCTGAAAAACTTCGCAATGGGCGACTTAACCTTCCCATCTTCAATTATTTGCATCCAGGCCAACCCTTTTGCGCCATAAACGGAAGCTAATTTTGTTAACTCATCCAATTGACCTCGAGAATAATCTCCGCAACCAAGGGCATTAATGCCCTTAACGACACCATTGGAATTTATTACATTCTCAAAAACTTTAAATCCACAATTCGCTGCCAAGTTGGATATATCAACTAATTCCATTTCAAATCTAAGATCGGGCTTATCGCTTCCGTAACGTTTCATGGATTCATCGTATGTTAACCTCTGAAAAGGCACCTCTAACTTCATATCCAGAGATTCAAAAACCATTTTAACCATTTCTTCCATAAGCGAGATAATATCGTCTTGCGTAATAAAAGACATTTCCATATCTATTTGAGTATGCTCAGGTTGTCTGTCCGCCCTCAAGTCCTCATCCCTAAAACAACGGGCAATCTGATAATACCTTTCAATTCCGGCAACCATAAGTATCTGCTTAAATAGTTGTGGCGACTGCGGAAGAGCATAAAAATGTCCAGGTTGAACTCTGCTTGGAACTAAATAATCCCTTGCCCCTTCCGGTGTGCTTTTAGTTAAATAAGGCGTTTCCACTTCCATAAAACCATAACTGTTGAGAAAGTTTCTAACTGTTGTTGTAACATTGTGCCTTAATTTTAAGTTGCTCAGCATTTCTTTTCGCCTGAGATCTAAATATCGGTATTTCAACCTCAAGCTCTCATCAACATTTAAACTATCTACAATCTCAAAGGGTGGTGTTTTAGCAGCGCTAAGGATAGAGATCTTTTTGGCAATTACTTCAACTTTTCCGGTAGAAAGCTTTGGATTTACGGTACCTTCCGGGCGTAAAGAAACTTCGCCTTCTACGCTTAGCACATACTCGTCCCTAACTCGCTCGGCAACCTTAAAAATTTTCTCTTCTTCTGGGTTAATTACAATCTGAACAAGTCCGTTACGATCTCTCAAGTCAATAAATATTAATCCTCCATGGTCTCTCCTCCGGTTCACCCAACCGGACAATTTGACCTTATCTCCCACGTTATCGTCATTAAGCAGCCCACAACCGTGAGTTCGCTGAGAATATTCTATCGATTTATACATCAAAACCCGCCTTTCTCACTTTAAATGTATCTTTTGCCCACCGGGTAATATCTGAAATTTGCATCTCCGATTGTTCCCCTGTATCCATATTTCTAATTAAACAAGTATTTTTGCGTAGCTCCTCCGGACCCATGATTATTACATAAGAAACATTTAATTTATTAGATAATTTCATCTGTCCCTTCAAACTTCGTCCGGCATAATCCATATCAGCGGAAATACCGTGCTTGCGTAAATTATTTAAAAGATTGAATCCTTTTTTCCTCGCCTCATCAATTGCAGCCACAAAAACATCAATATGCGAATTTAAAGGAAGTTTTACGCCCAATTCTTCAATGGCCATAACAACCCGCTCGGTTCCAATTGCCCAACCAATTGCCGGTGTCGATAAACCACCAAACTCCTCAACCAGCCCATCGTATCTTCCGCCTCCGCCAAGAGCATTTTGAGCTCCGAGACTCTGTGTTCTAACCTCAAATGTGGTCTTGGTATAATAATCAAACCCTCGCACCAAGGCAGGATTTAAAATATAGGAAACACCCATATCATCGAGAAGACCTTTAACGGTTTCAAAATGATTGCTACAATCTTCGCACCAAAAATTCGATATTAAAGGGGCATTTTTTATTGCCGCTTGGCAACCTCGAACTTTACAATCAAAAACCCTTAACGGATTTACGCGAGCTCTTCTTTTGCAGTCATCACATAAATGTTCCGTCTTATTCGCAAGGTATCCCTTTAAGGATTCGCTGAAGGACTTTCTGCATTCGGGGCAGCCCATGCTGTTTAAATGCAACTCTAAATCCTTTAAACCTAACTTCTTTAAAAGAGTAACTAAAAGCAAAATTACCTCGGCATCGATAAACGCGTCCCGAGAACCAATTGCTTCGACGCCAAGCTGCCAAAATTCACGATACCTTCCGGCCTGAGGTCTTTCATATCTAAACATTTGACCGCAATAGTAAAGTTTTAAAGGAAGCGACTTGGAGGCAAGCCCATTTTCAAGATAAGCCCTAACAACGGGAGCCGTCCCTTCCGGACGAAGGGTTAAACTACGTCCACCTTTATCTTTAAAAGTATACATTTCTTTTTGCACTATATCGGTACTTTCACCTATCCCCCGTTGAAAAAGCTCGGTGTGCTCAAAAGTCGGGGTAATAATCGGATGATAGCCGAATTGCTCAAATAATATGACCGCCGTTTTCTCAATAAACTGCTTCATGTCCGCTTTATCAAATAAAATATCCGAAGTGCCCCGCGGTGCTTTAATATTCAATGTCTATCCTCCAATTCTTAATTATCATAAATTTTGCAGAAAGGGGTTAACTTTTTTCTCTATTCCCAATGTAGTTTCTTCACCATGCCCCGGTAAAACCCTTGTTTCGTCGGGGAAATTTAAAACACGTTTCAATGAATTAATTAAAACTTTATGAGAGCCGCCGGACAAATCCGTTCTCCCGACCGAACCCGCAAAAAGCAAATCTCCCGTAAAAAGAAGGCCCGAAACCCATATTGAAATGCTTCCGGGAGTATGGCCCGGCGTATGTAAAATAATTAAACTCAAATCATTTATCAAGATTGTTTGTCCATCAAATAGCTCCTCCGTCTTTAAGTCAAGTGAGAAGTTTGTTCCCATAAGAAATGATAGATTTTTAGATGGCTCCGTTAATAATATTTTATCTTCCTCGTGAATACAAATTGGCGCTTTAGTCGCCTCGGCAACTTCTTTGCAAGCACCAATATGATCATAATGCCCGTGAGTAAGAATTATCTTTTTGACAGCAAACTCTTTTTCACGTACGAGCTCCAAAATATGTTTAGCATCCCCACCGGGATCAATAACCACAGCTTCTTTATTATCAGAAGCAAGTATGTAACAGTTTGTCCCCAGCGACCCAACCATTAGTTTGTGTAAAATCAATATTCCCCCTCTGTCAGTCGGTAGTCTGTTAGTCGGTAGTGAAGAGTTTGTTGGTTTTGAGATTACTTCGCCACTTCGTTCCTCCTAAGTAACAAGCTCACCACTCTCCATACCAAAACCTTGTTTCTTTCTTAAATCACCCCAGTTAGACTGGGGTGGGGTGCTCGTAATGACGAGAAAAAACACTCCATGTATTGTAACTAATAGTAATTTATTGTAATACAATTGTAATTTATTGTAATTTCTATTTAATCTCCACCAATTACCCCTTATTGTAATTCCTTACTCTATTCTCTCTGCTCTCCGCTTTTCTATACTCCATACTCTAAGCTCTTCGCTCCACGCTCTGTGCTATCCAGCAATATGGTCACCGGTCCATCGTTTACGATTTCAACTTGCATCATAGCTTGAAATTTCCCCGTTCCAACCGAAACTCCCTCTTTTTTTAATCCCTCAATTACAGCTTCATACAAAACAACCGCCTCGTTTGAAGATGCCGCCTCCGAAAAACTTGGACGCCTTCCTTTCCGGCAGTCCCCAAAAAGCGTAAATTGCGGAACAACCAAAATCTCACCGTCTATATCTTTAACGGATAAATTTAACTTTCCATCTTCGTCGGGGAAAATTCGCAAATTAGAAATCTTATCGACCAGATAATTTACGTCCGATAAATTATCCCCCTTTGCAACTCCCAACAAAACTACAAGTCCTTGCCCAATAGAAGCAAGAACTTTCTTGTCGACAGAGACCTCTCCTTGACTAACACGTTGAACAACCGCCCTCAATTATCCCCCTTAGCAACTTAAACTCGATACGCATCAAAAACACTATCAATCTTTTTAACGTTTGCCAATATGTTTTCAAGATGAGCCACGCTGCTTGTGTCAAAAATAAATCGAAAGATTGCCGTATTATCTTTACCCATTAAAACGGTAGCAGAACGAATATTTACTCCCAAATCGCTTATGGCCGAACTTATATCCCTCAACAACTTGGTTCTATCTATTGCCTCAACTTGAATTTCAGCTTGGAATGTTTCCTTGCCGCCCAAGTCCCACTCAACCTCAATTAACCTGTCAGGATGTTTTTTCTTTAGATTTTTAACATTCGAACAGCTGTTACGGTGAACTGTAATACCTCTTCCTATCGTAATAAAACCAATTATATTGTCCATTGGAACAGGGTCACAACATCTGGCTAAACGAATTAAGGCATCCTCCACCCCTTCAATTCTTACTCCAACAGCCGTTGTCCCCTGTTTCCTCTTAGGATAAGATGGAGGCAATTCAAGCTCTTTTTCTTCTTCCCCTGCCTTCACAACATGAATTATTTTAGTAACCACTTGCTTCGGGGAAACATTTCCCGTCCCAATGTTGGTGTAAAGAGATTCAGTATCGGAAAATTTTAAGTCCTTAAGGACCACCTTAATTACATCGACTGAGATGTCGCTTAAACTATAGCCCTTTCGGCGAAGCTCTTTCTGTAAAATTTCACGGCCAACGTGTTCCGTTCCTTCACGGCTCTCCTTGCTAAACCATTGTCTTATCTTTGTTTTCGCGCTAGAGGTTTTTACAATATTTAGCCAATCCCTGCTTGGGCCGGAGGAGGTTTTTGAAGTTAAAATTTCAACTATATCGCCATTTTGAAGCTCATATTCAAGCGGAACAATCTTACCTCCGGCCTTTGCCCCGATACAACGATGACCGACATCCGTATGAATGTTATAGGCAAAATCCAAAGGAGTAGAACCTTTGGGAAGACTTACAACATCGCCTTTTGGGGTGAAGACAAAAACTTCAGTTTCGAACAAATCAATTTTTAGTGTCTCTAAAAAATCCTTGGAATCTTTGGTCTCACTCTCCCACTCCAACATTTGACGAAGCCAAGAGAGCTTTTCCTCGCCCTTATTCATATGGGTTCCTTCTTTGTAATGCCAGTGGGCAGCAACCCCATATTCAGCGGTGCCGTGCATATCATACGTCCTTATTTGCAACTCTAAAGGACGACCCATCGGACCAATAACGGTGGTGTGTAAAGAGCGGTACATATTGAACTTTGGCATCGCAATATAATCTTTAAATGTCCCCGGGATGGGTTTCCAGAGCGAGTGGATAATTCCCAAAATGGCATAGCAATCTTTAATTGAATCAACCAATATTCGAAGCCCGGACAAATCGTAAATTTCATTGAACTCTTTGCCCCGGCGAATCATCTTTTCATAAATGCTGTAATAATGCTTAATTCTCCCGATTATTTCGTTTTTGATTTTTACCTTTTTTAACTCGGCAAAAAGAATTTCCGACGCCTCTTTAAGATAGGCCTCCCTCTTTCTTCTCGTTTCAGACACCATTTTTGCAATCTCGGCATACTTTTTGGGTTCCAACGTTTTGAAAGAGAGATCTTCCAACTCCCACTTAATTTTGAAAATTCCCAGACGATGAGCAAGGGGAGCATAAATATCAAGCGTTTCTCTTGCTTTCTGCCTCTGTTTTTCCGGGTTCAAATGCTGAATTGTTCTCATATTATCTAATCTATCCGCAAGTTTAATGAAGATAACTCGGATATCTTTAGACATCGCGAGCATCATTTTACGAAGATTCTCAGCTTGTTTCTCTTCTTCACTCTTAAATTCAATCTTATCGAGCTTAGTGAGCCCATCAATTAAGCTTGCAACTTCCGGGCCAAACTCTTTTTTGATGTCGTCCAAAGAAGTATCGGTATCCTCAACAACATCATGAAGAAGAGCGACCGCAATGCTTGTGGTATCCAATTCAAGCTTAGCCAGGATATTGGCCACACCGAGAGGATGGAAAATATAATACTCGCCCGATTTGCGATATTGGTCAATGTGAGCTTTCTTGGCAATAGTGTATGCCCGCTTAACCAAAATTAAATCGGCTTCCGGTTCATATACTCTGATTTTTTCGATTAATGCTTTTATCTTCTTTTCCATCGTTTTTTAAGTTTAACAAATTTTAGCTGGTTAGAGTAGAGAATGATTGGGTTCTATACATATGCAACATAGAAGGACTTTTATTATACATCATTTTCTGCTCCACAAATTCAATTGGAGTAAGTAAATTTAGACTCCTGTG
>Ga0209121_10002176_pt1 | contig 20108 bp, 18 predicted proteins | sample Cruoilmetagenom3_FD_187292 | JGI IMG/M metagenome (GOLD analysis project Ga0209121, IMG submission 187292) | Oil polluted marine microbial communities from Coal Oil Point, Santa Barbara, California, USA - Sample 3 (SPAdes) (version 2) | ecosystem: Environmental > Aquatic > Marine > Oil seeps ...
CTGGAATTTATTTAATTTAATTTATTATTATTCAGCTAGTCTTACTTCTTTTATTTCAGGAATCTGCTCCTTTACAACCTGTTCTACATACCCCTTTAGTGTCATCATGCTCATAGGACAACCATGACATGCTCCTCTTAATCTTACAAGAACAACCTTTTCATCCTCTAAAACATCAATAAATTCTATATCACCACCATCAGCCTGAAGTGCAGGCCTGACTGTTTCTATAACTGAGCTTACTCTTTCTTTTAAATCCATTTTAACTCCTTATACATATTTTAACATTCCACTTAAAGCATTATATGCTCTTTTTAATACTGATTTTTCAATATTAATCTCATATTGATTTTTTTCTAAAGAATTGAATATATCTATTAATGCTGTTCTTTTCATATTTGAACAAATCTTGGGCCTTTTTGCAGGATAAAACTCCTTTTCCGGATTTTCTCTCTTCAACCTTTCAATCAAACCCTGTTCAGTAATTATAATAAATTGTTTTTTATTTGATTCTTTAGCATACTTTAGCATACCACTTGTTGAAAAAACTTTATCAGACAGATTTATCACATCCATTTTAGCCTCAGGGTGAACAAGAAATTCAGCTTCAGGATATAGGTCTCTCATTTCCTCTATCTCCTCCTTTTTTATCCTATTATGTACATAACAATAACCTTCAAATAAGATTATCCTTTTTTCTGGAACCATTTTTTGTACGTAAGTTCCAAGATTTCTATCAGGTATAAATATAACTTCATCAGCATCAATATTTTTTACAACAGATACAGCATTTGCAGAGGTACAACACACATCACTTTCAGCCTTAATTTCAACACTTGAATTTACATAAGTTACAACCTTTGCTTTTTTATGCTCTTGTTTTAATTCTATTAATTCATCCACAGTTATCATATCAGCCATTGGACATCCCGCATCAAGACGCGGTAATAATACTGTTTTTTCAGGAGATAAAATTTTAGCAGTTTCTGCCATAAATTTAACCCCTGCAAAAATTATCATTTTATTATTAATCCTTGAAGCAATCTTACTGAGCTCAAGTGAATCTCCAAGATAATCAGCTATTAATTGTACTTCTTCTATTTGATAGTTATGTGCTAAGATTACTGCATTTTTTCTCTTTTTTAACTCATCTATTCTTTGTTTTAAATCTTCCATTTTTTACCCTTTCAAGATTTTATTATAATTTTCTTGAATCGTCAACATTTTATATTGACCAATACTGTTTTAAATATTATAATCATTATGGAGGTATTATGAATATTTCAAAAAGAGCAAAACTAATTCAAGAATCCCCAATCCGAAAATTAGCTACATATGCTAATGAAACAAAAAAAAGGGGGATCCAAATTTATCACTTAAATATTGGACAACCTGACATCCCCACTCCTGAAGTTTTTTACAATAGAGTAAAAGATTTTTCTAAAAAAGTCCTATCATATGGTCCTTCTGATGGCCTTGATGAACTAAAGCAAGCAATGGTAGACTATTTTTTAAAGTATAATATAACTTTAAATAAAAATGATATTATAATTACAACTGGAGGGAGTGAAGCAGTCTCATTTGCCTTCAACGTAATTGCTGATCCTGAAGATGAAGTCATAATACCTGAGCCCTTTTATACAAATTATAATGGTTACTCCTCAATATCAAATTTAAAAATAGTTCCAATTACAACAGACCCTGAAAACGGATATCATTTACCAGACATCTCTGAGTTTGAAAAAAAGATTACAAAAAAGACTAAAGCTATTATGATATGCTCACCTAACAATCCTACAGGCACTGTACTTTATGAAAGGGAAATAAGAGAACTTGGAGAATTAGTAAAGAAATACAATCTATTTCTTATTGCTGATGAAGTATATAAAGAATTTACTTATGACGGAGAAAAACATTTCAGTATTTTACAATTACAAGGTTTGGAAGATCACGCGATTGTAGTTGATTCTATTTCTAAAAGATATTCTGCATGTGGAGCAAGAATCGGAGCAATAATTTCAAAAAACAGAGAAGTAATGAAAGCAATTCTTAAATTTGCACAAGCAAGATTATGCCCTCCTACTCTTGAACAGATCGGCGCAATTGGAGCATATAGACTTCCATTAAACTACTTTAAAGCAATCACAAATGAATATCAAAAACGAAGAGATATTTTAGTTGAAATATTAACATCAAATAAAGAGATTGTCTTGAAAAAACCAAATGGAGCCTTTTATATAATGGCCAAACTTCCAATAGATGATTCAGATAAATTTGCTAGGTGGATGCTTGAAGATTTTGCAATAGATAATGAAACAGTTATGGTTGCACCAGGAGCTGGTTTTTATTCAACACCAGGAAAAGGAACACAAGAGATCAGGATTGCATATGTATTGGAAGCTAAAAAACTTGAAAGAGCAGGAAATATATTATTAAAAGCAATAGAAAAATATAACTCTTTAAACTCGTAACCTAAAACTTAATATCAACTAAATTCTATATATGGTATAATCTATAATATGAGAAAAGGTTTTACTTTAGTTGAAATTCTGATTGTAATGGCTATAATCGGGATTTTACTCTCAATCATAATTCCAAACTATTCTAGTTCAGTTAAGAGAGCAAAAGAAGCTGTTTTAAAGGAAAATTTATTTATAATAAGGGATGCTATAGACAAATTTTATTTAGACAAAAAAAAATATCCGACCTCATTAGAAGATCTTATTACAAACAAATATTTAAAAAAAATTCCTTATGACCCTTTCCTGAAAAGTAGAGAATGGAGATTGATCCATTATGAACCTGAAGAAATGGAAGACTTTGACCCTGAAATTGCAGATGCAATAATTGATGTAAAAAGCATGTCTACTGACACAGGTCTTGATGGCACAAAGTATGAAAATTGGTAAATCAATATGAAAAAAAATAGGGGATATTCTCTGATAATTGCAATAATAGCAGTAACTATTTTTTCTATCCTTCTATTAAAAGCAAGAATAATGTGGGAAACAGTAATAGGAAGAGATATGGAGGAAGAACTTATTTTCAGGGGAAGACAATATGTAAGTGCAATTAATTTATATAGAACTAAAAACAATAACCTTTACCCTAAAAAATTAAAAATTCTGTACGAAAAAAAATTTTTAAGAAAATTGTATAAAGACCCAATTAGTGAAAGTATGGAATGGAATGTTGTTATGCAATCAACAAAGTTGGGTAAAAAAAAGCTATTGATCGTTCCAAGAAAACTTGTAAAAAAATTTATTGGGACTTCTCACATTATTGGAGTCATTTCAACTTCAACTAAAGAGGGCTTCAGAGAATATAGGGGGAAAAAGTATTATAATGAATGGGCTTTTTATGTAGGCGAACAAATTGACAAAGAAATGCCAGAATTAAAATTCATAAAAGAGTAATGTTAAATATTTTTATAATTGCTGCTGAAAATTCTGCTGAAAATTACGGCGCTCAAATAATAGACGAATTCAAAAAAAAAAATCCTGAAACTAATTTTTTTGGTGTCGGTGGGGAAAAATTTATTGAAAAGGGAGTTGATTTAATATTACATAATAGAGAATTTGCAATTGTTGGTCTTATTGAAGTAATTTCAAGTATTCTAAAACTAAAAAGATATATGAAATTAATTGTTAACGAAACAATAAAAAGAAACACAAATGCTGTTTTATTAATAGATTATCCTGATTTTAACTTAAGGCTTGCAAAAAAATTTAAAACTCTCAATATCCCTGTTTATTATTATATAAGCCCAACAGTCTGGGCATGGAGATATTCAAGGGTAAAGCAAATAAAGAAATATGTAGATCACCTATTTATCATATTCCCTTTCGAAATAGATATTTTTAAAAAAGAAAAAATCCCCTTTACTTACACAGGTCATCCACTCATACCTTCAATAAATGTCAACGAAAAAAAGGAAATTTTCAGAAAGAAATTAAATGTTAAAGATAATGAACTGATAATTAGTTTATTGCCTGGAAGTAGAAAATCAGAGGTTGTATCCCTTTTACCTGAAATGTTAAAAGCTGTAAAATTGATAAAGGAAAAATTTGAAATTAAAATTTTTATTCAAAAGGCTAATAGCATAGAAAAAAATCTTATATTAGATTTCCTTAAAAAATCAAAATCCAAATATGTTCAAATTATTGATCAAAAACAGGGATATAATTTAATTAATGCATCTGATATCGTGATAACAACATGCGGAACTTCAAATCTTGAAATAGCTATGATCGGTGTCCCATTTATATCTGTTTATCGGGTGAATAGATTGTCCTATTTTTTAGGAAAAAGGTTTGTAAAGATAAATCTCTACTCTATAGTTAATATTCTTGCTCAAAAAAAAATAATACCAGAGCTAATACAAAAAAATTTCAAAGCAAAAAATATAGTAAGAGAAACTCTTAATTTTTTAGAAAATGAAGATCTTAGATACAATACATTAAATCAATTTAAAAAAATAAAGAATATAATAGAACAAGATAAAAACCCCCCGGAAATAATTTACAATAAAATCCATGAGGATTTATTAAAATTAAATGAGAAAAAGACTTGATAATACTTTTTATTTGATTTATTATTCTTTTAAACAATAAAGGAGATAAAATGGGAAAAGTGATTGGTATTGACCTTGGAACAACTCTTTCAGTTGCATCCTTTTATGAAAATAAAAATCCTGGGATAGTCTTAAACCATGAGGGTGGAAGATTATTACCATCTGTTGTTGCGTTTACAAAAAATAATGAAAGGTTAATTGGTGAACCAGCAAAAAGTCAGCTTATAACAAATCCAAAAAACACAATATATTCTATTAAAAGATTAATGGGGAAAAATTTCTCTGAAATAAAACCCTATTTACATGAATATAATCTCAAAATAGTAGAGGGTTCAGGAGACAGTATAAAAATAGAAATCAATGATACATTATTTTCTCCAGAGGAAATATCAGCAATGATCTTACAAAAATTAAAAGAATCAGCTGAACAATTCCTAAATTGCTCAATAGAAGGGGCAATTATCACAGTGCCAGCTCATTTTAATGATTCACAAAGACAGGCTACTAAAAATGCAGGAATAATTGCAGGCTTAAATGTACTAAGGATTATAAACGAGCCCACTGCTGCAGCATTGGCTTTCTCTCTAGATTTAAAAAAGAAATCAAATGTAGTTGTATATGATTTTGGAGGAGGAACATTGGATATTTCAATACTTGAAGTTCAGAATGATATTATAAAAGTTTTAGCAACTTCAGGTGACACAAATCTTGGAGGCAATGATTTAGATAGATTATTAACAAATTCAATTATTAATGAAATCAACAATGAATACAATATAGATTTACATGATAATCAAATGGCTTTTCAAAGAATACTAGAAGCATCTGAAATCGTAAAAAAAGAGCTTTCTACCTTGAATTCCTGTGAGATAAATCTACCTTTTATTGGTAACTCAGCAGAGGGTCCTATTCATTTTTTTAAAAATATAACAAGAAAAGAATTTGAAAATATCATAAAAGATAAAGTTGAAAAAAGCATAAATATTTGTGACCTTGCTCTAAAAAAAGCTGGACTACATCACGAAGAAATTGATGAGGTGTTACTTGTAGGTGGTTCAACAAGAATTCCGCTTGTTCAAAGTAATGTAAAAGCGTATTTTAAAAAAGATTTGAATAAAAAAATTAATCCAGATGAAATAGTAGCAATTGGAGCTGCAATCCAGGGATCAATTATTAATGGTAAAACTAAAGATATTATACTACTTGATGTCACACCAATTTCACTTGGAGTTAAAACCATGGGCGGCTCTTTTACAAGAATTATAGACTCAAATACCACAACACCTACAAAACGTACTCTGATTTTTACAACTGCTGAAGACAATCAATCTGAAGTTGAGATAGATATATTCCAGGGAGAAAGAGAAATTGCTGAAGAAAATAAATTGCTGGGCAAATTTACACTAAAAAATATTCCTCCTGCCCTAAAAGGAATACCAAGAATAGAAGTGACATTTAATATAAATGTTAATGGTATTTTAAAAGTTAGTGCTATTGATCTTTCAACAAAAAATAAAAAGGAATTTTTTGTTTCTAACTCAGGGTTACTAGATAAAAGTGAAATAAAAAAAATTAAAGAAAATGCTGAAATATTCAGACAAGCTGATTTAGAAAGAAAAGAATTAATTAAGGTCAAAAATAATATATTAAAATATATATATTTAATAGAGCAATCTTTTAAAAAAAAGGAATTTGAACCTGAAAAAAAATTAGAAATCACCTCTTTAATAAAAAAAGCAAAAATTGTACTTTCAAATGAAATTCCTGAAGAATTGAAACAAATAGAACTGAAATTGAAAGAAGTGAATGAAAAGTTAAAGGCATTAACTATGACCTTACATGAAAGGGACGATACAAATAATGAAAATAAATGAGAGTAATCGATCTTCAAATACTTTATAATAAAAAACTATATTTAATGTTTTCAATAAGATATGATATAATCTAGCTCTTTTGGAGACAAAAATGAAGAAATTTTACATTACCACTCCCATTTATTATGTAAATGATATGCCTCATATTGGTCATACATACACAACAATTATGGCTGATGTAATAAAAAGATACAAAAAATTAAGAGGCTATGATGTGTTTTTTCTAACTGGAACAGATGAGCATGGTCAAAAAATAGAAAAAAGTGCAAATAAACAGAATATTACACCAAAAAAACTTGCAGATAGAGTAGTAAAAAGATTTAAGGAATTATGGAAAATACTTAATATTGAATATGACAATTTCATAAGAACTACAGATAATTATCATATGAAAGGAGTGCAAAAAATATTTAATAAACTACAAAACAAAGGAGACATCTACCCTGGAGAATATAAGGGACACTATTGTATATCCTGCGAAAGTTTTGTTCCAGACACAGCAGAAAACAGTGATAACGGAAATAAAATATGCCCTGATTGCGGTAAAATAACAGAAAAGGTCACTGAAAAATGTTACTTTTTCCGCTTATCTGCATACAGAGACAAATTGTTAAAATATTATAAAGAACATCCTGATTTTATATTTCCAAACACCAGAATGAATGAAGTAACATCTTTTGTAAAAATGGGATTAAAAGATCTTAGTATTAGTCGATCAACAGTCAAATGGGGTATCTCAGTGCCTGGAGACATAGAACAAACCATATATGTTTGGTTTGATGCATTGACAAATTATATAACTGGAATCAACTATTATAAAGAAGACGAAACGTTTAAAAAATATTGGCCTGCAGACCTTCATATTATAGGAAAGGATATATTGAGATTTCATGCAGTATTCTGGCCTGCTTTTTTAATGGCTGCAGATATTGGATTACCAAAAAGAGAGCTGGTTCATGGCTGGTGGTTAAAGGATGATAAAAAGATGTCTAAATCAACAGGTAATGTACTTGATCCAAAAATACTTTTAGAACATTTTAGCCCGGATTCAATAAGATATTTTTTAATGAGAGAAGCTTCAATCGGTTCAGATGGAAATTTTTCGCATCAAGGATTTATTGATAGAATAAATAGTGATCTAACAAATGATTGGGGCAATCTTATCTCAAGAACTGGCGGTATGATTGAGAAGTATTTAAACAATGAGTTTAAAGTTCCAGTAGAATATAGTAAACGAGAGGAACAAATAAAAAAGGAATATATTGCACTTGAAAAAAATGTTCTTGAATCCTTTGATAATTATCAATATAACAAAGGACTAAAAAAAATGCTCAAATTTATAAATTATCTAAATAAATATATAGTTGAAGCTGAACCATGGAATTTAGCAAAATCAGAAAAAAACAGAAAAAAATTAAATGCTATTCTAAAAACTTTAGTAAGGGCAATTCTTAGTGTTAACACATTGTTCTCACCTGTTATTCCTGAAACATCTGAAAGAATCAAAAAAATATTCAATTTTTCTAAATCAGGATTCGGGTGGAAAAATCCTGGAGAAATTTTTAAAATCAATAAAGTTGAACAATTATTTCCAAGGGTTTCAAATAAAGATTTTTTTAGCAATGAAAATGGAGAAAAGGAGAAAAAAATGGAAGACGAAAAAATAAGCAAAGATGAAGGATTGATAAGTTTTGAATATTTTAAAAAAGTAGAAATGGTAGTTGCAAAAGTAATTGATGTTAAAAAAGTAGAAAACACTGATAAGTTATTAAAGCTAATTGTTGATACTGGAACTGACAAAAGAACACTTGTTGCAGGAATTGCTCAATATTATGAAATCGAGGACTTAAATAATAAAAAGATAATCATTGTTAAAAATCTTAAACCTATAAAATTAAGAGGTATCTTATCACAGGGAATGATACTTGCTGCATCTGATGCTAATGGAAGGCCATATATACCTATTATTCCAGAAGAGACCCCAGTAGGAGCAATATTAAAATAAATAAAACAAATAGGTAAAAATATTTCTTATATGTTTTTAATTCTTGTTCTATATTTATATTTTAGATTTCCATTTATTTCTAATGCCTTTTTAATTGTAAAATTTCCCTGATCAATTAATCTCTTTTTTTCTTTTATATCTTTTTCAATCTTTGATTGTAAATGATAAAGCATCCCTTTTACTGCAAAAGCTTTTGCCATCCTGGGATTAATTGATATTGCCTTATCCGCATATTTTATTCCATCCAAAAACATAGATACAAGAACTCATTTCGGAAAGAAACTTAGAGGTGAATTGCTTTTTAATCTCAAAGACATGGGTGGATTAACATATAAGGAAATCATAAAAATGGATCTGTTTGGTGATATGAAACTTCATTCACTTGGGCAATTGTATAAGAGGACAAAATTAAGGTTAAGTAAGAAATGAAATTGTCAAAATGTCAAGCACCGTCACCCCATCTAGAATCTTCTTTAACAAACTTTAAAGCTACATACCGTTTCAGGTGAGGATCAAAGGCTTTTTAAACTTTACCCATTCCACCTTCTCCAATCTTTTCAATAATATCATATCGATCCCAACCTGAAAAATCTTCCATAGACATTTCTCCCTTTCAAACCCATTATAATTTTACCAAAAATAAATTAAATTTTAAAATCAACTTGATAATAAATTTTTGTTTTGCTATCTTTTTGCTTTAATAAAATTTATACTAAAATTTTAAAAAGGAGGTACAATAGGGTGGTGCAGACGTGTATTCCTTATTAATAGAAAGGTAATAAATATGAGATTAAAATTACAAGAGAAGTCAATATTATTTTTAATCATTTTTTTAATTATATTTACAGGATGTTCGGACAAATTTGACAAATATAACTATATCAATTATAAAAAATTAAAAAGACCTAAGAATAGAGTAAAGTTGCATTCAACTGTAGTAATTAATGAACATGACATTAATCGTATAAGCAATTTTACAATAATTAATAATTATTTATTGTTAATCGACTATAAAGCTGATAAATTAATAAAAATATTTGATTTAAAATCACATAAATTATTAAAATCCTTTGGTCTCTGGGGACAAGGACCAGGTGAATTTATTCAAGCATCAGATATAATTCCGAGTCAAAAAGATAAAAATATATTTTGGATATACGATATTTCAACACAAAAATTAAAAAAGTATAATATAAATAAAGTTCTAAATAATAACTCTAATCCTGAAAAAATCATTCATATAAAAGAAGGAAAGGGAATTCCATTTCGAATAATAATTACACCAGATAATAAAATACTCGGGACTGGGAATTTTTTTAAAGGCAGAATATCAATTTATAATATGAAAGGAGATTTTATCAGGAGTGTTGGTAAAATTCCCGTTATTTTAAAAAAAGAAAGATTTGCAAGTCAACATTCACACGGTTTTGAGGGTAGATCTGTTTTTAAAAATAAATCTAAAGAAATATTTATAGCACCATTACTTGGTGATATAGTTGAGAAATATAGTATAGATGGAAATTTAATTACAACCTTTCATGGTCCTGATTTATTTTTCCCTGAATACGAGATAGTACCAGCTGGTGAATTTTATACAATGACTTATAATGAAAAATCTAGATATGGATATGTTGACATTTGCTATAATAAAAAACCAGATAAATTGTTTTTACTATATTCAGGAGAGTATTTCTTCAATAAAGAAAATAAGCGAAATAAGGGAGTTAGTTTTTGCAATATCATTTATGTTCTGGATAATAAAGGAACAATTATAGAACAAATTGAATTAGATAAAGAAATTATTCAAATGACTATATCTGATGATGGTTCTACTATTTTTGGATTATTAGAAAACGAAATATTAAAATTTGAATATAAAAAGTGAAAAATAAAATTAGAGTAAATAGATTACCTGTCCCCCTTCCCCTCATTTATAGTTTTATATTTATATTTTGTTCTATACACTTTCTTATTAATAGTAAACCAAATGTAAATACAAACAGAGCATATAAAACAAATATTCGTGAAAAAATATTAAGATTAAAAAAAGTTATGGATATAACTGATGATAAAGGAAACTTCTACTTTCAGTATCCTCAAGATCTAAAAACAGGCAGTGATGGCTCTATATATGTAAGAGAATTTTCACAAATGTTAAGGTTTGATCAGAATGGGAAATTACTGAACAATTATTACAGGAAAGGACAGGGACCCGGAGAATTGGTGTCGATGCGGAGTTACTTTATAAAAGAGGATTATCTTATTATTTATAACGGAACACCAAAAAAAATCGTGTGGTTCCATAAAAATGGAAAACAATTGAAGGAATTTAGATTGTACCAAAAATTCTTTTCTGGTAAGTTGATCTTATATGATAAAGGGGTTTACTATTTTATTACAAAAGGAATACCTATAATAAATGGCAATGTATGGAAAGTTGTAGATGTTAATTATAATTTAGTTAAGATTTCAGGTTCAGAAAATATGTCTAAAATTATGACTATTCCAGTTAAAGAGTCAATAATTAATTATGGATCATCAAGGGGATCGGTTCCTGCAGCAAAATTTGTCTATAGAATTTCTAATGATGGAAGATATTTAATTTATTCTAACACAGAAGAATATTCGATAAAAATATATGATATTAAAAAGAATAGACTGATACGAGAATTTAGAAGAGAATATAAAAGGTTTAAAAATATTACCAAAAAAGATTCATCAACAATGATTTTACAAGGGAAAAATTTCAAACTACCAAAGAGAAAATATGATAATGATGTGAAAGATATTTTTTTTCAATACGATAAAATACTTGTTTTAACATCAACTGTGAAAAATAATAGTGTATTAATAGATCGTTTTGATTGGGATGGAAACTATCTTGATTTTTTCTATCTTAAAATAAATGGGGATATTTTATTAATAAAAAACAATTTTGTTTATGTCAGAGAGAAAAACGAGGAAGAGAATCCTTTTATAGTTAAATATATTTTAGATTTGGGGTGATTTGGGGTGACGGTGCTTGACAATTTGACATTTTTGTTATAAAAAATATTTATGCGAAGAGCAAGAGTAACATACCAGGGGGCGTATCACCATGTTATGAATAGGGGATATGATGGTAAACCTATTTTTAAAAGGAGAAAAGATAAAGAAGATTTCCTCAGTTTATTAAAGTTATATTCTGAGAAGTTAAATATCAGAATATTTGCTTATTGTCTTATGGATAACCATTATCATTTAATCCTAGAAAACAGTTCCGGCAGGATGTCAGATTTTCTTAAACAATTGAATGGAAATTTCGGAAGTTTATACAGAACAGAGCATGAAGGAAAGGGATATGTGTTCCAGGGACGATTTAAATCTATGTTAATTCAGAATGATTCTTATCTTCTTTTATCAATAGCTTATGTTTTTAATAACCCTGTTCGTGCAGGACGGGTAAGTAATTTCCGTGAGTATGAATGGTCGAGTGCATCTTATTATTTTAACAAGAATAATGATTGTGAGATTATAGATAGATCATATGTTGAAGGTCTTTTTCAGAATCAAGGCAATTTAATTAATATGGTAAACAGATCTAATTCTGTATTACTTCCTGTTATTGAGACGAGAGTTGGAAAAGTAATTGGGGGAGAAGGTTTTATTTCAGAAGCAATGAAAAGATTTGAGCGCAGAAATAACAGGGAAAGTATGGAAAGAAAGAGGATTGATGATCTTTATTTTGAACCGATTAGAAAAATATACATGGAATTTGAGAAAATGTATAATATTAAGGTTAAAAATATAGATACAACAACTCATTTCGGAAAGAAACTTAGAGGTGAATTGCTTTTTAATCTCAAAGACAGGGGTGGATTAAAATATAAGGAAATCATAAAAATGGATCTGTTTGGTGATATGAAACTTCATTCACTTGGTCAGTTGTATAAGAGGGCAAAGTTAAGGTTAAGTAAGAAATGAAATTGTCAAAATGTCAAGCACCGTCACCCCATCTCATCTTAAAATTTCTTAATTCTCTAGGAGCGTTATTATGATAAATCGGTTTATAATTTTTACTATTATATTACTTTGGATAATTTTATTTATTTCTTGCAATAAAAAAATGTCAGAACAAAATATTAAAGAAAGTACTAAAGACTTATTAATACTTAAACAGACTATGAAAAAAAGGGTATTCCATCATGGGCTTTTGGCTCTTGTTAAAGAAACCCCTTTTGAAGAATTAAACCCTAAAATATTTTTTCCAACAGTAGTTTGTTTTGATTCATCAATGAATATATATATTTATGATAACCCTGTTAGAAAAATTCATAAACTATCACATAAACAACAGTTTACTGAATTTAGTCATATAGTTTTTAAAAATAGGTCTATTAAAGGACGAGGACCAGGGGAGGTTTCAAGGTTATTAGATTTTAAAGTTTATAAAAACCGAATTTATTTACTTGATGAAGCCTCAAATACACTTATTATTTATTCAGATAAGGGTTCTCTTATAAAGCAAATTAAAATCAAATCCAATAAAACAATATTATTGAGAAAATTAACATTTTCTGCAGAAATGCCAGTGCTTTGCACATATGGAATGCATGATTTATTCTATCGATGTAATTATAAAGGAGAAATTCAAGAGAGTTTTGGAAAATATATCGATCGGAATCATATGGATAATATTTTATACCATCAATTTTATGTTTCAGGACCAATAAATAGGACAAAATTTTTTTATTTTCCATTATACTTGGGTTTTGTTGGGTTTTATGAGGGTAATCAGCTCCTCTATTCTAAAGAGACAATCGATGGACGTCAATTCCCAGAAGTATTGCGAGAGAAAAGAAGTTATGGTATCGTAAAAAAAATGAAGGGAATGGCATTTCGAACCGTTTCAAAATATGCAATAAATCAACACTTTGTTTTGATTAAAACATCCAATATGGTTAAAAAAATTAATTATTGGGATATTTACAAAATGGGAAATTTTGATTATTTGTTCAGTATAAAAAACCCTCCAGATTCAAATGATTTTGATATGATTAGAAACTATCTGGTCAGTGTAAATGAAAATGGCGTTAAGATTTTTGATATCAAAGCAGTTATTGATAAGGTTATAAAAAAATGACTTTAACCTAAATTGTATAGAGGGACGCCCATTGTGTGCCATGAAGGAAACAAATGTATAAGATTTGTTTCCAGGCTTTATAATAGATGGTGGTAGATCCACCAGCAACGGTTTGCCTCGTGGAATATACGAATGTATTCCACAAGGGGTTGCAGGAAAGTTGTCAAACTACCCTAAGCTGCATGTGTGGTGAGTGTTACATATTTATAAGACTGTTTGACATGATATAAAGAAGTTTAAGCGAAATTAGAGGTTTTCATATAGATTTTTTCGTGCGTCAATAATCTATACTTCCTATAGATTATTAAATGAGGCAATAGGGGCCTTATATTATTTGTTTTTTTTGAAAAAGATTTTACAATTTTTAATTGGTCGGTTACAATATCTTTTACTTGAATTTTATGAAATATAAGTAACATAAAAATATAATGAAAGAAGAGAGATGTTTTGTAAAAGAAAATAAAAAAATAAACGAAAATTACTCTCTTATGAAAATCAAATCTGAATATATCTCAAAAAACTCAAAACCAGGCAATTTTGTAATGGTTAAAGTATCAGAGACTTTCGATCCTTTACTCAGAAGACCTTTTGGTATAATGAAATCTGAACCTCCATTTATCTGGCTATATTTTGAGGTTGTTGGAAAAGGAACTAAACTTTTATCAAATTTTAAAAAAAATGATAAAATTTCCATTTTAGGGCCTCTTGGGAATTCATTACCTGAATTTAAAAACAAAAAAATATTAATGATTGCAGGAGGAAGGGGCATTGTCCCAATTTTCTGCTCAGTTCATACTTATTCTCAACACAATAATATCTTCTTAGCATATGGAGCAAAATCTGAAAAAGATTTGAACCTTTATGAGGAGATCAAATCTATGAAATTAAAAAAGCTTTTCCTATACACTGATGATGGGAGTGTAGGAAAAAAAGGATTTGTAACATCTGATATTAAAAAGATTATAAATAACAATAATATTGATATAACCATATCATGTGGACCTGAATCTATGTTTAAAACTCTTGTAAAAAAAATAGAGCATATTAGAACTAAAAACTATGTTTCTATGGAAGCTTTAATGGGGTGTGGGTTTGGTATATGCCACAGCTGCGCAGTAAAAACAAAAAATGGTGATTACAAACAAGTCTGCACTGATGGACCTATATTTAAAATGGAGGATATTAAGTGGTAGATCTTTCTTCTGATTTGGGATTTATAAAATTAAAAAATCCTGTTATAACTGCATCTGGCACCTTCGGATACGCTGAAGAATTTCAAGATTTCTTTAACCTTGATATACTTGGTGCATTTGTTCTAAAAGGAATCTATAAAGATCCAAAGCCTGGAAACTCTCCCCCAAGAATACATGAAACTGCTTCCGGTCTTTTAAATTCAATTGGCCTTCCAGGTCCTGGAGCAAAAGAGTTACAAAAAATCGTAAAAAAAATCCACAAATTAACCAAGACTCCGATTATTATTAATGTGTGTGGTGATACAGATGAAGAATATATTGAAGTAGCAGAAATCTTTGATAAAATGGATGAAGTAACAATGCTGGAATTAAACATTTCGTGTCCAAATATAAAAATGGGCGGGAAATGTCCAGCTCAAGATGAAAAGCACACATATAAATTAGTTAATCAAATAAAACATATAACAAGCAAACCTTTAATCGTAAAACTCTCGCCAAATGTTAATGATATCTCCTCAATAGCAATATCAGCAGAAGAAGGAGGAGCCGACTGCATTTCTCTTGTAAATACTTTTCTTGGTATGGCAGTTGATCTGGATTCCAAAAAACCAGTTTTCAAAAATCTTTTTGCTGGACTCTCAGGCCCAGCTATAAAACCCCTTGCTCTAAAATTAATATGGGAAGTTGTTCAAAGCGTTCATATTCCAGTTATAGGAATCGGAGGGATTTTTTCAGGTAAAGATGTTCTGGAATTTATCCTAACAGGAGCATCAGCTGTACAGATAGGTACAATCAATATTGTTGAACCATCAGCATCAGTAAGGATCATAAAAGAAATTGAAGATATAATGATAAAATCAAATATAAAAAGCTTAGATGAAATAAAAGGGAAACTTAAAATATGAAAAATAAAATCATAATAGCTGTTGATCTTGATAATTTAGATGCAGCAAAAAAATTGATAGATGAATTAAATGATGCCATTTTTTTTAAAGTTGGACTTTTACCATTTTTAAAATTCGGTAACAAAATAATTTCTTATTTAAAAAGTAAAAATAAAAGGCTGTTTCTTGACCTTAAATTCAAGGATATCCCAAATAGTGTATATTGGGCAGTAAAATCATCTTTACAATACTCACCATATTTTTTGACAATTCATCTTACAGGTGGAGCTGAGATGATAAAAAAATCTATTGAAGCTTCAAAAACTGAAAGCAATTTGAATATTTTAGGCGTAACAATTTTAACCTCATTATCAAAAAATGATCTTATTGATACTGGAATAGAACTTTCAGTAGAAGATACTGTTTTGAAATTATGTGAACTGGGATTAAAAAATGGTTTAAAATCATTTGTGTGTTCACCTCTCGAAATAGAACCAATAAGAAAGAGATTTGGCAAAGATATAACTTTAGTAACTCCTGGGATAAGACCTGACTGGTCTGAAAAGGGTGATCAAAAAAGAGTTTTTACTCCAAAAACGGCAATACAAAAAGGTGCTGATTTTCTTGTTATAGGAAGGCCAATAACACAAAACAAGAATCCATTAAAAGCTTTTAAATTAATTCTTCAAGAAATAGAAGAGATATAAGCTCAACTTCAATTCAAGTTACTTTCATTCTCTATTATTTTTTGATCTTCCTAAATATTTATCATAAACCGCCAAGCCAATCATTGATAAAACTCCCATAAATGCAACAATCAGCCACATTGTTACAGAATTTGTTGGTTGACCCTTTTTATGTGGATTTGAAATGAAGTATTCAAACATAGCACCGCCAATAGGAGATCCAATAATAGTTCCAAGAGCAATGGGCATATTTGCATATCCCAGGTAAAGTCCTTCTTCACCTTTAGGAGCAATTGCACCAATATATTCATACTGTCTGGGTGATGCCATCATCTCTCCAACTGCCATTGAAGCAAGTGATAACAATATAAACATTCCTGCAAGAGGAATTGCAAGCCCCATAAAACTTATCTTTTTAGCTATATCAGTAAACAATATAACAGGCAATATATTAACAAGCATCCCAAGAGTAGTAACCATAATACCAATCATAATGGACTTTAAGGATGTCCATTTTTTTGTGAGATTTGTTATTAATAATTGAAAAAGTACGATCATAACAGGGTTTACCAGTGTGTATATTTCAACTGGAGCTTCAGGATCTACAAACCGTAAAAATAGAGGTATCAGGTTATATATTTGAACATATATAAACCAGAAAAAGCCCATAACTATAAGAAAGAATACAAATTTCTTATTTTTCAAAACAATAAAGATGCCAGCAATTGCCTGTGCTAAAGTTTTCTTCATTACTCTTTGATCATCCTTTTTTCCATCATTTACATATTCAGGTTCTTTATAAATAAAAACTACAATAAAGAGACCAATGAGTGCAAAAATGGTTGCCACATAAGTGAAAATAGCTGGAATACCCATATTGATTCTAGTAAAATAAGATACGCCTCTTCCTGTCATTGAGCCTATATTTATAACCATATAAAAGATACCAAATCCAAGTACCGCTTTTTTCCCTGATGTTTTTTGAACTGTACCTGCTATACATGGTTTAACTATTGATCCGCCTATACCAACCAAAATAATTCCTAATACTACAGGAATTGTGTAATCAATCTTCTCTCCAATTGCAGGTTTAATCAATGCAGGCCAGAACTCTTGGACAGTGCCAATAATAAAGTATCCAAAAGCAATAAGAACAAAAGAAACACTTAATGAACGTTTAAATCCATACTTGTCAGCCAAAGTCCCACTTAAAACAGGGAGAAAATATATGACCCCCCAAAGCAATGTACCATTTAAAAATGTCGAAAACGTAGGACTCATTCCCAGTACTTCATTAAAGTAAATGACAACGAATGAGGCAACTGCATAAAAAGCTGCACGTTCAACTAATTCAATACTATTTGCAGCCCAAAAAGATTTAGGGAAATGATTCCCTTTTTTACTTTCTACCATTGTTTACTCCTACTCTATAAATTTAATTCCTAACTCTGATAATTGCTTTTCAGGAACCTTTGAAGGAGAACCTGTTAACAAACAAAGAGAAGAAGTGGTTTTAGGAAATGCAATAACTTCTCGTATTGATTCTTCTCCTAATAACAACATAACTATCCTATCCAGGCCAAAGGCTATTCCAAGATGAGGCGGAGTACCAAATTTTAATGCTTTGAGGAAAAAACCGAATTTCTCATTAATTTCTTCATTAGTTAAGTCCAACAATTTAAATACCTTTCTCTGAAGATTTATATCATTAATACGCCTGCTGCCACCACCTATTTCAACTCCATTTAATACAAGATCATATGCAATTGACTTTACTTTTAATGGTTCAGAATCCAGTTTCTCAATATCTTCTAATTTTGGAGAAGTAAAGGGATGGTGATTTGAATCTAATCTTTTTTCATCCTCATTATAGGAAAATAGAGGGAAATCAACAATCCATAAAAATTCAAGTTTATTCTTATCAATAAGTTCTTTTCCAAGGTATTCTCTCAATTTGCCAGTAAGAAACAAAGAGTGAGATGAACTATCTCCAATTAAAAATACTATATCATTTTTGTTTATTTTATTTTCTTTATAAAAGGCCTCTAATCTTTCAGGCTCAATCTTTAAAGAGGATTTAAAACCATTTTCTGTTCTTTTAATCCAAACTGCCCCCTTTCCTCCTACTTCTCTAACATAGCTATTTACATTTTCAAGTACTTTCCTTGAATATCTTGATGATTCGGGCAATACAAGACCTTTTATTTTCCCATTATTTTCAATAATATCATTTAATATATTTGAATTAAATTTTTTAACTTTTTCAGAAAAATCTTTTATCTCAAAAGGAATCCTTAAGTCAGGTTTGTCATTTCCATATCTATTTATAACTTCATCATATGACATTACCCTAAAAGGTGTATTAATGTTAACTTTCCTGACATTAAAAATTTCCCTAAACATACCTTCAACAATTCCAAACAGCTCCTTGGGTTCAGTAAAACTCATTTCAATATCTATTTGCGTAAATTCAGGTTGCCTGTCAGCTCTTAAATCCTCATCTCTAAAGCATTTAACTATCTGAAAATATCTTTCGAATCCTGCCACCATCAATAGCTGTTTAAATAATTGAGGTGATTGTGGCAAAGCAAACATTTTACCTTTATATATTCTTGAAGGTACAAGATAGTCCCTTGCTCCTTCAGGTGTAGCTTTTGAAAGCATCGGAGTTTCAATATTAAGAAATCCTTGATTTGATAAATAATTTCTTATACTAAGATCTACTTCACTTCTTATCTTAAAATTTCCTTGTTTTTTTTTATTTCTTAAATCTAAATATCTATATTGAAATCTTAATTCTTCAGAAACATCAGAATTATTCTCCGGAAAAAATGGAGGAAGTTCAGAGTCACTTAAAATTTCAATTTTCTCAGCTACAAGTTCTACATTCCCAGTAAATAAATCAGGGTTTGGGTTTGATCTTTTTATTACTTCTCCAAAAACCATGAGAACATACTCTCTACCAATTTTCTTTACTAATTCTATATCAGAATAATTCTCTTTCACAACAATTTGAAGTATACCTTCTCTATCTCTTAAATCTATAAATGTGATTCCACCCAATTCTCTGATTTTATTTACCCAGCCATAAACCTTAATTTTATTATTTAAAACTTTTTCATCAATTTTTCCGCAATAAAATTCTCTTTTTAGATATTGTTTTTCAGCCATTTATCAAGTTCCTCTTGTTTTATTGTAGTTTGCTCATAATCTTTCATATTTTTTATTGAAATTGACTTAGCAACGATTTCATCCTCTCCTAAGATGAAAGTATAATCAATTCCAATCTTATTAGCTTTTTTTAATTGCTTCTTCAAATTTTTTGAATTATAATCAACATATGCATTATAGCCTTTATCCCATAGTAATTTTGCCAATTGAATAGCTTTATTCATTAAAGGTAAACTCTGATATGCAATAAAAATCATTTTATCCTTTTTCCTTTTAGCATCATCTAATTGAAGTATTATTCTTTCAATTCCAGCAGCAAAGCCAATACCGGAAATATCTGCACCACCTAATTCTTTGACAAGATTATTATACCTACCTCCGCCAAGCAGAGCATCTTGAGCTCCCAATTGTTTTGATGATATTTCAAATGCTGTTTTAGTATAATAGTCAAGGCCTCTTACTAATCTTGGATTTATATCAAATTTAACCTTAAAAGTCGATAAAGTTGATTTTACATCTTCAAAATGACTCCCACACTCTTCACATAAATAATCTATTATCTTTGGAAAATTATTTGATATTTCAATGCACTTAAGATTT
>Ga0209121_10002177_pt1 | contig 20099 bp, 13 predicted proteins | sample Cruoilmetagenom3_FD_187292 | JGI IMG/M metagenome (GOLD analysis project Ga0209121, IMG submission 187292) | Oil polluted marine microbial communities from Coal Oil Point, Santa Barbara, California, USA - Sample 3 (SPAdes) (version 2) | ecosystem: Environmental > Aquatic > Marine > Oil seeps ...
GGTCGTCGGACGGCTGGTCTCTGCACAGCCGCCGTGATCGATCGTGAAGTCGATGATGACCGAGCCTTTGCGCATCGAGCGCAGCATCTGACGGGTGATGATCACCGGGGCGCGCTTTCCAGGGTTGCGGACCGCACCGATCACGACATCGGCAAAGCGCGTGACATGGGCGACATTGAAGTCGTGGTCGATCATCGTGGTGACACGCCCCTGGAACTGGTTGTCGATAGAGCGGAGACGGTCCAATGAGCGGCTGAGCATAAAGACCTTGGCGCCCAACCCCAGGAATGCTCGGGCTGCGTTCTGACCGACCGTGCCGGATCCCAAGATCACGACGTCGCCGGCGGAGACCCCCGGGACACCGCTGAGCAGGATACCCCGACCGCCGTTTTGCCGCATCAGAAGCGACCCCGCGATGTAGGGGGCCATCCGTCCCGCCACCTCGCTGACCGGCTTGAGGATCGGGAAGTCGTGCTTTGCTTTCCTGATCATCTCATAGGCCAGCGCTGTGATGCGCTTGTTCTGCATCTCCTCTATCTCTCCATCGGGAATCTGCGGAAGTCCCAGGAAACACATCAGGCTCTGGCCGTTGGGCATCCACCCGATCTCCTGATGGGTGGGGCGGAGGACTTTGAGGATCAGCGCTCCTCGCGCATAGAGCTCCTCGCCGTCATAGACCAGGGTCGCGCCCATACGCTCATAATCGTAGTCATCGAAACCGGCCCCGGCTCCTGCACCACTCTCCACGAAGCACTTATGGCCGTCCTTGACGAGCAGTCCGACGCCGGCAGGGGTCAGTCCCACACGTTCTTCACCGGGGAGTCTTTCTTTAGGGATGCCGATATTCACAGCGTGCTCCTTTCTCGTTCGGAGTCCGTGCTGGTGATTTGTTTTTTGGCTCACGGCAAGGTTATGCCGTCGATGCTTAGGGCTGTGCCCAGTGTCAATGACTGTCTAGGCCATCCGCGCGACGCCATTATCTGCACGCGTCACGTAGACGGTCGGCTCCTTGCCGTGCTTGGCGACGTAGACCTCGGTCAAGTGTGCTTCCACATCGGGCACGGCGTCCTCTGCTACGACGGCGATGATACAGCCGCCGAATCCAGCTCCGGTCAGCCGTGCACCATAGCACCCGTCAACTTCCGCTGCCGCTTCGACCAGCGTGTCGAGTTCGGGGATGCTGACCTCGTAATCATCACGCAGGCTCTTGTGTCCCTCAAGCAGCAGCTCGCCGACGTGCTCGATGCGGCCTTCGTAGAGGTCGCGGGAGACCTGCAAAACGCGGGCATCCTCGGTCACAACGTGGCGGGCTCGGCGGTAGACGACGTCTTCCAGCTCACCCTTGTAGCGTTCAAGCTGCGCCAGCGTCACGTCGCGCAGGGCTTTCACGTCCGGCAAATGCTGTTGGAGAAGACTCACGGCTTGTTCGCACTGCGCGCGGCGGAGGTTGTACTCCGACCCGGAGAGGGACCGATGGACCATGCTGTTGGCGACAACGACGGCGATGCCTTTGGGCATGCTGAAGTAGGCGCGTTCGAGCGAGCGTGTGTCCAACATCATCGCGTGGCCGGCCTTGCCGCAGGCACTGATCATTTGATCCATAATGCCGCAGTTGACGCCGACGTATTGGTTCTCCGCCTTCTGGCACAACAGAGCGATCTCAGATAGTTTCATATCGAAATCACTGAGCTGCATCCAAGCGAAGGCGAACGCAACCTCAATGGCCGCTGATGAGGAGAGCCCGGCGCCTACGGGAACGTCTGATGTCAGCACGGCATTGATCCCCACCGGATTCAGGCCGCGTTCCAGCATAGCCCAGACCACCCCTTTTGGGTAATCGGCCCAGCCCCCGCTTGATGACGGCACCCTGTCCGTAGGGAACGTCTGGTCGTCGTTTTTCATGTCCATAGCACGGACCCTGGACCAATTGTCGTTGCTGGGTCCAACGGCGAGCCACGCGGCTCGGTCCACGGCTATCGGCAGCACGAAGCCATCGTTGTAATCTGTGTGCTCGCCGATGAGGTTGACGCGTCCTGGTGCGCGCACGATCAGGGCCGGCTCGCTTTGGAACCGTGTGTGGAAAGCGTTCCGTACTTTCTTATGCAATGTGTGTTCAGTCATCAACACCTCCCAAATACAGGGCACAATTATAGCTTCATCTTGATAACTTAACCAGTGTGCAGACGCAGACCCCTTTTCCTGAAGCGGGGACGGCGCCTCCGCAGCCGGAGGAGGGAGAGGGGATCGGAGGTGCCACTACTACTTCGAAATTAGCCACCCACGATCAACTCTCGGGTCTAAGGGCCTTCTTCGCGTCCCATTTTCGTCCCGCGCGGTGTGCACGCACACGTGCGCCGGCGAACATAATGTCTGTTCCAGAATAGTGAGATACGCCTCGGCAAGCGTGGGGTATCAGGTCTCATCCAAGTCGACGAGGAGCCCGTTCTGCAGCAGGATCCGGCAGACCCGTGTGCGATCCTGCACCCGTATAGATGCAATGCCCGGCGCAATGCGGGTGATGATCAAGGCTGCGATCGCCGGTATGTCGAGAAACTGAGGGTCAGAGACGCGCAGCGCCCATAGATGTGCCAATCCCGCCTGTCCTGTCCCCTGATAGGCGCGTTGGATCGCGGTCTGCAGATTCGCTGGCAGCGCTCTCCCGCCGGTGGCCTTCTGGAGAAAGCTGATGATTCGGGCCAGGGGGATACGTTGTCGCTTGGCGCGTTCCAGGGAAGCCGGCGACAGCCGGTAGTAGAACGCGTCGTTCTCTGGTGTTCCCGTCGCGTCCGCAATGCGGCTCAGTTGAAAACGTTCGTATCTACAATGGCGCGGCACACTCAATCCCACCCCATTTACCAAGCGTACAGCAGGCGGCTCGGAAAAGCTCGGTGCCTCTGTCTTGTGCACTATCGCTGACCCGGCATCCGTCAGCCTGAACGCTGTGGGTGATTCTGCCGGCGCAGCGCTCCCCAGATCGACGAGTCCCAACCAGTGCAGTGGATGTGTGATCAGATAGTCAATCAGCGCGCCCTCGATCATATCCCACGCGTCAAATCCGCGCAGCGGCGCTTCGGTGCGCGCATCGCGCGGGGCCCACGTGTCATAATTCCCATCGGGTCGCAAGAAGTCGGTCGCGTGCGCTTTGACGTAGGTCCTGAACGACTCAAGATCGTACCAGGTGTCACTGCTGCAGGTAGTCAGCATTTCAAAGAATGCCTGTCGTGTGCCCAGCGGATCATTGGGCCATCCGTGAACCGGATCTGGTCTCAGCGCGGCCATATGGACGAGATCGTTCCACGTCCGGCTGGCCATCCATGCATTCGCCAAGGCAGCCCACTGGGTCCAGGAGTCCGCCTTCAGCCAGCTCAGTACTGCGTTGGCAGAAGGACGTAGCCGGTTATCGTGACCCTCTTTGAGCCAGCCCCGCTCCGTCGAGAGGGCTTCCAGAAGCTGCCGGCGCTCCTGCTCCGATGGCGTGAGCGCCTCTGGGGTGACGTCGTCGTTGGATCTATCACGCTGCAAGGTGGCCCACATGCTGACCAGGTCGTCGGCCAAGGTGTCGTCACCGGGCGAGATGTGTGCGGGATGCGTCCCGGCGGGAGGGTCCGGTATCTCAAGCTGGGCCGGCTCCGGCATATAGAGCATCAAGTCCTCGGGCACGAACGCCACTTCCACTGCGTGCCCCTCGTTGTCATCGAAGGCCCGCTGCACCAGCCCGAGATTCCATAGCGCTTCTCCGGCCGAGATGGGCGTACGCCAGAGCTCTTCTCTCTCGACGCGGCCTGGCCCGATCGCACGTACCTCGCCGGCACGCCGGACAAAGGCGGCCCACGGCAGCGCACCGCCACGCCGCAGTAGATCGTCGAGTGCGGCGCGTTGATCCGGTTTGAGCTGGTCCAGCATCTGTGCAACTGCGTCGCCGGACGCCATCGCCGCCATCAACTCAGCAGCCATATCCGTTTTCCGCGTGCTGCTGAGCTCGACGTCCCATTGGCGGGCGATCACACGCAAGCGCGCCTGGTCACTGTCCAGCAGAGTCTGATAGAGTGTTCTCAGTGCCATAAGTGTGATAATACCCCCTTCATTATAATCCCCCTCGTTAGCCCGACAACCGTGACTTTGCGGATCGGCATGTTTCGCAACGGGGGGATTGCCCGCGAGACGTGCACTGCCGGCCCCTCACACCCTCGATACCCACTCTGAAATGCGTGTCCAGCCCGCCGGCAGGCAGTCTTGGCTCGGTCGGCGTCTGGCATAGAAGGTATGTGCGGGCCAAAACTGCATTTTGACAGCCAGATTGTGGCGATATTCACCTTGTTTCTGCCCCCAACATGAAGTACGCTTCTTGCGGTTCGTCTATACTGTGCAACCTGACCAGGAGGTGATGGATGAAGGTATTGCTTTCCGGCAATGAAGCGATTGCACTGGGAGCCTGGGAGGCCGGTGTCCAATATGCCTCCGGGTATCCCGGTACCCCCTCAACTGAGATCATGGAGAATCTCGCAAGGTATCCCGGTATTCGAGCCGAGTGGGCCAGCAATGAGAAGGTCGCGCTCGATAATGCCATCGGCGCTTCCTTTGGCGGCGGACGAACCCTCGCTGCAATGAAACACGTCGGCGTCAATGTTGCCGCTGACAGCCTGATGTCGGTCTCCTACACAGGCGTCAGGGGTGGGCTGGTGCTTGTCAGCGCGGACGACCCCGGTGCGTTTTCATCCCAGAATGAACAAGACAACCGTCAGTACGCCCGCTTCGGGAAGTTCCCGTGCCTCGACCCCTCAGATAGCGAGGATGCCCGCCGATTTGTCGCCGCTGCACTGGAGTTGAGCGAGTTGTTCCAGACGCCGGTCATGCTGCGATCGACCACGCGACTGTCGCACTCCAAGTCTGCCGTCGAAGCGCGAGTCCCTGAGGCCCGCGAGTTCGTTCCACTGCCGCCGTTTGAGCGAGAGATCGGGATCCGCCGCGCGATCCTACCGGCTGTCGCCCGGCAGCGTCATCCTGAAATCGAGGCGCGCCTGGGCGACGTCGCAGCGTGGTCGGCGGCAGAGGGCTTCGACCGGGGCATCAACCGTATCGAGTGGGGCGACACGTCCGTCGGCGTGGTGACGACCGGCATAGTGTACCAATACGTGCGCGAGATTCTGGGCGACAAGTCGATTCTGAAGTTGGGCATCACCTACCCGTTGCCCCTCGACAAGATCCGTGAGTTTGCAGCAAGAGTGGATCAGCTTGTGGTGGTTGAGGAGCTGGATCCGTTCATCGAAGATCAACTCAAGGCCGCCGGTATCGATGTGGCGCATGGCAAGGATCTCTTTCCGATGTGCGGGGAACTTAGCCTGGCCATCGTGCGGGCGGGTGCCGTTGCCGGTGGGTTGCTGTCGGCCGGCCTGGTGCAGCATGATGCCGCTCCTTTGGCAGTGGACGTTCCCAAGCGCCCTTCTGCCCTCTGCCCGGGGTGTCCGCACCGCGCCTTCTTCTACAATATCCGGCGCTACAAGCGCAAAGCTGTCATCGCCGGCGACATCGGCTGCTATTCGATGGGTGCCCTCCCACCGTTTGAGGCTCTGGATATGCTCATCTCGATGGGCGCCAGCATAGGGATGGCCCACGGCTTCAACCGCGCCGGCGGCAAGGAATCTGCTATCGCCGTCATTGGCGACAGCACCTTCTTCCACTCAGGGATGCCGCCGCTGGCCTCGGCGGTCTACAACCGCTCCAATATCACCGTGGTCGTGCTCGACAATCGCATCACGGCGATGACAGGCCAGCAGGAGAACCCGGGAACGGGCATTACCTTACAGGGTGAGACGGGTAAGGAGATCGATATCGCCGCTGTTGCGACTGCGCTCGGGGTTACCTATGTCGAGGAGGTTGGGGCTTGGGACGTCGATGGGATCAACCGCGTGGTGCGCCAGGCGATGGCCCACGAGGACGGTCCGGCGGTCGTCATCGTCCGCGGGGCCTGTGTCTTCACGCCCTATTACCACGCGCAGCCCAAGATGCGGGTCGACCCCGATAAATGCGTGACCTGCGGCATGTGCTTCAGCGTCGGCTGCCCGGCTATCATCAAAAGCGACGAAATCTACGACATTAGCGGTAAACTCAAAGCCGCCATCGACTCCTTGCTCTGTACCGGCTGCACGGTCTGCACGCAGGTCTGCCCAGTGGGGGCGATAGGGAGGGAAGAATAGCAGAATGCCCCACTGCGTGGGGCCAGAATCAGCGAATGAAGAATGAAATGAATGGAAGAATAAGAATAGGCAGAAGCTGGAGATTGGTGGTTAGGCGGTGCAAACGGGGGGAGCAAAGATGAGCACTGCGATGGATTACGATACTTGGGAGCAAGGTGTTAGCGCGCGGATTCGGAATGAGTCCATCTGGCAATTCTACGGTTATCGAAAGTCCCTCTATGTTTACGAGTTAGCCTGGCACGACTGCGATCTGCTGTCCTCCGATACTCGAGGCAAAGCGATCGCTCAGCAATTGATTCGCAGTGTCGGCTCGATTAGCGCTAATCTGGAAGAAGGTCACGGTCGAGGATATGGGAAGCAACGCAACTGGTTCTTCCGGGTTGCTCTAGCATCGGCGCAGGAGAGCAAAGGGTGGTACTGGCGTGCAGTACATCTCCTCTCCCCAGATGTTCTGGATGCAAGACTCTAGTTGCTTGACGAAACCATTGCTCTACTGGTCACCGAACTTCGTCGCCAGCGTGACTATTGACGCCTTTATTCGCTGATTCTTTCATTCTTTGATTCTCTCTTGTGGAGGTTCCATGCTAAACAGACTGAACATTCTCTTCGTCGGCGTCGGCGGTCAGGGCATTCTGACCGCGTCGGATATTGCGGCGCAGGTGGGGCTGGATTTGGGGTTGGATGCGAAGAAGTCCGAGGTGCACGGCTTTGCACAGCGGGGTGGCGTGGTGGAGAGCCACGTGCGTTGGGCGCCCTTGGTGGGGTCGCCGACGTGCGAGAAGGGGCAGGTCGATGTGCTGGTGGCCTTTGAGCTGCTGGAGGCCGCGCGCTGGGTGGACTGGCTGAAACCGGATGGCTTGCTGCTGGTGAATCGCCAGAAGCTTATCCCGATGTCGGTGACTCTCGGCGAGGCGAAGTATCCGGACGAGGCGGCGCTCCTTGCCGCGTTGGGTGAGCGTGTCGAGCGCTTGGTGGTGGTGGATGCCCTTCCGCTGGCCGAGCAGGCGGGCAACACCCGCACGGTGAATACGATCATGCTGGCGGCATTGTCGTCGTTCCTGGAGACCGCCCCCGGCGTCTGGGAGGCCGCGATTCTGCGTCGTGTGCCGGAGAAGTATCGCGATGTGAACGAGGTTGCGTTCAGGTTGGGGCGCGAGGCTGCCGACTGACATAGGGAGAGCATCGCGCTGAACGCCTGATTCTGTGCTGAGGCAGGCAGCCTCTGCTCTGCCCCCTCCAGAAATCCCGTTTTGCTTCTGAGGCCAAATCATGATACACTTCCGGAGAGTTATGCAATAAAATCTCAAGGGGGTCATGCTTGGAACGCCCAGAACGCCGGCACCTCTACAGAGCGTTTCTCCATGCTCGCCCAGGGAATATGTCTGTACGAGAGTCCTCCTGTAGACGTAACTATGTCGGCGCGCTCGTTTGCTCGGAGGATAGCACCCCGCAACCCACCGAATGCTGGGCCGCTTAAGGAGAACTGATAGATGAGACGAGATAGCCAGTGATTGCAGCCATTTTTGATCTTGACGGGACACTCTACACTGGGCACATCGTGAAAGGCATTGCCCGCCATCACCGGGTCCGCCAGGTGAAACGACTACCGCTCACCTTCTATATGGCCACCCACATGGCCTTGTGGCCACTGTGGCGGTTGGGGCTGTTATCTGAAACGGTTGCTCGTGAGCTATGGGTCAGCCATCTGGGCTGGACCATCCGCCGGTGGACACGTCAGGAAGCGGCTGCGGCGTTCACCTGGATTGCTGAACAGTACGTACAACCCCTGGTGCGCCCTGAAATAATGAAACGTGTGCGGGATCATCAGGCCGCGGGCCACCGCGTCATCCTGGTTTCCGGCACCCCTGCCCCTCTATTGGCCGAGATCGGGCGACATCTGGGAATTGAGGAGACGGTAGGCACACCACTGATACTCCGTGCCGGACGCTACACCGGGGCATGTGAACTCCCCGCCTGTCAGGGACCGGGCAAGGTCTCGCGGGCAAAGGCATATCTGGGCGACGACTCGATTGGCTGGTCTGAAAGCTACGCCTACGCAGACAGCTACACAGACCTGCCGCTGCTGGCACAGGTGGGGCACCCGGTGGCCGTCTATCCGGACGATGAGTTGGCTGTCCACGCTCAAGACCGTGGTTGGGAGACCATAAGATGATAGACCCCTATAACAAGCTGGCCATACCCTGAGGCATGGCTGGCAGGGCCATCGTTGACCCTGCCGCCACTCCCGAACCAAACGTAAGGCTTTCACCTTGTCCGGCTCTTCAGAATGCGGGTCTTGGCCGCCGACACTGCTTGCCGTGTCATACGAGTCTCCTGTTGATAGCGTGCTTGCATACGGCGGAGATACTGATAGCGCTCTTCGATACTCATATCTTCGTCTGTGGCCACGGTTCACCTTCGGTAACCTTTTCATCTGGTAGAACCGTACCACTTCGGTAACATTTTAGGTGACTTAATGCGCGGATTTGCTTGGGCAGTGGTTCATGGTAAGTACCGGTTGCCCAATTCCGCCCGGACCTTGGCTTGGTGGCGGGATAGCGGCAGTCGAAGATAAGGAGGAACCTTTATGAAGCCTAAGCCGATTCGGACTTTCTCGATCATTCCGGCGCTCCCCGAGCAGCTGAAGCCGCTCTGGACGCTGGCCTACAATCTGCGATGGTCCTGGAAGCACGATATCATCGAGCTCTTTATGCGGATGGACAGCGGGCTGTGGGAGAAGACGCATCACAACCCGGTCCGCATGCTTGGTATGATAGACCAGTCCCGCCTGGATCAGCTGGCCGCGGATGCGGGGTTTATGGCGCATCTGGAGCGCGTGTCGCGCTATCTCGACGACTACGAGGAATCCGGCGAGCAGGCATGGTTTGAACAGAGGTATGGCGAGGTCGATCAACCACTGATCGCTTACTTCTCACTTGAGTTTGGGTTGACCGAGTCGCTGATGATCTTCGCCGGTGGCCTGGGTATCCTGTCCGGCGACCATCTCAAGTCCTCCAGTGATCTGGATGTACCGCTTGTGGGCGTGGGCCTGCTCTACCAACAGGGCTATTTCCGCCAGTACCTCAATCAGGCAGGGTGGCAGCAGGAAGCCTATGAGTTCAACCACTTCGACAATCTGCCGCTGACCCTGGAGCGGGACGGAAATGGTGAGCCGTTGACCATCGATGTCCAATTGCCGGGACGCGCGGTGTGGGCGCAGATATGGCGAGTTCAGGTGGGTCGGGTGCCGCTCTATCTGCTGGACACTAACGTTCCTCAGAATACACGTCCCCAGGACCGCGATATCACCGATCAGTTATACGGCGGCGATCAGGATCTCCGCATCAAGCAGGAAATCATGCTAGGCATCGGGGGCTATCGAGCCCTGAAGGTTCTGGGGCTGGATCCCACTGTCTACCATATGAATGAGGGACATTCCGCGTTTCTCGGACTGGAGCATATCCGGCAGCTGATGATCGACGCCGGTCTGACCTTTGAGCAAGCACGTGAGGCATCCTCAGCGGGGGCTCTCTTCACTACGCATACCCCAGTGGCTGCTGGGCATGATCGTTTCCCCAAGCACCTTATGCAGCATTATTTCCACGACTTCGTGACGCAGGATCTGGGATTGGCCTTCGATGAGTTTATGGCGCTGGGGCGTGAGAACCCCCTCGACTACAACGAGCCTTTCTGTATGACCGTGTTGGCTATCCGGCTCTCGTCCTATACGAATGCCGTGAGCACGCTCCATGGTGAGGTGACACGCCAGATGTGGCAGGGGCTATGGCCCGGCGTTCCGCAGGGCGAGATTCCGATTACCCATGTGACGAATGGTGTGCACATCCTCTCTTGGATCTCTCGCGACATGAAGGTGCTGTATGACCGCTATCTTGGACCGCGCTGGCGAGAGGAGCCCGGTGATCAAGCTGTGTGGCGTCATGCTGCTGATATTGCACCCGGCGAGCTCTGGCGCACCCATGTCCTCCGCCGGGAGCGCCTGGTGTCGTTCACGCGGGAGCGTTTGCGCTCACAACTCGAGGGGCGTGGTGCTTCCCCGAGCGACATCCATGCAGCCGACGAGGTCCTCGATCCCGAGGCGCTGACAATTGGCTTTGCGCGTCGCTTTGCCACATACAAGCGCGCGACGCTCATCCTGCGTGACCCCGATCGTCTGGATCGGATTCTGAACAATCCGGAGCGTCCTGTACAGATCATTTTCTCCGGCAAGGCGCACCCGCGCGACAATCCCGGCAAGGCGATGATCCAGCAGATATTTGGGCTCAGCCGGCAGGAACGGTTCCGCAATCGCATTGTCTTCCTGGAAGACTATGACATGATTGTCGCCCGTTATCTGGTGCAGGGCTGTGATGTGTGGCTCAACAACCCCTTGGTCCCGCGTGAAGCCAGTGGCACGAGCGGCATGAAGGCGGCTGCCAACGGCGTGTTGACCCTTAGCACGCTCGATGGTTGGTGGGCTGAAGCATATACGCCGGAAGTCGGCTGGGCCATTGGTCGCGGCGAGACCTATGACGACCAAGATTATCAGGACTGGGTTGAGGCCGAAGCGCTGTACGAATTGCTGGAGCGGGATGTGGTGCCTATGTTCTACGAGCGCAGTGGACGGATGCCGCGCCGCTGGGTTGGCAAGATGAAGGCAAGTATCAGTGCCTTGTCTTACTTCTTCAATACCAATCGCATGGTGGCCGAATACGCGGATCGGTTCTATATGCCGCTGGTGGAGCGGTATCGGAAGCTGTCGGCGGATGACTTCGCCGGTGTGAAGCATTTATCCGAATGGCGGCACCGGCTGATGAGCGCCTGGGCACAGATTCGGGTAGAGTCCGTTGAGGGCGACCTGCCCTCGGAACTGCATGTGGGGGAGACATTCCACGCAGAAGCCAAGGTCTTCCTCGGGGAGCTGAACCCCGATGATGTCTGTGTAGAGCTCTACGTGGGGCTGGTGAATCCTGATGGTGAGTTGGTCAGTGGTGTATCGGTGCCTATGGAGTCAAAGCGATCTCTGGATGGTGGTCGGTGGCTTCTTGGAGCCGAGGCGATGTGCGAGATGAGTGGCGTACATGGGTACACTGTGCGCGTCCTGCCCAAGCACCCGGATTTGGTGACGATGTTCCAGCTCGGGTATATTCGCTGGGCCGGCTAGGTGGAGATCACTTCGAGCAGACGTGGCTGACCCGCCAGATCGGGCAGGACGTCAATGCAAGCTCTGGGGAACGCGGTTTGGGCAAGGGCCTGGACCGCATTTCCCTGTTCCTCGCCAATCTCCACCAGCATACAGCCGCCGGGGGCCAGCCGGCGCCGCGCCTGGCTCAGCAGCCGTCGGATCAAATCCAGGCCTCGCAGGCCGGCGAGCAATGCGGACCTCGGTTCTTGGCGGACCGAATCAGGCAGCTGCTCCCATTCCGGGTCAGCAACATAGGGGGGATTGCTCAGTATCAGATCAAGCGGGCCTGAGAATGGGGTCAGCAGGTCTGCTTGAATGCAGGTGACCCGCGATGCCACGTCGTGATGCCGTGCGTTGGTCTGAGCTACAGTCAGTGCCGCAGCGGAGATATCGCCGGCTGTAATGTGGAGCGCCTGCTGCATTACGGCCAGCGTCACTGCGATACAGCCTGAGCCCGTGCCGATGTCGGCGATCCGGCGGGATGAGTGCTTCTGTAGCCAGTCTATGGCCCGTTCGACGAGGAGTTCGGTCTCCGGTCGCGGTATCAACACCGCCGGGGTGACGGCAAACTCAAGCCCGCAGAACTCAATGTGGCCGGTAATGTAGGGTAAGGGGGTTCCTTCTGCACGCCGGTGCACAACCTCCGCATAGCGACACACCTGGGTGGAATCCAACTCCCATTCAGGATGGGCGAAGAGGGTGGTGCGGTCGCATTGGCGTAACTCCATGAGCAGGATCTCGGCCTCAAGATGTGGGCGCTCGGCGGTGTGAACCAGCTTCCGTGCGGCCCAGAGCAGCGCTTCGCCCACGTTCATTCCCATGGCCTGCCAAAGCGACAGCGTCCGGCGGCTCTCGTGGGTTGCCCGCACTGTGTGCAGAGCGTCAGCTCTGCGTCCGAGTCCTCTCTGCTGGACATCAAGCCCGCTTTCTTACTAGCCCCCTGAGACGACGGGAACGACTTTCACCAGGTCTCCGGGTATAAGGTATTGGTCCTCTGCCATGAGTTGCCCGTTACTGACCACGAGCACGGTCTCGGGAAGGACTTTGATCAACGTGAGCATCTGTATGACAGTCAGGCGGCGATTGGAGGTCCAGGTCTCAGCACCATAAGTTATCTGTATCACAGCAGCCTTTCTGCACCAGTAGACGACCAAAGCGGGAGCTTGACAGAGCTCCCGCTTCCGTTGAGTCTGATTCCGATAGCTTATTCTCGGCTAAATCGGGTTTCCAGCTCTTCCAGAAGCTCAGCCGCCTCGACGAGTTTGTCCAGCGGATTCTGGTCCCCCGTGAAATACCGGTAGTCACAGGGCATCACATCCAGCTTGGCGACCAGTGTGCGGTGGTGTTTTCTCAGGGTTTCGACGGAGACGCCGTAAGATCCGGCGAGTTTCTCGAGCGGGATATCGCGCAGATTCACCTTGCGCACAGTATAGTCCAGCGCTGCCGCCCAGGCCCCCGGTTTCGGTATTCTTAGAGCTTCTTCCCCAAGTGCGATCCGGAACTCCACCCACATTTGAATGGAGGCACCAATCATTTCGATTGGCATCTGAGCAGCCATCATCTTGTCGGTTAGGTACGCCTCCACCGCATCCATACCGCTGGCAAAGAGTTGTTCAATCCTGCCTGCGACCTGCGATTCGGGTGCCAGGCGCAGGTAGTTGGCCAGAGACCGCAACGCGCGATCAAACTTTCCTGCTCGCGAAAGTACCTGGGCAAATCTCAAGTGATAGGCGGCATTGTTGGGCTGCAATGTGACAGCGTTCGTCAGTCCGTCGACGGCGTCGTCTATATCCCAACGCTCATAGGCAGCGATGGCTCCATCGTAGATGGCTTGTGCCCTACGTCGTTTGGCTGCACTTGCTTGCGCCGGATCACTCATCGCGACCTCCAGAGACGTGGGTGAGTATAGACTGCAGTGTGCAGTATAGCACCGACACAGGACGCGCCAATCAAGTCTCAAATCCCTACTGGTTGTCTACCACCAGCGCTTCGCTGTCACCTCTACGCCCCACGAGGTCAGCAGGTCCTGGACTTCGTCACTATGGTGCTCTTCGACGATGGCCAAGTCGTGCGTATCGGGTAGTGGATGCAGCCAGCGATGCAGCATCGGTTCCGCATTGCGGAGTTCCTCCAGTGATCCTGCCCGCTCGAACCGCAGCAGCCGGACCTGGGATATGTGTCCCCCACCGTAGTGGTTGGACCATGCTTTCAGCTGCTTTTGCCAATGGTCGGTCAGGCTTTCCCCGGTCATTTCCGTGATCGTGGCGATAATGTCCAGGGCATCCATCCCTGTCGCAGCGGCGTTCTGTGTGCTTTCCTCAGTCAATCGCCAGCGCCCGCTGTGGGGTTCTGCGAAGCGGCGCAGCGCGCCTGTCACATAGATACTGGGCACGGTGGCTCTTGTCCCCAACTCGTTGTCGTGCCACCGCAAGCTGTTGCCGAGATCCGCCTTGGCGCCCTGTGAGTGAGCCGTCAGGATCTCGAGCTGGCGAAACCGGGTCTGCACACCCTGTTGATCCTGCGGATGGAGCCAGGCTGTGCAATCGTCGAGCCGGTGCAGCTTAGTTCCCAAGATGGGATCATCCAGCAGTTGCTGAAGAAACTCCGGCGTATCGACCTGCAGGAGACTGACCTGCCGCCGCAGCACAATGCGCTCGTATTGCCGGTGCCATTCCGCCAAAGAGCGCTGTACATTCTGCGGCGCGGGCTGCCCGGTTGCTTCTTCGAGATAGGTCAGGATGGTTGCCGCGGTCTCTTGTCTTTGGAAAGCCCAGTAGGCCTCATCACGTGTGACGCGGTACGTGACCACGCTGTCATCGGTCTTCTCGTGTTTGGCGAACAGCTCCAGGTTCATAAGGATCCCCAAAGGGACGGGACCAAGTGCCAGCATCTGAAAGTCCGGCTGTAGTATGACCTGCCATGGTTCTCCGGAAAGGGCGCCGGCGGCTGGTCGGTTGGCGTAGTAGTCGCGCACCAACGGGACGACGCGGAATGCAATGAGCTCGCGCTCCGCCTGTTCTGTGCCGCTTGTCGCATAGCCCAGATCGACAATCCCCAGGGCTCCGAGTTCTTCCAGCACGCTCTTGGTGACGTGCCATTCTACGTTGCGCAGATTGTCACCGATGTCACGGCGGTAACTCTCACCGTACCATCGGAGCGAACCGAGTAACACTTGTAGACGCGCCTCCCCCAGTGCCAATGTGCCCGGCTCGTCTCCGGTCACCAGACTGTGATAGAGCGATACAGAGAGCCACCCTATCCCCGCTACTTGGCCTAGCATCGCGACGATCTGCTCGCGGATCTGGCTGACGGGCTGCAATGTCAGCCCGTCGAAGTATCCGAAAATGGGTCCCTGCGTGGGGGTATTGGGGATCTCGGTTGCGAGTCGGGTATAGGCGCGCAACAGGTTGGGAAGTTTTCCCAATGGTTTGGCGATCCAGAAGAGTGTTGCTGCACTGCTCTCAACAGCTGTGAAGTCCGTGTCGTCGACGATCACCAGGTTCAGGGCCTGCAGCATAGCGCAGAGCCGACCTATGTGGTCGAGACCGGTGTCCTCATCCAGGCTGAGCGCCCCTGCCAATCTGCGCCGATCCCGTTTTCCCATCTTGCCAGACTTGAGCAGCCTGGCGGGGTGTCGCCGGAGTTCCGCCCAGATGAAGAAGAGCTCTCGGAGATACCGCCTCAGGTCTGCCGAGCGGATATCTATCGGCGGCAGGTTCCGTAACCTTGCTTCGTCGACCTGTGGGCTAGGCGGAGACAAGATACCGGTAGGCAGCACCGCGCGTACCTCTGGGGCGATTCCCAGCTGCTGCACGCTGTCCAGTCTCCGAAGCGTCGAGCCCCCACTCGGTTCGGCGAGGTTCACGACCAAGCCTTTTCGCATCAGGTGCAGGAGGACATCCTGAATTCTGGGCAGGTGCGTGGTCGCAGACTGGTCCTCTGTCATCACTAAGCCGGCGAGGATGAGCGGCAACGCGACACTGCGAGGTGTTGTGTCATCTTGAGGTCCTCTTTTCAGGATGACGGCGAGAGCGGCGCGTTCGGCTTCACTCAGGGACCGGATGAATTTCTCGGATCGCGCAATCTGTGGAATCAGGCGGCTGAGCTTGCCAACGAGCCACCCCTTGCGCGCCGGCTGACGATCGGTACGAATGGCCAAGGTATCGGCGATTTCCTGGAGCGCGCTGATGTGGTAGTTCTCCAGCGATGTGCTCAAGCGCTCCATGCTATGGTGTCTCCTTCGGCATATAGCCCTGTCGCGATAGGTTGCTGAGGAGCTGATCGACATCCTCCGGCTCGAGTAATACTGTTTCCGGCGTGAGCACACTGGTGATAGCGGCCCGGAGGCTGGGCAGAGAGAGCTGTAGCTCCTGCATCGTCAGTGCGTCGCGCGTCTGCAGCATGGCTAGCGGAGGGTATATCCGAACGCGACCGTAGCGGCGCCACCAGTACAGCCACCAGGCGCGGATGTCCGGGAGGGGTTCGAAGCCCACACACGCCTGCCAGTCGTCGGTCAGGGTGTTGGGATCCTCTCCGTTTTCGAAGGCACGATACAATTGGTCTAGGTCAAGGTTGTAGCGAACGCGCGATCTTGAGATGCCTGCCGGCTTGGTCCACCGGAGCACAAAGGTCATGAAGTCCGGGGGCACCGGCGTTTCGACTTCCAGGCTCGGCCCGCTTTCGACGAAGCGTAAGGCTTCTCGGTGCAGTTGCGCCGAAGCCTCTAGTGTAACCTCGGTCACCCGCCCCCATTGCAGGTCTTGCAGCCCGCGGAGCCGCAGCACACGAACATCGTCTAGAGAAGGACCTACGTCGACCAATCCCAGGGCGCGCAAGGGACCTGTGACCATACTCACCACGGCTGCTTCAAGGAATGCCGACCATCCCCCTTCGATGTGTTCGAGCTGCAAGCCTACGAGATAGCGGTGGCTCTCCATATTGGGGAAGAGTCTTTGTAGCCAGGCACTTAGATCGCTCAGCTCAATCCAAGCGTCGTCGGGCAGGAAGGATAGGACCTCAAGCAAGACCTCGCGCAGTGCTGGGGCACTGACGCGCACAGAATCATCGAGGGACATGAGCCCCCAGTATCCGTGGTAGGCGCGTGCTACGGAAACAGTGCCGGCGCGCCACAGTGGCCACCACGCCGCCCAGTGGCTGACCGTAGAGTACAGCCTATAGATGGCATACAGCTGCCGTCCTGGCGGCGCCGTCAGCCATTCTTGTACCAATCCGCCATCAATCGTCAGTGGGCTGCCCTCCCAGATCACGCCACCGGTCACCATCAGGTGGTAGAGAAGCTCGACCCACTCCCGCGATGCGCCGAGAGCCTCGGTCCATACCTGGAGTGCGGTGTCGTCAAGCGTGTGGTCCGGCGGCTGTAGGCCGATCAGGCGTTCCCTTTCGGCACTGGAATAAAGGGCCTGTGCATCCCTCGGGGTCGGTGGCCAGCAAATGGTCGATTGTGCATAGGGGTATTTGGGTGCCTGCCACCGCAGTCTGGGCCGCAGCTCGAAGGACTCGGACTGGAGCAGTCCCAGCATCTGCTGTATCTGTGTCAGCAGCTCATGTGGATCTGCAGCCGGGACGAAGTGCCTGGGTTCAGTGGTTGTAGGGATGTTGACGTGGAGGTGGGGTAGTCTCTGTCGTGTCCCGTAAGGGATGAGTGTACGGCCCTCCACACCACTCATCATCAGGTTGGCTTGGAGCAAGGGTGCAGTGACCCTTCTCAAGGGCTTCGGAAACCCCTGCCATAGGGCGTCAGCTGCGGGGTATGCGCTGTAGTTGTTGGTATGGGATTGCAGCAGCAGATGTGTGAAATAGAGTCGCGATTCTTCTGGGAGGGTGGCTACAGCCTCTGTCAGCCGGCTCGGAGCCAGAAAGGCCTCCGCCAGTTGCCGTGCCAAGTCCAACCGGGTGCGTCCCTTGGGTTTCAGCCCCAAATCGGCGATCTGCTCGCGCAGATCTGCGACGCGCCATTCCATCTCCACCAGTTCCTCGACCATATCGGCGATGGGGTCCTGGGGGGTGAGGCGCCACAGGGGAGTGGTGTCATTGGGACTGGGAGGCGGTGGGGCTTGCCAGATGTATCCCCATTGGGGTTCCAGGGATGTCTTCGCTTCTCCGGTAGCTTCTGTTCGGCGCTGTTTCCCCATGTTCCTACGGCCTTGACCTCTGTAATGAGCCCACACTAGGTTCTTTGCTGTGTGTGCGCCAGGGCGTCTGGGATTTCGTCTCCATACAGGATCAGGTAGCGATAGCCCTGCTCGGTCAAGAACCGCTGACGGTTGGCGCTGTAGTCCTGATCCACACTCTCGTTGGTGACGATGCTGTAGAAGTAGGCCTGGCGCCCATCTGATTTGGGGCGCAGAATCCGTCCTAGCCGCTGGGCTTCTTCCTGCCGTGAGCCAAACGTGCCGGATATCTGGATGGCCACGCTGGCATCCGGCAGGTCAACGGAGAAGTTGGCAACTTTGGAGACAACCAAGGTGGTGATCTCCCCAGATCGAAACTGCTCATACAGTCTCTCTCTCTCCGCCACCTTGGTCTTGCCCGTGATGATCGGATAGCCGTAGCGCTTGGCGATGTTTTCCAGCTGGCTCAGATACATACCGATGATGAGGACGCGGTCGCCCTGGTGATGATCACCTTGGTGATATGAGATCAGTCTGTCCAGGATCTCCAGTTTGTTGGAGTTGTCCGCCGCAAAGTGGTACTTCTGACGGCGTTCGGCCATCACGTAGGTCATACGCTCTTCCTGGGGCATATCGACTCGGATTTCATAGCAGATCGCCGGGGCGATCCAGCCCTGGCGTTCCAGGTCGTGCCAAGGCACGTCGTACTTCTTAGGCCCAATGAGCGAGAAGACGTCCTCTTCGCGCTGGTCCTCACGGACCAGTGTCGCGGTGAGCCCCAGGCGACGCCTGGCCTGAAGTTCCGCGGTGATGCGGAAGACGGGTGCGGGCAGCAGGTGTACCTCGTCGTAGATGATCAGTCCCCAGCCGCCGTTGGTGAAGAGGGCGAAGTGTGGGTACTGTTCCTCCAACGGCATACCTTTGGCGTTCTTGGTGCCGCGCTTTCGATGGGTCAGGATCTGATAGGTCGTGACTGTGACCGGACGGAGTTCCTTGCGCTGTCCCGTGTACTCGCCGATCATATCGGCCGGGATGGTGGTCTTCTCAATCAGTTCCTCTCGCCACTGGCGTGCTGCGACTGTGCTGGGCGTAAGAATCAACGTATTGGCCTGGACTTTGCTCATAGCCACTATGCCCACGATGGTCTTTCCCGCACCGCAGGGCAGCACCACCACGCCGGCGCCTCCAGCATCGGAACCATTGGCCCAGAAGATATCGGCGGCGTCCTGTTGGTAACCTCGAATCAGGAAGGGCTCGCGGGCCAGCGAGATGTCGCGGAGTTCGAAGGGCAGTGGGACGCCCGGCAAGTAGCCCACAAGGTCCTCGGCGGGATAGCCGGCCTTGGTCAGCGCCTGTTTGACGTGTCCGCGCCGCGAGGCCGGGACCTGGATCGTATGCGGCCCCACCCGCTCTAGCAGGAAGGGCCGCAGATAACGGTTGCGCTCCAGCTCAATCAGCAGTAGGGGTTCATCGGAGACCAGGCGCAGCCGATCCTCGTCATAGGGATCACGGGTGAGCCGTACTCTGCCGTATCGCGCGATGGTGTCGCGGATCTCGAAGATGACGTTGTCCGGCAAGGGGTACTTGGCCAGATTGTGGAGGCCTGCAATGATCCCCTCGGCATCCAGTCCGGCAGCTGCCGCGTTCCAAAGGGAGAGGGATGAAATGCGATAGGTGTGGATGTACTCTGGGCTTTTTTCGAGCTCGGCAAACCGTGCCAGGTGGTCGCGTGCCGTCTCATATTCTGGGCTATTGACCTCCAGAAGAACCGTTCTGTCTCCTTGTACAATGAGTGGGGCGTCAATCCTGTAGTTCATGTCCAGAGCATTCTACCCAACTGTATCACGTAGTCAATGCTTGTCTTTATGCTAAAATGTTCGATGATACTCAGGCTCACGTTGGCGCTCAGCGCTACCAGAGGAGATTGACCTATGCGTCGTTTGATGGTGACGGGTGGTGCAGGCTTTATCGGTTCGAACTTCGTCCGCTACATGCTCCAAGCTCATCCGGACTACCATATTCTGGTCTACGACAAGCTTACGTATGCGGGCCGGCTCGAGAATCTGCAGGATGTGGCCGAGACATTCTCCGATCGCTACACGTTTGTCAGGGGCGATATCTGTGATGTCGCGCTGGTAGATAGCACCGTTGAAGCCCAGGACATCGACACAATTGTGAACTTCGCTGCGGAGACACACGTGGACCGGTCGCTGATGGAGCCGGGCTCGTTCATCCAGACCGATGTCTACGGTACGTACGTGCTGTTGGAGGCCGCGCGCAAATTCGGTGTGGAGCGATATCATCAAGTGAGCACCGATGAGGTCTACGGTCAGGTCTTGGATGGGCGCTCTACCGAGGCGGATCATCTGGAGCCGCGCAGCCCGTACTCGGCGAGTAAGGCCGCGGGTGATCTGATGGTCCTGGCCTATCAGGAATCCTGGGGGTTGCCTGTCACGATCTCGCGGGGATCCAACAACGTTGGTCCTTATCAGTATCCTGAGAAGGTTGTGCCCTTATTCGCGACCAATGCGATAGACGAAGAGCCCCTGCCGGTCTATGGGGATGGCCAGCAGATGCGCGACTACCAGTATG
>Ga0209121_10002178_pt1 | contig 20084 bp, 16 predicted proteins | sample Cruoilmetagenom3_FD_187292 | JGI IMG/M metagenome (GOLD analysis project Ga0209121, IMG submission 187292) | Oil polluted marine microbial communities from Coal Oil Point, Santa Barbara, California, USA - Sample 3 (SPAdes) (version 2) | ecosystem: Environmental > Aquatic > Marine > Oil seeps ...
CGAGGCCGCCGCGCTGGTGCCGTAGACATCCGTCGGGATCTCGACCGCACGGTAGGCGCGGTTGGACGCGAGCGCCTTGTCGAGCATGCCGTCCGAGAAGGAGATGAAGCGCAGGTCGTTGGTCGCCGTGGCCTGCATGACCGCGCCGGCCGGAAAGCCCGACAGCGCGAAGGCCGCGTCGAGATTGCCGTCGGTGAGCTGGCTGAACCCGTCGGCGTAGGACAGGAAGCTCGGCGTCATGTCGTCGAGCGTCAGATCATGCAGCGGCAAGAGGAAGTTGAGAAAGCCGAGGGTGCCACCGCCAGCCGGGCCGACCGCCGCGCGCTTGCCGCGCAGGTCTTCGATGGTCTGGAGACCGAGCCTTCCGGCACGATCATGTGCAGCACGCTCGGGTGCAGCGCCGCCACCGCCGACAGGTCGATCGGACCGGAGCTGTAGGGGCCCTTGCCCGCCACGGCGAGCACCACCAGGTTGTTGTTGGTGTTGGCAATCTCCACCTCGCCGGTCGCGAGCAGGCGCGGGGTCTGCACCGAGCCGCCGGTCACCACGGGCACCATCGAGATCTCGTCGCCCGCGTTTTCGTTGACCAGGTTCGCGATGCTCTGCCCCATCGGGTAGAACGCGCCGCCAAGACTGGCGGTGCCGATCCTGAGTTCCTGCGCGGTGGCCGGTGCGCAGGCCAGAACCAGCGCCGCGGCGGTCAATTTCAGTTTCTCAAACAAGAGGTGTCCTCCATCTTGTGATGATCAATTTATCGACTTTTTACCTTGATTCCGCTTTTTGTGGGTTTTTCGCAGGCCGCGCTTCGAGCCTCTGTCAATTGCACGCACGGCACTTTCCAGGGCGCGATATCCGCTGAGACATCCTCCCGAGACTGCGGCCCGTCCGAGGGCAAGACCGAGGGCACGACTGTGGACATGGCCGCACGAAACGGGCCGCGCTTCGGACCCTAGGCGCAGGCACAAGCAAACGGCCCTGCCGCAAGACCGCGGCAGGGCCGTTTTCTGGCCGATGTTTTTCTACCCGCCGTGCAGGGCCTAGTTGGTGATGATCTCCGGCCCCATCAGGGTTGTCGGCAGCCAGGTCGAGATCCAGGGCACGTATGTCACCAGGATCAGGAAGACGAACAGCACCGCAAGGAACGGCAGCGCCGCGCGCACGACCCGCATCATCGGCATGCCCGCAACGCCGGAGGTGACGAACAGGTTGAGGCCCACCGGCGGGGTGATCATCCCGATCTCCATGTTCACCACCATGATGATGCCGAGGTGGATCGGATCGACCCCGAGCTGGATGGCGATCGGGAACACCAGCGGTGCGACGATCACGATCAGCCCCGAGGGCTCCATGAACTGGCCGCCGATCAGCAGGATCAGGTTGACCATGACCAGGAACATGATCTTGCCGAAACCGGCCCCGAGCATCGCCTCGGCGATCTGCTGGGGGATCTGCTCATCGGTCAGCACATGTTTCAGGATCAGCGCGTTGGCGATGATGAACATCAGCGTGATGGTGAGCTTGCCGGCGTCGAACAGGGTGGCGCGGGTGTCGGCGTGCCAGAGCGCGGTGACCAGCGCCTGCGGTTTTTGCAGAAGCGAGATCTTCCCGGCGCCGTCGCGGTCGGCCAGCGGCCCCATGTCGCGGTAGACGAAGGTTGCGACGACGAAAGCGTAGACGGAGGCGACGGCGGCGGCCTCGGTGGGGGTGAAGATCGCGCCGGTCACGCCCGGGATGCCGTAGATCCCGCCCATGATGATGACGATCAGCATCAGCCCCCAGATCGCGTCCTTGAAGCTCTGCCAGATCTCGCCCCAACCGGCGAACTCGCCCTTGGGCATGTTGCGGATCTTGGCGAAAACGTAGATCGCGGTCATCAGCGCGAGCCCTGCGAGCAGGCCGGGAATGACACCCGCGAGGAACATCCGTCCGACCGAGACGTCGGTTGCCGAGGCGTAGACCACCATCACGATGGAGGGCGGAATGAGAATGCCGAGGGTGCCCGCATTGGCGATCACCCCGGCGGCGAAATCCTTGGTGTAACCCACCTGGCGCATCGCGACGATCACGATCGAACCGATCGCGACCACGGTGGCGGGCGACGACCCGGACAGGGCCGCGAACATCATGCAGGCGAACACACCGGCGATGGCGAGGCCGCCCTGAAGGTGACCGACCACGGCAATGGCGAAGCGGATGATCCGCTGCGCGACCCCGCCGGTCGACATGAAGCTTGATGCAAGGATGAAGAACGGAATGGCGAGCAGCGTGTAGTGCCCCGCCATCGCCTGGTAGAGGCTTTGCGCCACCGAGGCGAGCGAAGTGTCCGACAGCACCAGGAGGAAGACGATGGAGCTGAGGCCCAGCGAGATCGCGATCGGCACGCCGGCGATCAACAGCCCGATGATCATCAAAAACAGGAGCGCGACATCCATGGCTCAGGCGTCCTTCTTCTTGAGCGCGTCGAGCTCGTCTTCGACCTCGTGGCTCACGATCATCGTTTCCTGGCGGCCGGTTACGACCCGCCAGGTGGCCTGGATCAGCCGCAGCAGGAACAGCGCGATGCCGACCGGCAGGATCGCATAAGGGATCACCCGGGGCAGCTTGTCGTAAGCCTCGCCGTAGTTGATCCAGTCTTCGAGAAAGCGCAGGACCCCCGGCATCGGCACCTGATCGGTGACGTAGAAGGCGCGGTCGCGGGCGGTCTCGTCGAAACCGAGCGGGAACCAGCGCCCCTCGGTCGGATAGAGCCCGGCGAAGGGCGCCCAGTAATCCCAGGCGCCTTTCATCATCAGCCCGCCGTAGACCAGGCACACTGCGGCGGCGAACAGCGCCACGGCGCGTTTCGGACCGGACGAGAGCTGGGTGGTGAGCGCGTCCACGCCGAGGTGGATCGTCTTCTTGACCCCGTAGCTGATGCCGAAGATCACCAGCCAGGCGAACAGGATCAGCGTGACTTCGAGCCCCCAGATGAGCGAGGAATTGAAGAGTTTTCGCAGCACCACATTGATGAAGGTGATCGTCACCATTCCGCCCATCAGGGCGGCAATCAAGGTTTCCTCGAACCTGAGTGCCGGCTTGCCCTCGCCCATGTCGTTCCCTCCGCGGAAAATGAAACGGGCGGGCGCCTCGATGGGGCCCGCCCGATCCAATCGGCTACATGCTGTCGTTGATCGCCTGCGCCGCGGCGATGTTGTCGGCGCCCACGTCGGCTTCGAACTGCACCCAGACCGGCTTCATCGCATCGACCCAGGCCGCGCGCTGCTCGTCGGTGAGTTCGCGGATCACGCCATCGGCATCGAGCACCGCCTGACGGGCGGCGGCGTCGACCTCGGCCACAGCCGCGTTCCGCTCGGCGGTCACCTCGGCAAGGATCGTCAAAAGCTGATCGCGCATGTCGGCATCGAGGCTGTCGAGCCAATCGACCGAAGCCACGACCATGTAGTCGAGCAGCCCGTGGTTGGTCTCGGTCACGCCGTCCTGCACTTCGAAGAACTTCTTGCCGTAGATGTTCGACCAGGTGTTCTCCTGGCCGTCGACCACGCCGGTCTGAAGCGCGCCGTAGACCTCGGAGAACGCCATCGGCTGCGGCGAAGCGTCGAGCGCTTCCATCTGCGCGACCAGCACATCGGAGGGCTGGACCCGGAACTTGAGCCCGGCGGCGTCTTCGGGCGTGATCAGCGGGACGTTCGCAGAGAACTGCTTGAGCCCGTTGTGCCAGAAGGCGAGCCCCTGGAGGCCGCGCCGCACCATAGCGTCTTTCATCCCCTGGCCGGTTTCCGACTGCTGGAACGCCTCAACCGCGTCCATGTTCTTGAACATGAACGGCAGATCGAAGATCCGGTAGACCTTGGTGAAGGCCTCGAATTTCGACAGCGAGGGGGCGGCAAACTGCACGTCGCCCTGCAGCATCGCCTCGAGCACCTGGTCGTCGTTGTAGAGCGTCGAGTTCGGGTAGACCTCGACACAGGCGCTCCCGTTCATCTCTTCGTTCACCCGCTCCATGAACAGGCTCGCGGCGATGCCCTTGGGGTGCTTGTCGGTATTGGTAACGTGGCTGAACTTGATGACGGTCTCGCCGTCGTCGCAGGCCGCAAAACCCGCGCCCGCAAGCGCCACGGATACAGTGAGCGCCGATACGGCGCCGGTCAGAATTTTCATGATGTCTCCTCCGGTTTCTCCCGGCCCCGTCAAGGGCCCTGATACAGGAGTAAAGACGCTGGGGTCTCACGCAAGCGTTACCTTTTAGTCGTGGAAAGGAATCCTCAATCCCTTGTTATTTGGACATTTTTCGATCGAGGCCGCGCCGTCAGGCCGGTTGCGCGACGCTGCCTGTGCGTATTCCCGCACAGGGCAGGTCCACAGGTTGTGCGGGTTTTCACACACTCAGAGCGTTTGCGTTTGATCGCCCTCACTGGCCGTCGCGAACACGTTGTGCTCTGCAAACGCTGCCTCGCGACGGCCGGTGAGGACTTGGCGCCCATTGAGCGCAATAGGCTTTAGCGGCGATACTCCTCCGCGCGGATGCCGTGCTTGGCGAGTTTGTCGTAGAATGTCTTGCGGGGCAGCTTGAGCGCGCGGGCGGCCTCGGTGGCGTGGCCGGCATGGCGGCTGAGCGCGTCGATCAGCAAGGAGCGTTCGACCTGGGCGAGCTGATCGGCGAGCCCCGGCCCGTCGTTGGTCCCGGCCTCGGTATCGGCGCCGGTGTCGATCCCCATCGCGAACCGCATCGCCGCGTTCATCAGCGCCCGGGCGTTGCCGCGCCAGTCGCGCCGCATCAGCTGCGCGAGCTGGTCTGGCGTGATGCCGGGCTCGGCGAGCCCCGCCTGCTCGCAGGCGATGGCGACGTAGTGGCGAAACAGGATGGGGATATCCTCGCGCCGGTCTCTGAGCGGCGGTATGTGGATCCGCGCCGCTTCGAGCCGGTAGTAGAGATCGGGGTGGAACTGGCCCGCGGCGGTGATCCCGGGCAGATCGCGGTAGGTGCCCGCGAGCACCCGCGGCGACTGCGGCCGCTCGAGAAGGTCGAGCAGGGCGAATTGCGTGGCCTGCGGCAGGTTCGCCACCTCGTCGAGGAAGATCGAGCCGCCCGCTGCTGCCGCAAAGGTGGCGGCCAGTGTCTCGGGCATCGTCGCCGCGGCGGTGATCTTGACGAAAGGCCCGCGCCCGACCGCGGACAAGAGGTGCACGACCTCCGCCATCTTCGCGGTGCCGACACCCGGCTCGCCGGTGATCAGCACATCGGCCATCGTACGGGCGACCGCGCGCGCGTCGTCGCGCATTTTCTGCGACGCCGCGGAGGTGCCGCGCAACAGCCGGGCGGCGGCGTCGCCCGCTTCGGACTGGACCTTCAGCCGCCGGTTCTCCAGCACCAGATCGCGGGTCCGGATCGCCTTCTCGACGACAGCGAGCAGATCGGCGGCGGCGCAGGGCTTTTCGAGGAAATCGAACGCGCCCGCGTTCATGCCGCGCACCGCGGTCGGCACGTCGCCCTCCCCGGTCAGCAGGATCACCGGCAGTTCCGCGTCGACCGAACGGGCGTGGTCGAGCAGGGCGAACCCGTCCTTGCCGGGCATCCTGAGATCGCTCACCACGACCCCGGCGAAATCGGCGGCGATGTGGTCCTTGGCCTCGATGTAGCTGGAGACCACGACCGGATCGAACCCGCCAAGCTCCAGCGTCTGCCCCAGCGCCTCGCGCACCGCGGCGTCGTCGTCGATGAGAAGCACGCGCCGGGTCATGCCGCCGCCTGCGCGGCCGAGGCCAGCTCGACGGTGAAGATGGCGCCGCCGTCCGGGTGGTTGGCGCCGAGGATCGTGCCGCCGAAGCTCTGAACGAGCCCGTAGGAGATCGACAGGCCGAGCCCCATGCCCTCGGCCCGGCCAACCGCCTTGGTGGTGTAGAACGGGTCGAACACCCGCTCCGGCTCCGTTAGGCCCGGGCCGGTGTCGCGCACCGAAAGCATCACCCGGCCGCGGCCACCGCCACCGCCGCCGTCGATGGTGATCGTCACCCGGCGCGGAGTGTCGGCCCCAACCTCCGACCTGCCCTCGGACCCGGCCACAGACCCAGACCCGGCCCCAGACCCGGCCCCAGCCATCGCGTCGACCGCGTTGGAGATCAGGTTCACGACGACCTGTTGCAGCCGCACCACGCCGCCGCGCACCAGCACCGGGTGCCCGGGCCGCGTCCAGTCGACGGTGACCTCGTGGCGCTGCAGCTTGCCGGCGGTGGTCTCGAGCGCGTCGTCGACGATCGCGCCGAGATCGACATCCGCGACCGGCCCGCTTTCCTGGCGCGCGAAGGCGCGCAGGTTATGGATGATCCGCCCCATCCGCCGCGATAGCTCGGCGATCCTTCCAAGGTTCTCGCGCGCCTTCTCGGGCTTGCCGCGCTCGAAGAACAGCGTGCCGTTCTCGGCGAAGCTGCGGATCGCCATCAGCGGCTGGTTGAGCTCGTGGCTGATCCCGGCCGACATCTGACCAAGCGCCGACAGTTTGCCCGCCTGCACCAGCTCCGCCTGTGCCTGTTTGAGCGCAGCCTCGGCCTCCTTGCGTTCGACGATTTCGTGGCGCAGATCGGCGTTGGCCCCGGCAAGCGCGCGGGTCCGCTCAGTCACCCGCGCTTCAAGCCGGGCATTGGCGGCGGCTTCGACCGCCAGACGCCCGTGCAGCGCCTGACGTTGCTGCACCGCGACCAGCATTGCCGCACCGAACACCAGAAACAGCGCCATTGTGGCGCCCGCGACGAGCACCGCGCTGCGAAAGGTGGGGCCCGCATCGAGCAGGACATTCGCGCTCAGCCCGATGGCCGGCACCTCACGCGTTAGGTGCAACGCGCGCCGCGGCAGATAGCGCCCGCCGTCCAGGAGCCAGACCTCGTGCCCCGACACACGCCGCGCCGCATAGGCCGGGAAGCTCTGCGCATCGCCCTGCCGGGTCAGCAAAAGCCCGCTGCGATTGCTGGTGAACACCGTGCCGTGCCGGTCCACGAAATAGGCCGCGGGCGCATTGCCCGGCCAGTTGTCCTCGATCCCGCGCACATCCACGGTGGCGATGATCGCCCCGGCGGCCGGCCCGTTCGGCCCATAGACAGGAGCCGCGAAAGTATAGACACGGGTCCCGGTTTTGCCGCTGCCTTTTTCGGGGCGCGGAACGATCCCGTGGTCGGTGCCCAGCGCCCCGCCCAGGGCGCGCGCGAGGGGTTGTTCACGCGGATCGCGCGACCCAGCGTCCGGCGCGGTGGAGGCAAGGATCCGCCCGTCCGCGTCGACCAGTTCGATCGAGCGCGCGCCGGTCTTGTCGGCCATCTCGCCGATCAGGGCATCCGCGCCGACGCGGTCGCCGCCCTGGAACAGCAGCCCCTGCAACTCCGGGTGACTGGTCAGGACCACGGCAAGCTCGCGGTAGCGCAGGAGCCGTGAGGTCAACCGGTCGGTCGCCAGCGCGAGGTCGGCGCGGCCCTGGTCGGCAAGCCGGTCCACCGCCGCCCGGTAGGCATACCATCCGGCGCCGGCGCCGATGGCGGCGGTCAGGCCGACGAAGGCCAGAACCCAGACGATGAGCGGTATCTTCCTCATGGGGGGATAGTAGGACAATTCCGGCGCAGCGCGCCAGCGCTGGCCGGTCATGTCACGCGGGCGCCGGGGTTTTTGGGCGCGCACCGCCGCCCGTGCGGTCAGGCGAAGAAATCGCCGGGCGACACGGTACTGAGCGTGAACTCCGCCCAATCGCTCCAGTCCTCGCCGTCGGAGGCCCGTATTTCGAGGCTGCTGTCGCCGATGCCCTTGTCGCGTCGGACGGCGAGGTTCTGGATCTCGTCCGCATCGATCACATAGCCATCGCGGGCGTTGATCTTGCCCTCGCCCTTGAGCTTGAAGTTCTGGCGTCCTTCGGTGTCGCGGACTTCGTAGAAGACGATCTCATCCCCATCCAGGTCCGACACCTTCAGCGCATCCTCGACCCAGGCCCTCTTCGCCTTTCCTTTCACCTTGGCGACCGTGATGTCGGCCACCGTGATGTTCGGCGCGGCGTTGGCCGTGGGCGGGTTGGGTGTCGAGCCCCCGCCGCCGGTATCGAGCGCGACCTTTGCGGCGGTCGCCGCGAAGTTCTGGGTGACCATCACGGCATCCCAGCCGTTGTAATCGCCGATTTCGACACCGATGCCGACATAGTCGTACGTCGCGGAAAGGATGTTCGCGCGGTGCCCCGGGCTGTTCATCAGGCTCTCGAACAGATCGTCGACATCGTCTGCGATACCGGAGCGGCCGCGTTCGCTCTGCCAGGCGATGTTCTCGCCCCAGCTCCATGAGCCGGAAAAATCGAAGCCCGCATCTTCCATCCGGTCACCGGCCGTCGAACGGCCCGCACCGGTGTGCGAGAACTTGTCTTGTCGCAGCATCCATTCGCTGTGGTCTTCAGCGGATTCGTTGAGATCGAGAGCCAGTTCCAGCGGGTCCAACCCGTAACCGGCCCGCGCCTCGTTGATCAGCTCGAGCATCAGGCGCTCGACTTTGGATGCCTTGGACATCGTCTGTTTCTCCTCACGTTCATCACCCGGGCGCAAACCTAGCCGGTGTCGAAAAGAGGGAAACCTTGCGATGGGCAGGCGGCTGAGGTTGGCGTTTAGCCGCCAATTCGGGGGCGCAGTCTCGGCGAACAAACGCCACCCGGTTTGAGCAGTGATATGCGGCAGTCCTCAGCCGACCGGCCCGGGGCGGGCGACGGGCACACCGCAGCGGGCAGGCGCGCCCGGCCCAGTTCAGCCGGATTCGCGGTCCGCGCGCTTCGCGCGGACGTAAAGCTCCATGCGGTGATGCACGATCTCGTAGCCGAGCTCGGCGGCGATCTCGGCCTGGAGCCGTTCGATCCGCTCCGAGCAGAATTCCACCACCTCGCCGGTGTCGATGTCGATCATGTGATCGTGATGCTCGGCCTCGGCATGTTCGAACCGGGCCGGCGTGCCTTCGAACTGATGCCGCAGGATCACCCCCTGCTCCTCGAGCGAGGTCAGCGTGCGGTAGACGGTCGACAGCGAGATCCCGGGCACCTCGACCTCGGCGCGCCGTTGCAGCTCGACCGCATCCGGGTGATCGTCGGCCACCGCCAGCACGTCGAGCAGGGCCGCGCGTTGGCGGGTGATGCGCACGCCCGCACCCCTGAGGGCTCCGGTCAGTCTCTTGGCGCGTTTCTCGGTCTTGGTCCGGTCTGTCTGGCTCATGGGGCGCATTTCGCACGGGATCGGGCGTTGGCGCAAGAACTACCTGCAAATGGATTGCATCTGCACTTGACAGTTGCAAATCATTCCTAGAAGCATTCCGGGCAACAGCCCAACCGGAGTCTGCCCATGTTCACGCGCCGCTCGACCCTTGCCCTTGCCTTCGCCGCCGCCGCCGCCGCCCTGCTGGCCATTCCGGCCTTCGGCGCCGAAGACCGGATCAAGGTGGTGACCACCTTCACGGTGATCGCCGACATGGCCGCGAATGTCGCGGGCGATGCCGCCGAGGTGGTTTCGGTCACCAAGCCGGGGGCGGAAATCCACGGCTATCAGCCGACCCCGCGCGATCTCATCAAGGCCCAGGATGCCGACCTGGTGCTCTGGAACGGGCTCAACCTCGAACGTTGGTTCGAACAGTTCTTCGCCAACCTGCGCGACGTGCCGGCGGCGGTGGTGTCGGACGGGGTGGACCCGATGCCGATCGCCGGCGGCGAATACGCCGGCAAGCCCAACCCGCACGGCTGGATGGCGCTCTCCTCGGCGCTGATCTATGTCGAAAACATCCGGGCCGCGATGAGTGGCGTGGACCCGGACAACGCCGCGACCTACGCCGCCAACGCGGAAGCCTACAAACAAGAAATCGCAGACACCATCGGCCCGCTGCGCGAAGCAGCACTGGCGCTGCCGGACAACCGCCGCTGGCTGCTCACCTCCGAGGGCGCGTTTTCCTATCTGGCGCGTGATTTCGGGCTGACCGAGCTCTATCTCTGGCCGATCAACGCCGATGCGCAAGGCACCCCCCAGCAGGTGCGTAGCGTTATCGACGCGGTGCGCGAACACGACATCCCGGTGGTCTTCTCCGAGAGCACGGTGTCGGACAAGCCCGCCAAGCAGATCGCGCGCGAGACCGGGGCGGCCTACGGCGGCGTGCTCTACGTCGACAGCCTGAGCGCACCCGACGGGCCGGTGCCCAGCTACCTCGACCTCCTGCGCATCACCTCCGAAACCATCCTGAACGGGCTGAACGAATGACGCACGGTATTCGCGCCCAGGGCGTCACGGTCACCTACCGCAACGGCTTCACCGCGCTCAGAAATGCGAGTTTCGACATCCCGACGGGTACGATCACAGCCCTTGTGGGCGTGAACGGCGCCGGCAAGTCGACCCTGTTCAAGGCGTTGATGGGCTTCGTGCCGGTCGCGCGCGGCGAGGTCGAGATTCTCGGCAAACCGGTCGAGGCGGCAAAAAAGGCGCAGGACGTGGCCTATGTGCCCCAGGCCGAGGAGGTCGACTGGAGCTTCCCGGTGCTGGTCGAAGACGTGGTGATGATGGGCCGCTACGGCCACATGGGCTTTTTGCGCCGGCCGCGCCCGGCCGACCGGACCGCGGTCGACAGCGCACTTGCCCGGGTGGGCATGACCGACTACCGCCACCGCCAGATCGGTGAGCTGTCCGGCGGTCAGAAAAAGCGGGTCTTCCTCGCGCGCGCCCTCGCCCAGGATGCCCACGTGATCCTGCTCGACGAGCCCTTCACCGGCGTCGACGTGAAGACCGAGGAGCAGATCATCGCGCTCCTGCGCGATTTGCGCGACGAGGGCCGGGTGATGCTGGTGGCCACCCACAACCTCGGCTCGGTGCCCGAGTTTTGCGACCGGGTGGTACTGGTCAAAGGCACCGTGCTCGCCCACGGGCCGACCGAGGAGGTCTTTACCCCTGAGAAGCTGCGCGATGCTTTCGGCGGCGTGTTGCGCCACTTCCTGCTCGAAGGCGAGCGGCTGCACGACGACGACGATCCGCGCCAGCTCGAGGTCATCACCGACGACGAACGCCCGCTGGTGATCTACGACGACCGCACCCGCACAAGGGAGGGGCGCAAATGAGCCTGCTGCTCGAGCCCTTCTCCTACGGCTACATGACCAACGCGATCTGGGTCTCGGGGCTGGTCGGCGCGGTCTGCGCCTTTCTCTCCGCCTACCTGATGCTGAAGGGCTGGTCGCTGATCGGCGACGCGCTCTCGCATAGCATCGTGCCGGGGGTCGCCGGCGCCTACATGCTCGGCCTGCCCTTCGCGTTCGGCGCGTTCCTGTCGGGCGGGCTGGCAGCGCTTGCGATGCTGTTTCTGCAATCGCGCTCCGGGCTCAAGGAAGACGCGGTGATCGGGCTGATCTTCACCGCCTTCTTCGGTCTCGGCCTGTTCATGGTCTCGCTCAACCCGATGGCGGTCTCGATCCAGACCATCATCATGGGCAACGTGCTGGCGATCACCCCCGAAGACACCCTGCAACTGGCGATCATCGGCGGCGTCTCGCTGGTGGTGCTGTTGGCCAAGTGGCGCGACCTTCTGGCGGTGTTCTTCGACGAGGCCCATGCGCGCTCGATCGGGCTCAATGTCACAGCGCTGCGGGTGGTCTTCTTCACCCTGCTCGCCGCCTCGACGGTGGCCGCGATGCAGACCGTGGGCGCGTTCCTGGTGATCGCGCTGGTGGTCACGCCGGGCGCCACCGCCTACCTGCTCACCGACCGGTTCCCGGTGCTCATCGCGCTGTCGGTCGCCATCGGCACGCTCACCTCGGCCTTCGGGGCCTATCTCAGCTATTTCCTCGACGGCGCCACCGGCGGGGTGATCGTCACCCTGCAGACCGCGCTGTTCCTTGCGGCCTTCGTCTTCGCGCCCACCCACGGCACCCTCGCGGCCCGCCGCCGCGCCGCCGCTTCCCTGAGGGAGCCCGTGTGATGGACAGCCTTTTGATGCCGTTCCAGTTCCCGTTCATGCAGAACGCCTTTCTGGTCACCGCCCTCATCGCCCCCGCCGCCGCGATGCTGTCGGCCTTCCTCGTGCTCAAGGGCTGGTCGCTGATGGGCGACGCCACCTCACACGCGGTGCTGCCCGGCGTGGTGCTCGCCTATGTCGTCGGGATCCCGCTGATCGTCGGCGCCTTTCTCGCCGGGATGGTCATGGCGCTTGGGGCCGGCTTCATCCAGGAGCACAGCCGGGTGAAACAGGACACCGTGCTGGGGGTGGTCTTTTCGGGCATGTTCGGCCTCGGCATCGTGCTCTACACCCAGATCGAAACCGACGCCCACCTCGACCACATCCTGTTCGGCAACATGCTGGGCGTAGGTGCTGCCGATCTCTGGACCTCGGGGCTGATCGCCGGCGCGGTGGCGCTCGTGCTCGCGGTCCTGTGGCGCGATCTTCTGGCGCATGCCTTCGACCCGGTGCAGGCGCAGATGATCGGTCTGCGCACGACGCTCTTGCACTACGGGCTGCTGACGCTGCTTTCGGCCACCATCGTGGCGATGCTGTCGTCGGTCGGGATCATTCTCGCCATCGCCTTCCTGATCGCCCCCGGCGCCATCGCTTTCCTGCTCACCCGCCGCTTCGCCGCCATGCTGGTGGTCGCGATCGCGGTGGCCGAGCTTGCCGGCCTCTTGGGGATCTACGCGAGCTTCTGGCTCGACAGCGCCCCGGCACCGACAATCGTGCTGGTCCTGACCGCGGGCTTCCTCGTTGCCCTTGCCGCGCGGGAATTGCGTTTCGGCGCGGCCAGAGGGCCGAAACCGGATTTGAGTTCATGAAAAATGACCGTTTTCATGGCCGGAGGAGCCCCGAACTTTCGCCAAGGCGCGCGCTGGCGTCTCGCGGAAAGCCTCAGGGACATCCGCGCACCCGGATCGGGCTTCACTGATCGTCTGCGATGAGCGCATGCGCCAGATTGCTGTCGACGATGGCGTGGGTGACGTAGCCCGCGGCGATCACCGCCCTTACCGCCGTCAATTTGTTCAGCCCCGACGCCACCAGGATGCGCTTCGGCGTGCGCCGGATGTCGTCCAGTTCGATCGCAATGAGGCGCTCCTCGATCGGCAGCGCCATGCTTTCTCCGTTCGTGTTGACGAAACGCGAGCAGATGAAGCCCGCGCCGTCGGCTTCGCTGACCTGGTGGACCTCGTCCAGGGTCGCGATCCCGGCCGTCACGATATGGCCGGAATCGGCCAGATCCCCGACCGAGGTGATGATCGCGTCGAGCGTCTTCAGCCGGTCGAGTTGCGTGCGGATCGTCGGCTCCGCGCGCAGCGATTGCGCCAAAGCCGGTGACGACAGCACCGCCGGCGCGTGCAGGGTATGGCATTCGGCCCCCAAGCGATTGGCGATCTGGATGGCGCATGTCTCCGCCGCGAGCAGCCGCTGGGTATCCATCGAGCCGATGACCTGGCAGACCTCGGTCCCCGGAATGTGCCGCGCGGGCAGATCGTCCGCCACCAGCTTCACCGTCTCGCCCCAGGCCACGCCGATCCGGTCCCCCGGCTCGAGGATATTGTGCAGCGCCATCGCCGCCGCGCGCGCGGTCTGGCGCAGGGCAAGGGCGGCATCCTCGCCTTCCCCGATATTGGCGACATAGGCGTCCTCAAGTCCGTACTTCTCGCACAGGTCGCGGCTTTCGCGCGACAGCGCCAGCACCTCGCCCTTGACGCGAATATCGACGATACCGCGGTCGCGCCCCTCGCGCAGATAGTTCACGATGGTGGCCCGCGACACGCCCATGCGCTTGGCGATCTCGCCCTGATTGAGGCCCTCCTTGTAGTAGAGCAGCGCCACATTCGCGAGCAGGCTGTCGTCGCGCTGACCGCTGGTTTGCGGCAGGGCTTGTGTCGGCAGATCGGTCATCGTGTTATCCTTTGACCCTTGCTGCGCACGGGTGTGCGCTTGCTATCTCAACGCCGCTTCGATGTTGCCGCCATCGACGGTGATCACATGGGCGGTCGTGCGTCGCGACAGCGCCAGCGCGACGAAGGCCTCGGCGACGTCACGGGCCTCGACTTCGCGCCCGAGCAGGTTGCCGGCCATATAGGTGGCTTCGTCCACCCCGCGCGATTTTGCCCGGCCAGCGATGAAATCATCGTTCAGGAGCCCCGAGCGGATGCGGTCGGCATTGACACCGTTCACACGGATCATGTCGCCGCCCAGCTCCAACGCAAGCTGACGCATCAAAAACAGGGTCGCCGCCTTGGGCAAGCCGTAGGCGCCGAAGTTCTTGCCCGGGTTCACCGCCTGTTTCGAGATATTGAACAGGATCTGGCCCGGGCGCCCCTGGACCCGCATCAACCGTGCCGCCTGTGTGGACAGGGCTTCATGGGAAAAGAAATTCAGCTCGAAAGCACCGCGCAGGGTCTCGTCATCCAGATCGAGCAGCGCGCCCGCGGTGGCCGCACCGGCGTTCGAAACCAGGATATCGAGCCCGCCAAACGCCGCGACCGCCGCATCCATCGCCGCCGCGGCCGCCCCTTTGGCGGTGATGTCGCCGACAAACCCGGCGTGCCCCGGGCCAAGCGTGGCGAGCGCCGTGTCGATACTATCCTGGTTCAGGTCGACCAACAGGCAGTTGGCGCCGAGCCTGGCGAAGGCCTGCGCGGTCGCCAGCCCGATCGTGCCCGCCCCGCCGGTCACCATCACCACTTGGCCTTCGAAGACCGGGGCGGTCCTTCCCCGGCCCAGCTTGGCCTGTTCCAGCGACCAGTATTCGAAATCGAACAGCGCCTTCTCGCCGATCGGTCGAAAGCCGCCATGCGCCTCGCCCACGGCGCGCACCCGGGCGTTCTGCTCGCCGAGATCGGCGGCAATGGCGGCGGTTCTGGCACAGGTGCCCATTCCGACGATGCCGACGCCCTCGATCCAGGCAAGTTTCGGGGCGGGCGTGAGCATGGTCTTGGGCGCGTCGGCCAGCGGCGCGTTGCGGTCGAAGTAGGCGCTGTAGGCGGCTTCGTAGTCGTCCAGAGCCGCGCGGATCGCCGCCCGCCCCGCGGCCCATGTCGCGCGCCGCAGGATCAGCGGGCGGGGCTTGATATGGATGACGTGATCGGGCGACGCGGTGCCGCGTTCGGCCAGGTCGTCAAGGTCGGGGCGGTCGAGAAACGCCATCGCCTGCGCGCCGTTGCGCAGATCCATCACCGGCATGGGTGTCTCGTCACCGCCGCGTATCGCGGCCTTATCACTGCCGCGCATCTCGGCCATCACCCCGCGCAAGGTCGGCAGCACCGACAAATCATCGGCCGGCGCGCGCACACCCAGCGATGTCGGGGTCGTCATCCCCAGGTGCGCCGCCACCGCGTTGGTCTGTGCGACGATCCGGTCGTAGCTCTCGCGGGCCGTGTCGCCGAAGGCTACATGGCCATGTCCGATCAGGATCAGCCCTTCGACAGTCGGATCGGCCTCGTAGACCTCGGCGGCTTTCTTTGCCAGCGCCAGGCCCGACATGACGAAGGGCACGATGCCCAACCGATCCCCGAACACCGCGCGACAGGCCGCCTCGGCATCGGGCAGGTTGCCCAGCACCAGAAACGGCGTGGCATGGGTGTGATCGACGTATGTGTGAGGCAGGAAGGCGTGCAGCAGGGTTTCGACGGAGGGGTTGGGCGAGGTGCTGTCCAGCAGGTTGCAGCGCAGTTCATTGACCAGCTCGAGATCGCTCAACGCCGCAAGCTGGCGCAGTTTGCGCAGAGGGTCCAGCCCTACGCCGGGCAAACCGGGTGCCAGGACCCGGTCGAGATCCCAGCCCGATCCCTTCACATGCAGCACCTCGCGCGGCGTGCCGTAGAGATCGGGGCGGGTCACCTTCACGGACGCATTGCCGCCCCCATGCATCACCAGATCGGGGTCCTGCCCGATCAGGCGGGCGGTAAAAACCCGGGCCGCCAGCGCCTGCTCCACCGGGTCATCTCCGGCTGGCGAGGTCCATTTCGCGGCCTCGGCCTCATCAAATCGGTTCTCGATCATAGCCCGCTCCCTGATCCGGTGCAGATCCCCGGGCGCCACCAGAATGGCGTCCCGGCCCGCGATCCCGGCTCCGCCTCGTCCTGTGTTACTTGACCTTCTCCGGGAACATCGCCGCCAACCCTTGCGCCGACGCCTCGGCCACACCGCGTTCGGTGATGAGGCCGGTCACAAGCCGGGCGGGGGTCACGTCGAAGGCCGGGTTGCCGCCGGGCGATCCGTCGGGCGAAACCTGCACTTCGCTGATCTCCCCGGCGCCGTCGCGTCCCCAGATATGGGTGATCTCGCGCTCGGGCCGCTCCTCGATCGGAATTTCTGCGACCCCGTCCTTCACCGTCCAGTCGATGGTCGGTGACGGCAGCCCAACGTAGAACGGCACCCCGTTGTCGCGCGCCGCCAGCGCCTTGAGATAGGTACCGATCTTGTTGCACACATCGCCATGCGCGGTGGTCCGGTCGGTGCCGACGATGACCATGTCGACCAGCCCGTGCTGCATCAGGTGTCCACCGGCGTTGTCGGTGACATAGGTGTGGTCGATACCGTGACTGCCCAGCTCCCAGGCCGTCATCGCGCCCTGGTTGCGCGGCCGCGTCTCATCGACCCAGACATGGATCGGAATGCCGGCCTCGTAGGCGTGATACATCGGGCTCGTCGCGGTCCCCCAGTCGACCGTTGCCGGCCAGCCGGCGTTGCAGTGGGTCAACAACCGCACCGGCTCGCCCGCCGGCTTTTTCGCCGCGATCTCGCGAATGATCTCAAGGCCGTTGAGACCGATATTGCGGTTGATCTCCACATCCTCGTCGGCGATCTCATGCGCAAGCGCCATCGCCGCACCCGCCCGCTCACCGGGCGACAGCGGTGCCAGCACGCCCCGGCACCGATCCAGCGCCCAGCGCAGGTTGATCGCGGTGGGGCGGGTCTCGTGCAGGATGTCCCAGGCCTTGTTCAGCGCCGCATCGGACGCATCGCGCCCCATCTCCATCGCCATGCCATACGCGGCGGTCGCGCCGATCAGCGGCGCCCCGCGCACCCACATGTCGCGGATCGCCACCTCGAAATCCTGGAGGCTCTCGAGCGTTACGATACGGAAGTCATGCGGCAGCCAGCGCTGGTCGATGATCTTCACTTCATCGGTGTCGAAATCGTACCAGATCGACCGGTAGTGAGTGCCTTTGACCTTCATAGGAATGCCTCCTCGTTGTACTTTCTCGCGAGATCCGTGAGTGCCCTGGCATCGGCAATCTCGCCCCGCCGCAGGATCAGCTCCCGCCCCATCATCAGATTTCTGGCTTCGAGCGGGGCCCGGACCGTCACATCTTCGATCTGTTCGAAATCGGCATTGTGGGCCAGCGACAGCACCCGGCGGTGCATCTCGATGCCGCCGATCCCGACCGCATCCTGCCAGATGTGACGCAGCACCCCGGCCAGCGCGGTTTCGGAGCTCTGCCCCTGATCCTCGAACAGCGCCTTGGGATAGAGAATACCGGTTCTTTCGGTGTTCCACAGCTGGGTGAATTCCGCTTCGAATGCCGCCACGGTGTCTTCGATCACCCCGAGGATCCAATCCTGATACGCCGCAAGATCCTCCGCACCCCGGTGTCCCGGCTGGCTGAAATAAGCCATCACGTAGTTCGAAATCAGCATGCCGAAATCAAACCCCATCGGACCGTAGAAGCCAAACTCGGGATCGATCACCTTGGTCTCGACGTCGGTGCACATCGCCGAGCCCGAATGCAGATCGCCGTGACACAAGGTTTCGGTGTTCGCGGTGAAAGCCATGAGCATGTGCTGCACCTGAGCTTTCATCTCCACATCGGCGCGCAGGGTTGCCACCACCGGATCGAGCCCTTCGGTGTGATGGTTCCTCTCGGCGTCGAAATAGGGATCGGTGAACACCAGGTTCTCGGTGATCGCCATCAACTCGACGTTGCCCTGGAACATCGCCGTATCGGCCTTCTTCTCGGCCGTCGCCATCGCCAGATCCGACCCGCGAAAGGCGGTCCGGGCGCAGAAATTGCCCAAGGTCTCGGCGAGGCCCGCAACGGTTTCGCCGGCGATCAGTTTCTTGCGCAGAATCACATGCGGCGCCAAAAACTCCATCACGATCAGCGCCTGCGCTTCATCGAAATGGTAGACCTCGGGCACCGAGCCGGGATCGCGCGCGGCCTCGCGCGTCAGGACCTGATATTCGAAGAAAGCGCGCTTGAGCGGGAGCGGCCAACTGTCCCCCACCAACCTGACGTAGGGCAACGCCTGTTTCACGATGACCGTGCCTGCTGGTCCGCCGACGATGAAAACCAGGTTGAGGTTGCCGTCGCCGACTTCCATGACCCGCCAAGTCCCCGCGTCGGCACCAACCCGTGCAGCGATCGCCTCGATGCCGACGAGACGGTCTGCAAGGGTTTCCGGCGTGAGCGCTTCGTAATGCGTGCTCCCTGTCAATGCCTTTCCTCCCGTTCTGGCGGCACCGGATTTGCGAACCGCCTGCGCGCGTAGCCTTATTGACAGCTTTACTTTTGTCAATGGCGTTGACAAATGTATGGGCACGGCTACAGTCCAGACCGGGAGGTAGGAATGAACGCACCGGCATGCAGAATCGCGGGAATTGAAAAGTCTTTCGGGCCGAACAAGGTGCTCAGAAAGATTGACCTCGACCTGCCCGAAGGTCAGGTCACGGTTCTGATGGGCGCCAACGGCGCGGGCAAATCGACACTGGTGAAAATCCTGTGCGGCGTGCATGCCCACGATGCGGGCGAGCTCACCCTGTTCGGCCAGCCTTTCGCGCCGAGTTCGCCGGCCGATGCGTTCGACATCGGCGTGGTCACGGTGCACCAATCCATCGACGACGGGGTGATCCCGGACCTTGATGTCGCCTCCAACCTGCTGCTCGACCGGCTGACCGAACCGTCGGCCGGTTTCTTTCTGAACAAGAAACGCATGCGCGACCAGGCGCGCGAGGTTGCCGCCGCGATGCAGCTCGACGTCGATGTCGCAACCCCGGTGGCGAACCTCGGTGTCGCTGACCGGCAGATGATCGCCATCACCCGGGCAATGTCTCGCAACCCCAAGCTGCTCATCCTCGACGAGCCCACCTCTTCGCTGTCGGCGGCGGAAGCGAACCGGCTGTTCGGCTTTCTCGACCGGCTGCGCGCGACCGGCGTGGCGATCCTCTACATCTCGCACCGGATGTCGGACATCCGCCGCATTGCCGATCGGATCGTCACCATGCGCGACGGGCTCATCTCCGGCGTATTCGAGAACGACAACCTCGACTACGAAGGCGCCGTTACGGCGATGCTGGGCCAGGAAATGACCCATGTCGACGTGCATATCGGCGCCCGTGGCGACCGGACGATGGTGTTCGACGGGCTCGGGCTCAGTGAGAACGGAACCGCGATCGACCTGACGGTCCACAAGAACGAAGTGGTGGCGATCACCGGCCTTCTGGGGTCGGGAAAGAGCACGCTGGCGGCGATCCTGTTCGGGTTGAGCCAGCCGGCGGCGGGCGCAATCACCCTTGACGGGGCGCGTTACGCGCCGGGCTCGCCGATGGATGCGATCGCGGCGGGGGTGTTCATGTGCCCCAAGGACCGCTCCAGCAACGCCGTCATCCCTGAATTCGACATCACCGGCAACATCACCCTGCCGTTCCTCAAGCAGCACGCGCGGTTTTCCGTCCTGAGCCCTGCGAAACTGCGCGCCACCGCCGACCGGATGATCGCGACGCTGGGTGTGGTCTGCCAGAGCCACGGCGACGGGATCGACACCCTGTCGGGCGGCAACCAGCAAAAGGTGATGGTTGCGCGCTGGCTGTCGCAACCGTGCAAGGTGCTGGTGCTCGACGAGCCGTTCCAGGGGGTCGACATCAAGGCGCGGCGCGACATCGGCGATCACATCCGCAACACGGCGCAGGGCCGCGCGACCATCGTGTTCGTCTCTGAGCTTGATGAGGCGCTGGAGATCGCCGACCGCATTGTCGTGCTGCACGAGCACGCGCTGGTGGGTGACCACATCAACAACAACATCGACTTGCCGCTGGTGCTCTCGCAGTACTCGGGCAAAGCAAACGGGCCAGACAGCGGGCCAGACAACGGGCCAGACA
>Ga0209121_10002180_pt1 | contig 20079 bp, 15 predicted proteins | sample Cruoilmetagenom3_FD_187292 | JGI IMG/M metagenome (GOLD analysis project Ga0209121, IMG submission 187292) | Oil polluted marine microbial communities from Coal Oil Point, Santa Barbara, California, USA - Sample 3 (SPAdes) (version 2) | ecosystem: Environmental > Aquatic > Marine > Oil seeps ...
GGAGAAGACGACACGGGATGGAGGCTGGTGGAACAGATTATCCGGTTTCACGATGTATGGGTGATAACACACAGCTACAACAAAGAAGGCATCGAGAAAGCTCTATCGGAAGAGCAGCGGATGAATGTGAATTTTATCTATCTCCGGCTGCCTGTGCTGCTTCGTTTTCTGGACAAGGTGGAATTCGGGAAGCGCATTTACTATTATCTCTGGCAAGTTTTTGCCTGGAAGATGGCCAGGAAACTGCACAGGGAAATCAACTTTGACCTAATCCACCATGTGACATTCGGGAACGACTGGATGCCAAGCTTTATGGGAGCATTTTTACCTATTCCTTTTATCTGGGGACCTGTGGGAGGGGGCCAGAAAACCCCTGAGGGGCTCATGCGTGAATTCTCTCTATACGGACGGTTTGCAGAAAAAGTGCGGAGCGCAGCACAAGGATTTGGAAGAAAGTTGTTTGTTCGAAGAAAGTGCACAAAAAAAGCTCATGCAATCCTTGTGTGTAACCGCGAGACAAGCTCAAAATTTCCTAAGAAATACCATAATAAAATCCATTTTTTCCCTGTGAACGGAATTCCCAACAAAGAATTTAAGTCCATTGAAAACATGGATAAACAAATACGTCAAAGCCCTTTTCGAGTGCTTTCAGCCGGGAGGCTTCACCGTCTCAAGGGATTTTCCCTTGCCATCAAATCTTTTCATAAATTCTGCTCTTCTTTCCCGGACTCAGAGCTTGTGATAGTAGGAAACGGCCAGGAATACAGACGCCTTGAGCAATTGATCCAAACGCTTGGACTCAATTCTAGAGTGATGCTGCATCCCTGGGTTCAGCGAGAAGAGCTTTTAAAAATGATGCACTCCTGCGATGTCTTTCTTTTTTCCAGCTTCCGCGATGGGGGCGGTGCGGTTGTCGTGGAGGCAATGGCGTGCGGCAAGCCAATCATTTGTCTGGATACGGGTGGGCCAGGTTTTCATGTTCGTCCTGAGTTTGGAATGAAGATTTCTCCAATTTATTCTGAACATGCTGTTGATAAAATGGCAGAAGCTCTGGAGAAGCTCTATCTGGATGAGGATCTAATGAGGAAAATGGGGATAGCAGCGCGAAAACGAGCAGAAGATTACTATGTGTGGGACAGGCTAGGGGAGAGAATGCAGGAAATCTATTGGAGGGCTCTGGGTGTCCAGTGAGATTGCTTCGTCGCTATCACTCCTCGCAATGACACACCTCTGTCATCGCGAGCGAAGCGCGGCGATCTCAAAAGAGTAAATAATGGGGCTTACTATACTACTCTGGCTCCTTGTATGGGGAGGGATGTTCTCCGTGCCTGCTGGGATTGTGTTCCCCGGGATTGTGGCTAATCCCCTTCCCTTACTTCTCAGTCTGCGGCCTTATTTCCCTCACATTGCCATATACATCTGTCTGATGTGGATTTTTCTCTCAAAATCCAGTCTCATCCCTTCCTACCGAACACCGGTCGGATTGTTTTTTCTCTATGCTATGACAGGAATTGCGGCATCACTGCTAATTTCTCCAAACAGGTCTGTTTCGATGTTCTGGGCGCTGAATTATTTATCCTGCATAACAGTCGTATGGGTGGGTCTTACAGGGCATGATCCTCTGCGCAACCTCAGTGTAATTATTCATATCAACTATGCTTTTGCTGCTGTTATCATCCTTTTTATACTTCCCCAGGCGTTAGAAACTGGGATCACTTCGCCTCCACAAGGTCAGTATTACGAGCTTCCTCTTAACCTTGGCCGGCTCCTGGTCAATGGAGCTGCAAGGATTGCTCTTGCGGTGATCATTCTCTCTTTTGTCAGATTAATCACCACTACTCGAATTAGACGATTTTCTTGGATACTGTTGCTCTTTCCTTGCTTGTTCATTATTACCCAGAGCCAATCCCGGACCGCTCTTCTGGGGCTTGCTATCTGCAGTTTTCTTTATGTCGTTCTGAAAGGGATTGACCTGCGTTATCTTCTTTTTGTCGGACCTGTGAGTCTGTTTATTTTCTGGCAGTCGGCCTACAAATGGAGAGCAGAGGAGAGTCTGGAGAAATTGGTTTATTTAACTGGCCGCGAAGCCACCTGGCAGAGGGGAATTGATCTATTTAAGAAGTCACCGATATTCGGGAACGGATTTCATGCTGACCGTTTGATGCTCGAATTCGAGCATATGCACAATTCTTACTTCCATGCGCTCGTGCAAAGCGGCGCATTAGGGGCAATTTGCTTTATCGCAGCAATAGTGAGCATCTGGGTTCTCATTTTCAAGTACGGGCTTTTCAAGAAGGTCCGCAGTCTCAAAGGAACCGAACAATCCCTGATGATGGAGTCCATACTTATCTTTGCTTTTATGACAGAGCGGAGTTTTTTTGAATCCACAGGCGCGTTTTATGGGGTGGATTTAATGCTCCTTGTTCCTGCCATGGCTTATATCTGGTTCTGGACACAGAAGAATGTGATCGATAAAGGGGAAGAAGAGAATGAGATTGCCGCGGCTCTCCAAGCCTCGCAATGACATGAAACTTCGCTCGCGATGACATGCCAATGAAAATCATCATTCACACCATGTATTTCCTGCCGGATTCGGGGAGTGCGCCGATTCTGATGAACGAACTGGCAGCATTCCTTGCTTCGCGCGGGCATGATGTCGAAGTCATCACAACCATCCCCCGTCCCCCGTATCATCAAGATTACAGGTGGCGGCTGTTCCAGAAAGAGCAGAGCAACGGTTTTCTCGTGAAAAGATACCGCACAAACTTAACCGCCCATCACATCGGGCGGCTTGCAGCCTGGATGATCTACACTAAATGGACAATTCTCAATCTTCTGACGGTGCGCAGAGGAGATGTTCTGTTCCTGCGCCTCCCTCCCCTGCAGCTGGGAATCACAGGATATCTGGCGAAAAAACTCAAGGGAGCCGGTGTATTACTCAGCGTTCAAGACATCCACCCGGACCTGTCCATAGAGTCGGGCCTGCTGAGAAATCCCCGGGCCATAAGCATGGCTCAGAAGTTTGAAAAATGGGTCTACAAGAAGGCAGATGAAATCGTGGTCATCAGCGAGGGTTTCCAGAAAAATCTTGAGGCTAAGGGCGTTAGCTCAGGCAAACTGAACATTGTCCCCAACTGGGTGGACACGGAATTTCTGAAGCCTCTGCCGAAGGGCAATCCGCTTGCAGAAAAATACTCGCTGACAGATAAGTTCGTCATCATGTATTCGGGAACGATCAGCATCAGCAGTATCATGACGCTGGAGAAAATCCTGGAAAGCGCAAAGCTGCTCAAGGGAGATAAAGACACCCTTTTTGTCATCGTTGGCGAAGGTCTGAAAAAGGCTGAACTGGGAAAAAAAGCACGGGAACTCGACCTGGCAAATGTTCTGTTCCTTCCGTTCCAGCCTTATGAGGATTTGCCACAGCTCCTTGCTTCTTCCGATGTGCTGCTTGTGCCCCTGGATAAAGAAAAATCCCACCTGTCCGTTCCGTCCAAGCTTTACAACTTCATGGCAGCAGGAAGACCTATCCTTGGATTGACAGATGATGAGAGCGAGGTGGCGCACATCATCAAAGCCGCGGACTGCGGCCTGAATGCCGACCCTGAGGACATAAAGAAAATAGTCGGGCAGATAAGAACGCTGAAGGAATCTCCAGAACGCTGCAAGAGTCTTGGAAAAAACGCCCGTGACCATGCGGTCAAACATTACGCCAAGGACAAGGTGCTGAGAGAGTATGAGGAGATAATAAAGAATATAGGGTTGTGTCATGCGAGGAGCGGCAGCGACGAAGCAATCCCATTTATATAAAGGAGGATAAAATGAACTGGAATGATAAGAATGTTTTAGTCACGGGTGGGGCGTCATTTATCGGCTCTCATCTGGTGGATGCCCTGCTCGAAAGAAGTGCAAAGGTCAGAGTCGTGGACGACCTGAGCAGCGGAATTATCGAAAACATTGATGGCCATATCGACAAAGGCCGCATCGAATTCATCAAGGCCGACCTTCGCGAGCCGGGTGTCACGCGCGGCGCAGTGAAAGACATGGATGTCGTGTTTCACCTGGCTGCAGACCACGGCGGAAGAGGCTATGTGGACCTCCATCAGGCTGGGCCTGCGTCCAACCTTTTCCTCGACGGCCTGATCTTCTGGGAAGCCTACAGAGCCGGCGTTGAAAAGGCCGTGTTTGCCTCCTCAGGATGCGTCTATCCCAACTTCCTTCAGAGTGATGTCAGCCAGGAGGTCTTCCTCACAGAGGATGTCGTCAAGCCTCCCTATGATGCAGACAACATGTACGGCTGGGCAAAGCTCATGGCCGAGCTTGCGCTGAAAGCCTATCATAAAGAATACGGAATGAAGACCGCTTCCTGCCGCTACTTCACTGTCTACGGGCCGCGCGGCGTCGAAAATCACGCAGTTATCGCAATGATCGCCAAGGCCTTCATCAGGCAAAATCCTTTCGAGGTCTGGGGAGACGGAACGCAGATCCGCAACTGGACATATGTTGAGGACATCGTGGAAGGGACGGTTCTTGCGGCAGAAAAGATCGACGATGGAACTGGCGTAAACCTTGGAACAATGGAGAGAATCAAGGTTATCGACGCTGTCAGAGAGACGATGAGATACACAGGCCATAAGGCGGAAATCAAATACCTGACAGACATGCCCGTAGGCCCGCTGAACCGTGTGGCGGATAACTTCCTGGCAAAGAAGCTCCTGAGATGGGAGCCGCGCGTCATGTTCATGGACGGCCTGCACAAAACCATCGACTGGTATTTTGCAACAAAGCAGAAGGATGAAGTGGAGAAAATTCTCAGAGATAAATTGACGGAACGATAAATCGGTGAAGCGGTAAATCGGTGAATAGGTGAAGCGGAAGGAATGAATGGGATATCAAACATTTAAGGAGTTAAGAGTCTGGCAGGAAGCCAGAAATCTGGCCATTGAGATTTATAAAATAACAGAAAAAGATAAATTGTCTGTAAATTACGGATTGAAGAATCATATACAAAGATCTGCACTGTCCGTTGCATCAAACATCGCAGAGGGCTATGAAAGAAACAGCCATAAAGAATTTGTGAGATTCCTATTCATTTCAAAGGGCTCTATCAGTGAATTGAGAACCCAATTAGAAATAGCATTTGAAGTTGGGTACCTAAATAAGAAATGTTTCGAGGAATTGGATGATAAATGTCAAAAAATCGGAGCAACGATCACAAGACTCATCCAACACAGAAAATCCCGCCAACCGATTCACCGACATAACGATTGATATGAAAAAGCTTTTGAAATACTGGCTGCCGCCGCTGGTGTGGATGGCCATTATTTTCCCTGTGGGGAACAAAGCGATCGGAAGTCCCTTCCTCTGGCGGATCAACCGCTCCTTCTGGGTCTGGCTGCTTCCGGAAACAGGAATCCCGATCAGCGACGTTGCCTATGTGGTTATCCGGAAAACTCTCCACTTCATCGAATACGGCATTCTTGCTTTTCTTCTTTACCGCGGCTTCCGCGCAGGCGCCGAGAAAAAATGGCACCCGAACTGGGCTGTCTATGCAGGCACCATCGCCATCTCCTATGGCTTCCTGGATGAGTTTCTTCAATCTTTCGTCCCCAACCGCAACGGCTCCTTCATCGACGCCCTGATCAATACAGCAGGCATCGCTTCGATGCTGGGACTCATTTTTTGGAGAAGGGAAAGACAACATTGATGCTCGTCCTGAGGGACTATCTGGAAAAAAAGGGGGAAAACACGGTTTTTCTCAACCTGGACATTGAAACGGATAAACAGTTTTTTTCCTCTCAGGCAAGTCTTATCAACAAGATCAGATTAGAAATAGGAGAAAAATTAGAGGAATATCTGGATTTTGGCGGATATCCCCGGGTTGTGTTAGAGGATCTCTTAACGGAGAAAACAAAGATAATCAACGAAATATATCAGAGCTATCTCGAAAAAGACATAACCTACCTTTTGAGAATCAGAAAAACCGAGGAATTCAGCCATTTAGTGAGAGTTCTGGCATCCCAGATTGGCTGTCTTCTAAACGCCTCCGAAATTTCCCGCACACTCGGGATTTCCCAAAAAACAGTGAAAGATTATCTCTGGTATCTTCAAAAGACCTTTGTACTGGATAAAGTAACTCCCTATTTTAAGAATATCCGCAAAGAAATCATCAAATCTCCGGTTTTCTATTTTTACGATCTTGGGTTGAGAAACTATGCCGTTGGGCTTTTTGGCAATATCAAGAACTCCCATGACAAGGGCAAGCTTTTTGAAAATTATGTTTTCAATATCCTAAAAGAAAGATTCCAGGAAAGTCCTTTTAAGATTCACTTCTGGCGCACTAAATACGGCGCTGAAGTGGATTTTGTGCTGGATTTCACCAGAACCCAAATTCCAATGGAAGTTAAATACAGGGATTTGAAAAAACCGGAGATAACACGCTCCTTTCACAATTTTGTTTCAAAATATAATCCAGAAAAAGCATACATCGTCAATTTGGGTTTAGATCATACTCTGTCTGAAAAAAATACGGATATCCAATTTATCCCTTTTTTCCGGCTGTTTGAGAGCCTTTTATAAGGAAAGAAAATGAAGGCGCTGTTTCTAAAGCGGCCGTTTGATATGGCGGTCTCTCTTGCTGGCATCATAATTTCCCTGCCGCTCTGGCTCTTGTTCGGGTTTCTTGTATGGCTTGGAGACAGAGGGCCAGTGTTTTACAAGCAGGAGCGGGTGGGTAAGAACGGCCGGATTTTCAAGGCGCTGAAATTCCGCTCCATGGTCAGGGATGCTGAAGAAGGAAAAGGGCCTGTGCAGGCTGAAGAAAATGACCCAAGAGTGACAAGAGTTGGAAGAGTCTTGAGAGCAACCGCCATGGATGAGCTTCCCCAGCTCCTGAACATCCTGAAAGGTGACATGAGCTTTGTGGGGCCAAGGGCGCTCAGGCCTGCAGAGATTGAGACAGGAAAGGAAAAACTGCCAGGAAATCCGGCGAGAGATCAAAATCAGGCTTTGCCTCTTGATAAAATTCCCGGATACTATGAGCGCCAGGCTGTCCGGCCCGGACTCACAGGACTGGCCCAGATTCATCTCCCCACAGACGCCCCGCGTGGGGAGAAATTCCGGTATGATCATCAGTACATCAAGACTCAGAGCTTCTGGAAAGACCTGAAAATCATGTTCCTTTCCTTCTGGATCACTTTTAGGGGGAAGTGGGAAAGCCGAGAAAAAAAAATATGAATGTAGGGAATGTAGGATTCATGAGATTGCCACGCTTCGCTCGCAATGACACATAGGGAAAAGGGGACGTTCCCCAAAGTACCACCCCTGTCATTGCGAGGAACCCCTATCCTGTCATTGCGAGGAGCGACAGCGACGAAGCAATCTCATTGAACACTAAACAGGGAACAGTAACCGTGAAGAGTAAGAGAAATATGAAGTGGAAAAAATGTGCGAAATATGGTATTAATTCACTAACTCAGGAGATAATTCTATCATGCATGATGTAATCGTCATAGGAGGAGGGCCGAGCGGCCTTCACACAGCCCGGAGACTGTCAGCAGAAGGTCTGGATGTTGTTCTCCTTGAGCGAAAATCCGAAATCGGCAAAGACATCATCTGCACGGGAATCGTGGGAAAAGATATTTTTAATAGATTCGTACTGCCAGCCAGCTCCATCCAGAACGAAATTCAGGCAGTAAGGATGGTCTCCCCCTTCGACACAGTGATCCCCTACCAGCACAGGGAATCTTTTGCCTGTGTTGTGGACAGAGAAAAATTCGACAGGGATCTTGCTGCTCTGACACGCTCTAATGGCGCCGCGATCAAAACAGGACATAAGGTGCTGGACGTCTCGATCGAAAAGAGCGGTGTGAAAATCATCGCTGAAACCAGAGACAATGCAACAAGGAAGTTTCGATCAAAAATAGCCATCCTGGCGACCGGGACGGACTACAGGTTAAACAAAAAGCTCGGTCTCGGATATCCCAGGGAGTTTCTGAACGGCATCCAGACCGAAGTTGAGGTAGATGAGAATCTTCCCTCAACGATTTTCGTGGGCAAAGACGTAGCCCCGGGAGCTTTTGCCTGGGCCATTCCGGCCAGCGGAAATAGAGTACGCGTGGGTCTCCTCACAGAGAAAGAACCAAAGACATATTTCAGGAACCTCATCCAGAAGCTTTTTCCGGATAAAACAAACAGCATAACAAACGGCCGGATTCAGTCCAAGCCCATAGCTCACGGGCTGCTGTCAAAGACCTATGGCAACAGGGTGCTTCTTGTCGGGGAGGCAGCAGGCCAGATCAAAACCACAACTGGCGGCGGAGTGTATTACGGACTGTTGTGCTCGGACATCGCTTCGGATGTCGTGCTGCAGAGATTTGAGGATGGCACATTCTCGGCAAAGGACTTCGTTGAGTACGAAAAACGCTGGAAAAAAGCACTCCAGAAAGAGATTCAGGTAGGCTACTATGCGAGAAAAGTAGGCGCCTGGATGAGTGATTCCCAGATGGAAAGCCTGTTCCAGATCGCAAAGACTGACGAGATTCTGCCGCTCATCAGTGAAAAAGGGAATTTTGACTGGCACAGTGAATTGATCCTTGCTCTGTTGAAGAAAGTGCCTTTTTATAAATTGGCTGAGATTGCCACGCTTCGCTCGCAATGACATATAATATTACTCGCAATGACACCCCCATAAGGAACAACAAAAAATGAAAAAGCTGGCTGGACTTTTTCTTGCTGTCGCGCTCCTTGCATCTTTTTCCTTTGCACAGCATTACAGGTCGTACCGCGGGGAGAGCGCTCAGGTCAAAGATTTCGGCTGGCGCCTGGGCCCGTTCAGGATCTTTCCCGTGCTCAACATCCACAACACCGGTTATGACGACAATGTCTACGGCCAGCCCGAAGAGGCCGGGCCAGTTTCGGATTTCACGGGCACGCTCGCTCCGTCTGTAAGGGTTTATCTTCCGGTCGGAAGGAAAATTTTCTTCTCCCTGACCGAAACGCCTCAATACGTTTATTACAGAAAAGAAAAAAAACGTCGCAGATTCCTCAACAGCATTTCGCCCGCGGTCAGACTCTTTCTGTTCAACCGGTTCGTGATCTCGGCTGAATACCACCACAGGCGGTTCTGGCACAGAGCCACAGAGGAATTTGACAGAATGGTGGGCCAGACGACAAAAGGCTACAGCACAAGCCTTTTTTACGAAACAACCCGCAGGACTTCCATCGGTTTTACGGCCGCGGCCAATAAAATGAGCTATGGAGACGACTCCTCCTTTGACAGCGATCTTCAGTTCTCCCGGGCATTGAACCGGGAAAGCGGGAGCGGATTCATTGATTTTTACTACCAATTCCGCCGTGAAACTTTCTTTTTCTGGAGAGGAGGGTACACGGAGTTCAGTTTTGACTCGCCTGAGTCCAAATTCCGGGGCGGCCATGCGTATGTGACAAACACAGGCGTCCGCTTTCCGCTGACCAGAAAAATCCGAGGCACAATCTCTGTCGGGTATTCCAAATATTTTCCCGAGCAGGAGGGAAGAGAAGAATTCTCCGGCTTTACAGGTGATACAAACCTGGATATCCGGCTGCGGAAGTTTGCCATCCGCTTAAACCACTCCAGAGGCCGCCGGATTTCCTACTGGTCAATTCAATCTTACTTCACACAGAGCCACTACGGAGCCGGCCTGTCCTATTATCTCTTGAAGTCACTAAGGGCTGATTACAACTATGGATATGGACGGATGAGCTACCCGGAACCTACTTCTGTTATACTTCCCGGCGGGGGTACTAATGAGGTTTTCAGGAAAGATTCTTACCACACTCATTCGGTCGGGATCGTTTTCAGGATCATCAAGAGCACAGGCCTGGGTATCACGTTCAATGCCTGGAGGAGGAATTCGAACTTCCCGGGCACTGATAGAAGAAGGAATTTCATCGGAGGATTCCTCACACATCAATTTTGAGAATAAGGATTAAGCAGTAAGCAGTAAGGATTAAGGAACCAGAATTTGAAAACATTTAAGGATTTAAAAGTCTGGCAGAAGTCGCATGAAATATCATATCCTCCTAAGCAAGGATTTAGGATACATTGGCAGAGAAGAATATGAAAGAATAATCCAAATATGTGAAGAGGTCGGCAAGATGATCAATGGCTTGCAAAAAAAGCTTAATCCTTAGAGCGAGTGAAGCGAGCGTCTTAATCCTTAATTCTGAATAAAGGTGAAAAAGATGAAAAGAAAAATATTTATCATTATGGCGGTTATTTTGATCCTATTCCCGTCTCTCCTTCTGGCGCAGGAGGAGCAAGAAAGGTACACGTCGGATTACATCATCGGGCCAAGGGACCTTCTCGATATCAGTGTGCTCAACATGCAGGAGCTCAGCAGGACTGTGCGGGTTTCTGAAGACGGAAAGATCTCTCTTCCTCTGCTTGGAGAGATCGAAGCAGAGGGCCTGACCGGAACCGGACTTGAGAAAAAGCTGAGCCAGCTCCTCGAACAAAAATACCTCCAAAACCCGCAGGTGACAGTATTCATCAAAGCCTATCAGAGCAAGAGAGTGCTGGTCATGGGTGCGGTAGGAAATACAGGAGCCTATGAACTGCTCGGCAGACAGACCCTTCTTCAGTTGATCACGCAGGCAGGCGGGCTTGGAGAAGGAGCCGGGGATGAGATCATCGTCATCCGCCAGTACAAGGACGGAAACACCCGGTCGCTGAGCATTTCCAAGGACGACCTGATTCTGCGGGGAGATCCGGACGTCAACATCCCTCTCCAGCCCGATGACGTGATCAATGTTCCCGGGGGCCTCGGTATGGAGGTTTTTGTTTTTGGCCAGGTGAAAAATCCAGGTCTCATCAAGATGAAGCGATCGGGCGAATCCACGCTCCTCCGCGCCATCATCCAGGCCGGTGGATTCGGGGAAGGAGCGAAAAAGTCGGGTGTGACGATAAAAAGAATTGGCGCAGATGGAAAAGAACAGATTATCAAGGTGAACGTGAAAGACATCATCAAGGGAAAAAAAGGGGACGTTCCGCTCAAAGACAATGACATCATCCATGTGCCGGAGTCTTTGTTTTAGTGAACAGTATAAGAAATATGAGATCGCCACGCTTCGCTCGCGATGACATATAATATTACTCGCGATGACACCTTCATGTCATTGCGAGGGAAAAAGGGGACGTTCCCCAAAGTGCCACCCCTGTCATTGCGAGGAGCGACAGCGACGCGGCAATCTCATAAATAGGAGAATAAAATGACAAATAAGCCAGAAAAAAAAGAAATAGACATTGTAGAAATCTGGCGCGTGGTCGTTAAGAGAAGATGGATTATCGCCGCTTCTGCGGCCATTGTCGTCATCGCAGCGGCTGTTCTCTCCTTCACGAAAACTCCGCTCTTCAGAGCCAGGGCCACGATCCTGATCGGCGAGCCTTCCTCGAGCATGCTCAACATTTCCGATATCTACAGGCCCTACTACAGGTCCAATTACATCGGCACCTATTTCAATACACAGCTCAACCTCCTCGCCAGCCGCTCACTCGCAGAGAGAGTGTCGCGGAGGATGAACCTGGCCTCGCGCAGAGAATTCCAGACCCTCGCAGAGCCCAGAAAGAGTCTGTTCCAGACCGCAAAGAACATCCTGACTTTCAGATGGATCCGGCCCGCCAAGCGCGAAGAGCCCGAGCAGGAACCCTCTGACACGGATTCCGTGCCCTCCTGGATACCGCAGGACCCGAACTCCATGTATGCCTCACTGATTCTCGGGAGGCTGAGCATTTCACCGGTGGAAGAGACAAGGATCGTTGGGGTCAGCTACACCTCCCCTTCACCAGTGCTTGCAGCAGACATCGTGAACGCTCTGGCGGAAGAATTTCTCATCTATTCTGTGGAGACGCGGTCTGAGGCAACCCGTCAGGCCTCCGACTTCCTGAGCGAGCAGATCGCTCAGTTGAGAGACGATCTGACAGCAAAAGAGAAAGATCTTCAAAAATACGGAGAAGAGAAAAAGATCCTCTTTCTGCGCGAGAAGGAAAGCACGGTTGTCAACAAATTTTCCGATCTGAACTCCGCTCTCACGGGCGCGCAAATCGACCGGCTCAACAAAGAGGTGAAGTACCGGGAACTGAAGAGCCTGAACGTGGATTCCATGCCGCAGTCGGTAAGCAGCTCCATCATCCAGAGTCTCAAGACCGAATATGCCCGCCTGAAAAATGATTATGATGTGAAAAGCAACATTTTCAAACCGAGCTACCCGGAAATGATCAAGCTGAAAACGCAACTGGACAACACAAAAAAAGAGCTCGAAAGCGAGATAGAAAAGGCTGTGGAAGCGGCCGAAATAGAGTACAGGACAGCCAGAAACAAAGAGGCTTCCCTTGCGAATATGCTGGAATCCCAGAGAACAGACGTTGTGAAAATGAACAACAACGCCATCCTCTACAACAGCCTGAAGATCGAGGTCGAAAATAAACGGAGCCTTTTGAATTCTCTGGTAGCCAAGCAGAACGAGACAGAAGTTTCGGCGCGTATCGATGGGCTCAAGACAAGCACTGTCAAGATCATCGACAAGGCCATGATTCCCCGCACCCCCTTCTCCCCGAACCACCGAAGGTCTCTCCTGATGGCTCTATTCCTCGGGCTTTTCGGAGGCATCGGACTGGGATTTCTCATCGAATACCTGGACAACACAGTGAAAACCCCTGAAGAGGTGGAAAAACTCGCAGGCCTTCCTTCCCTGGGCGTTATTCCCTGCATCTCCAGGGATGGGATAAAGAAGAGGGGATACTATTCTCCCTATTCCTATTCTTACGGCCAGGAAAACACGGGCAGCAGAGAAGACATTCCCGAGGTCAAGAAGGTGGAGCTTGTGAACCATCTGCACCCCAGATTTGCCATATCCGAGGTTTACAGAACCATAAGAACATCCATCCTTTTTGCCAAATCAGAAAGTCCTCCCCAGTCTATCGCTTTCTCGAGCGCAGTGCCTCAAGAGGGAAAGTCCGCAACAGTCACCAATATGGCCATCTCCTTTTCTCAGCTTGAAAACCGAGTTCTTGTCATCGACGGAGATATGAGACGGCCCAGGCTTCACAAGATATTCAAAGTGAGAAATATGCGTGGATTGAGCACCTATCTCACGGGAAAAGCCGCTCTTGAAGAAGTCGTTCACGAGACTTCTATCGAGAATATCTGGCTTCTCCCGAGCGGACCGCATCCTCCCAATCCCACAGAACTCCTCAACTCCAAAAAAATGAAGGAGCTGATGAAAGAAGTGAGAGAAAAATTCGATACGATACTGGTCGATTCCCCGCCTGCACTGGCGGTGACCGACCCTGTGATCATCAGTTCTCTTTCGGACTGCACTGTGCTTGTGATCCGGGCGGGAAAGACTCCCCGCAAGTCATTCTTGAGCGCGATAGAAGAGATAAAAAAGGCCAGCGCCCCGATTGTCGGCGTTGTCTTTAACGAAATGAAGGTGAGGAAAAACGGATACTATCCCACCAACTACCATCATTACATGGATGAATATTATGAAGAGTCGGCTGACGAGGACACAACAGTGAGTGAAGAAGGAGCAAAATGATTGATTTACACTGTCACATTATCCCGGGCGTAGACGACGGAGCGGAATCCCTCGAAGAATCTATCGAGATGGCAAAGATTGCAGAGGAAGAGAGAATCGAGAAAATCGTGGCCACTCCCCATCTTTTCCGGGGCGATCTGAACTCCGGGGATTTTCCTATGGTGGAGGAGAAGAGGCAAGAACTTTGCAGAGCGTTGAAAGACCACAACATCCAACTGGAAATTCTGCCGGGAGCAGAAGTTCATATCTCCCACGACCTCATTGAGGAAATCAGAAAGAACCGTGAGAAACTCGTCCTCAATCACAGCTCCTACATGCTCATCGAATTCCCTGCAGACCACGTGTATGCCGGCGCCAAGAATCTCCTGTTTGAGCTGATGAGCGAAGGCCTGACGCCCATTATCGCCCATCCGGAAAGAAATAATGTTTTCGTCCACAACCCGCGGCAGCTTTACGAGCTTGTCTCCATGGGAGCGCTTTCACAGGCAAACAGCGGGAGTTTTTTCGGTCTCTACGGGAGAAGTGTCCGGGAGGCCGCGCTTAGTTTTTTGAAGCTGAACCTGACGCACTTCATCGCAAGCGACTGCCACAGCCCCCGCTCCCGAGCTCCCCGGCTCACTGAGGCAGTCAACAGGGCCGGTGAGGAAATCGGAAAAAAGAATGCCGGTTTCCTCGTGCGGAAAAATCCGCAGGCGGTTGTGGAGGACCGCGCCATCCCCTATCTTCCCGAACCCATAAACCCCAAGGAGAAGGAGAAATCCTTCAAGATCCGCATCCCGGATATTTTTAAACGACAGTGAAGAGTGATGAGTAAAGTGCAAGAGAAATCGGGAGAGAAATCGGTACCTGTCCCCAATTTCTCGGACAGGATAGGCCGGAAGTTTATCGAATATGGAATCCTTGCCCTGATTATTTTCAGCCCCCTCCCTGCGGCTTCGGTGTATGAGTGGTCGATCCTTGTGATTCAACTGACAGTGCTTGCCATGATGTCCGCCTACCTCATGCTGGAGAAGAGGCAGGAAATCAATCCCAATCTTGAGAGTTTGATGAAGTGGCCCAAAATCATTTTCAGCTCTCTATTCGTGCTCATTCTCCTCCAGACGATTCCCCTGCCCCGTTTCCTGGTCAGGCTCCTGAATCCCCGCATCTATTCCTTCCAGGAATCCTTTTCCTTTGACTTTGCCGGAATAAAATTTATGAGTCTTTCTCTTGTCCCTTCAGAAACTCTTAGAGAAGGGCTGGAGCTTCTCACCTATTTTCTCCTTGCGTATCTTATCCTCAAAACCGTTACCAGACGTCACCAAATCCAAAGGATTCTTTATCTCCTTGTGGGGATCGGGAGCTTCGAAGCCTTATACGGCCTTTTCGAACTCTACAGGAAAGAGCCCCGCATCTTATTCTATAAAAAGGTCGTCAACCTGGATTCAGCGACCGGGACGTTTGTCAACCGCACAAACTTCTCCGGCTACCTTGAAATGATCCTTCCCCTGGCTATCGGGCTGATTATCGCCCGCATTGATCTTATCTCCCTCTACGGGAAAAGGGGCCGCGACAAGATCCTCCACCTGGCGAGAAAAGGAGCAGCCATAAACCTTGTTCTCACGGCAACGGTTGTCCTGATAGCTGTTGCCATCCTGAAGTCTAAATCCCGCTCCGGTGCGTTCATCCTGGTTCTCACATTCATTCTCTTTGCAGAGTTTGTCATTCTCTATTTCAGAAGATACCGGCGCCAACAGTCGCAAATCAAAAATTATCTCAAGGTGACTTTTCTCCTGATGACTTTTGTGGCGTTCTACATCGGGATCGGAGCCACACTCGAGCGGTTCACACTGGACAACATGACAAAAGAAGGAAGACTTGTTTACTGGAGCAACGTGACCCCCATCATATCGGACTTTCCGCTTTTCGGGACCGGCCTGGGGACCTTTGTCTCGGTGTATCCGGCCTACGAGAAGACCGAAACCTGGGGCCATTTCATCCACGCCCACAACGACTATCTTGAATTCTTTTCAGAACTCGGACTGATCGGAGCGCTGCTCCTGTTCGGAGGCATTTTTTATGCGGCTGTCCGCACGTTTTTCATCTGGATTCGCAGGAGAAATCCCGAACTCAAGGGGATAGCATTGGGCGGGTTCGTCGCCATGATCAATGTTGCCATCCATACGGTAACAGACTTCAGCCTGCATATCCCGGCCAACATGCTCCTCCTCACAGTCATCATCTCCCTCACCATTGTCACCGCAACGCATAGGAAGAAAGGAATCATTAAGCGTAGTAAACAGTATGAGATTGCCACGCTTCGCCCGCAATGACATATAATATTACTCGCAATGACATATAATATTGCCCGCAATGACACACTATTAAAAATGAAGAGAAAACAGTGAAACGGTATGTATTTTTGGTGATTTTCGCGGTGGCGGCAATCATCAACATTCTCATCTACTGGAATCAGCATCTGTACTACAGAGCTAAAAACAAAGTGGAAGACAGCGAGCAAAAAATCAGAATTCTGGAGAGCGCGAAAAAAATCTATCCCTTTAACTCCTTTGTCTCTCACGAGCTGGGCAAGCTCTATTTTGACAAAGGCATACAAGACCTCTCAAACGTGGAGCCTCGCGATGAATACCTCAAGAAGTCGATCGCAAATTTCGGCCATTCTATCCGTTTGAATCCGGCCTCCCTCTACAGTCACTTTCAATTTGCCCAGTCTCTCCTCTACATGAGTCATCTCTCCCCCACGTTCGAGGCTGACTTCTACGACGAATACAAGAAAGCCGCCCTGCTTACCGGCCATAACACTCAGGTTTTCTACGAGGTCGGAAGAATTCTCTTCTCCCGCTGGCCGTCTCTTTCTCCCGAAGAAAAAACTTTCACCGCTGACATGCTGAAGAAAATAATGAGGAAAAGGCAGAGAGACCAGCTTCAGAATATCTTTCAGATCTGGGTCATAAGCGTCAATGATTACAAGACCATGGAAAAAATCCTTCCCGAGGACGCAGGAGTTTACCGCCAGTATGCCCGGTTTCTTGGAGAGAGATCGCTCTCTCTCCAAGAGAGGCAGAAAATACTGAGCAGGGCAGAAGCCCTGGAGTTTGAGAGGGCCAAAGGCGAGTACAGGACAGGCCTGAGAGAGTTTCAGTTTTTCAGGCTGGATCAAGCCTTCAAACACTTCCGGGCATGCATGCAGCTCCTGAACAACATCCGCTTCTACCAGAATTTCGCGCAAACCCAGCTCATTGATCATTCAGAGTTCGCCCGGCTGAAAAAATCGGTGATCCTCAACACGGCCAAATGCCTTATCGAAAAGCGGGAAAATCCCGACTGCGCCATGGATTATCTTCTCTCTTACCTGTCCCTTGAGCGCGCTCCGGGCGTGGTGGATGAGCTTGTCTCTTACCTGAAGATAAGACATGTTGTGAAAGATGACGAAAACGCTGCTCTGGATGACCTTTCGAAGCTCTCTTTCCGTCTTCTCCTGGACTTCAAACGGAACAGGTACCGCGAGATCATGAAGGTAGGAAAGCGCCTGAGGCAGAGTTTTCTGGCCGTTCCGGAGGAGGCAAAGAACGATTACGTGAGGGTTCTGCAGTTTGTGGGAGATTCATTCCGCAAAGTCGATAACATGTATGATGCAGAGGAATTCTACGACAAAGCCTTTGAAATCGATCCGCAGAATCTGGAAACGCTGCTTAGAATGCAAAAAAACTACGACCGACTGAACGAGGAAGAGAAAATCAAGGAAGTGAACATAAAGATAGAAAAAATTCTGAGTCCCGGTGAAAGCACGCCCAGAAAACCCTTGATGCTCAAGGGGAAAACGCTCGCATATACGTTGACGCTTGACGGAAGGAAAATTCGCCTGTCCCTCCATTTTCAAAAGGAAAAAAATGGCCGTCCTCTCCTCGTTTCCGTTCTTTTCAATGATGCGTTAGCCTGGGAGGGATACCTGGAGGGAGATCGCATCACGATCCCCACAAACACCGCAGTGGGGCCAAATCAGGTGAGGATCACTCCTGTGAACGGGAATGCGTCCATGATAAAAATAGCCTATTCCGTTGAGTGAGCCATCATGATTTTTTCGCCTCTTATGACAAAATTCGTCAGACATAGGGCAATATTCGTCGCAATACGTCCCCTCAGATCCTGATCACAGGACGTATCTCTTATAATAGCAGCACATTAGAATCAGGCACGATACTTGCATATACAATTTAAGGAATAATTTGTAATTCGTTCACAGAATATTACGACGACTTGACAAGCATGTTAAAAATCTATAGATTATTAAAAATGAAGGAGGATTACATGATTGGAAATGCTAAAACAAAGGGAATGAGTGTTTTTCTGATTCTTGCTTTTCTGCTTTTTACATCGCCTCACATTTTTTCTGCTACTGACAGGCCGTCAGGAAACCTGAGCGGGTTTGTGTATGCCAAGGACGGCACAACCCCTGTTGAAGGGGCGGTCGTCAGAGTCACAAACGCTGCCACAGGTTCAGACTACGAGAGCACAAGTACGGACAGCCAGGGCGCTTTTTCGTTCGACAGCCTGGAAAAAGGCATCTACACGTTTGGAGTGGAAACGGAAAGTGGGTATTTCGATTCGAAGAACCAAATTGGAATACTTGCGAACAAGGCCGCCAAAATTTCTGTGGCGCTGATTCCAGGAGACAGAACAGCCCGCGCAGAAGCTCAGGATGCAGCACAGGAAGAGGCAAAAAAGGAAAAGAAAAGAAGAAAAGCGCTGATTGGAAAGGTCGCAGCTTACGATTCTGCCTCAAAGACGGCTCTTGTCGAAATCATAAAGAGCTACCTGAAGAAAGGCGAGGAAATCCATGTGCAGAGCGATGGTCCAGATCCTCAAACAGATTTCTTCCAGAAAGCAAAAAAAATAGAGGTCGAAGGAAAGGCCGTAAAAAAAGCGGTTGTCGGCCAGATGGCATCCATCCTGATGGAGCAGGCAGTCAAAGAGGGCGATCTTGTGTACATCATCTGCTGTGAGTGCAAAGACAGCGTCTTCCTGAAAAAAACAAAAGAAGAGAGAGAGAAGAGAAGAGAAGCGCAGGTCGGAAAAGTGACCGCATACGACCCCGCCTCAAAGATGGCTGCGGTCGAAATCATGAAGGGATACCTGAGGAAAGGCGAGGAAGTCCACGTGCAGAGCGAGGGTCCAGATCCTCAAACAGATTTTTTCCAGGAAGCAGAAAAAATAGAGGTCGAAGGAAAGGCCGTAAAAAAAGCGGTTGTCGGCCAGATGGCATCCATCCTGATGGAGCAGGATGTCCTGGTGGGCGACTTTGTGTATGTGAACTGCTGTGACTGTATAGCGGGCATTCCCATCTGGGGACTTGCTGCCATCATCGCAGGCACTGGAGCGCTCATCTACGGTTTAATTCAGCTCGGAGAAGAAGAGCCGCCCGTATCCCCTTTCAAAAAGTGAAGCAGTGAAATCGCCACAACTCATAGCAGCAGCGGTTCTTACCGGATACTGGCCTCTTCCCTACGGGATTGCGACCCTTATTGAGGGCGAGGGAGTTATCATTGGTTTCATCAGACTTACGGAAAAAACCCGAGGTCAGCCCAACAACGCCTGGAGGGAAAAAATGAATCTTATTAGAATGAATCTTTTAAGAATATATAAAATGTATAGAAGGAGGGATGCCTTATGATGAAATACGAACCCCCCGCAATTCAGTCATTCAACAAGGATTATATAGGAGCTGGCGGCGTATGTGATGCTGGGACCGGAGCTATAGAGTCCTGCGATCATGGGAATAATACAACAGGCGTTCATACCCCTTGCCACAATGGATCTGCACCTGAAGCTGTTTGTCACAATGGTAAAAATACAGTAGCATCTGGAACATGCAGCATGGGTACTAGTCCCGCTAGCACATGCGGCGCCGGCACTCAGGTCTAAGGTCGACTGAGCCCAGGGAAAAGTGTGACTTTATTTCTCATACACTAAAAGATAGTTCCTCACGATATATGATTTTTAAATAACTCTTTTTTCTCGCTATTTTTCACAGAGAAGTTACAAATAAAAAGGGATCCCCTCTGTTTGCTGGGAATAGATCATATGAAGGAAGAATTCAATGAGGACTATAGGGGTCGCGTCTTAACATTTGACATTAGAAGGAAGAAAATAATCAGTTAAATCTTCTCTTAACTCTTTACTTTTTACTGTTTACTCCTTACTATATTAAGGAGTCCCTCATGACAGATAAAACAAATCCTTTAGCCAATTCCATGATCGTGCTCCGCGAGGAGTTTGACGACTGGGCCATCCTTTTTGATCCTGATTCGGGAGAGGGCTTTGGCCTCAATCCCGTGGGAGTGTTCATCTGGAAGCTCCTTGACGGCAAACATTCCCTCGAGGATATCCTGAAAGACCTGCGCAAAAACTGTGAGGAAGTGCCTGATGAAGCAAAGGAACATCTGAAGAATTTTATCCACGACCTCAAAGAACTGGGATTTGTGGGGTACGAAATCCAGAATG